>Ga0307932_1000040_pt1 | contig 46889 bp, 51 predicted proteins | sample OrgLakmetageno48_FD_201843 | JGI IMG/M metagenome (GOLD analysis project Ga0307932, IMG submission 201843) | Saline water microbial communities from Organic Lake, Antarctica - #48 | ecosystem: Environmental > Aquatic > Non-marine Saline and Alkaline > Saline | place: Antarctica: Organic Lake...
TGCGCATATTCTTTCTGCATCCTGATCCAGAACCTAAACCGCGTAAGATGCGCGACTACCATTAGATAGAACCAAGTACGTACGGAGACAAGAATGAAAACCTCCTATCACCAAGAAGAGGACTCCTGGCTAGCCATTGTTGATCTTGTAGACTATAGTGAATTAGCGGCTAAGCGTTTTCCTGACATTCGAAAAATATATCTGCTTGCGCGCTTGAGTGTGCCGCCAGCTATACGCGGTAGAGGTCTCGCGCGTAAGTTACTGACCGACATTACTACCGATGCCGATCGTGCGCAAGTCGTGTTGATTTTACATCATCACCCTTACAGAGGCATAGACCCGCAACGATTGATTCGGCTCTACACGCAATTTGGATTTGAATCAAAAACAGACGGTTCCATGATGAGAATGCCGAGACCTCAAAATGAATATCTTCTTCCTTCATCCTGATCCAGAACGCGCCGCGCGTATGATGTGTGACCAGCATGTTATAAAAATGCCTATAGAGTCGGCCCAAATGTTGAGCGCTGCTTACCATTTTTATGGACAAGGTAATAAGCCCGGTCTGTGCCAGCCCTGTCACATGAACCACCCGAGCACGATTTGGGTAAGGCAGTCGCAATTAAATTACCTGTGGCTTTATCGCATGTTTCGAGAGTTGTGTAGGGAGTACAAATACAGGTTCGGTAGAAAACACGAGATACAGGCTCGTGCGCATCTGCTAGCAAAACCTCCAAAAGCCTTACGTGAAACAGAGTTCACCTTACCTCCTTTGTGTATGCCAGAGGAGTACAAGATTGGAGGCACCGTGCCAGCATACAGGTGCTTTTACTTAGGAGATAAAGTCAGCTTTGCTCGATGGACACGACGCCCTCCGCCTGCATGGTGGAGAAACAACCAAACGCTGCCAGATACGCTCAGGCAGAAGCGAATAAAATTCAGACAGAAGCACGAATAAGGAGAGTTAATATGGGTGTCAAAAAGAGGTTAAAAGGAGATAGGCCCAAGAAAGTAAGGACGCTTGGGCGTACAAAGCCCGTATGGTACTTGAAAGTTGTTTCATCCAACATCGCCAAGGCGGCGTTCAACTTCCAGAAGCATAAACTGATGGTAGAGTTTCACAACGGTACCAGATACGTGTATGAGAAAGTGAACGGCTATGAGTGGTTAGCATTCTCGGAAGCGGATTCTCAAGGGCAGTGGTTTATTGAGAATATTCGGGATTCTAAGCCCTGCACGAAGTTAGAATAAAAAGTGTAAATATGTGTATGGCACAAACATTAACAGGTGTAGCGATGACAGATAAAATCTACCTTCTAAAGAACAACGCCCATTCCGGCGGTACGTACCATGGTAAGTTTTTCACCAGCCCTTATACAGCTATGGCGAAAGGCGTACGCATGATACTGGATAATGAGGAGTTGTTGGGAGGTGCGGAGTTTACTGCTGATATGTACGGCATTGATATTGATGATGTGCCGTGCGACCACATCGCCATACACAGCTTTGCCCTGGATATACTAAATCACATTCATAGGAGTACCCACGAGCACGGATTTGTTTTACTGGAAAAGAGCGCGTGTATCTATGAGGTTCTTAGGCACGGAAATGTACTGGGGCAAGTGTTGATTATATACCTGCCCCCTATTCCAGACTCCGAAGAGATTGGAGAGATTGTCTTTCGCCGCCAGAAAGGCAGTCAAGAGTTAATGGCGGACTTGTCGTTCATGTTGCAGAAATTCTGGGACACTGGATGTTGATCTAACGCGCTGTGCATAACGTCTTAGAGGGCGTATGCGGGAGAATATTTTTATGAACAAGAAAGTTACTGGAATCGCCCTAACTAGCATCCAAGGTTATGTTGTAGACAACGGATGCTTCAATGAAACGCTTATTCAATTCCTAAAAAGGTCTGCGGAGATAGGACTAGATATCCAGCAAGTGATAACAAACATATTTGACGAAGCTGTTGTTCACGCAGAATCCGATGCGCCATTCGACGGAACGTTGTCTGCATTTTCCATGCTTGTCTGGGACGAACTAAAGCTTCGCCTCCCGATAAGCAGTAAGATTTTGGACATACTAGTGTCCGCTGCACTTGATAAGCAGGATATCTACGAACTGATAGATGTTTTGGAAACAAGGAATGACCAACTCAAAGGAAATACGCCTAAGTTGATTAAGCCCCAAGCTGCCGACGGCCCCTATCCTGGCCTATACGAAGCTTCCGGTGTAAGAGTTGACGGAGTAAAGAGCCACTTCGTTATCCGTTTCCCCAGCAGGAGAGATAGGCGCGACAGTGATTCCCACAGGGTGTAATCCCCGGTAGTATATAAGAGAATAAATCTGGTGTACAATAATAATCAAGCATCCAGCAGACCGCTACAGTAGGCGGTCTGCTCTACTCACGTTCTTATTAGTTTTCGGATATCTCCGATACTAATTTAATGAGCGTCATCCATACGTAAGATCGTATCAATCAAATAGGTGCCTGCAATGATAGAAGTTGAAAAGTACCTTTTCGACCAAATGGTTGAATATTTCAATGGCCTGTCGAAGTTCGTGACAGCCGTAGGTAAAAACGAGTTGCGCAAAATATCTGAAATTAGCGCAGGGCTCCAAGCACAGAAAGCCTCCAGTGCGGAGTTTTTAGACCTGATAGTACAGAAGTCCAAGTCTCCAGAAAGTGCGCAATCTGCACGGTCCATGACTAAGTTTAAAAAGCCCCTCAAAGAACTGGTAAAGTATACCTCCGCGATTCAAGACGGAATAGATAACGGCGAACTTAACCTGACTCGATTCCGCAACTACGTAAAGACCCTCATACAGCCTCTCAAAGATACCATGGTGACTCACGCCGCTAGCTTTGTACCTACCGGTGTAACGGACGAAGAGCTGGAAGAGCAGCTTAAATATGCCACGCAGAAAAACGGTCATCGTGATTCATTAAAAATCCTCCGAAGCGCAATCAAAGAACTCGCTAAAAGCGAATCCAAAAAAGAAGCACCTCTTCCAGTACCGGATGCGGAAGCAAAGAAAGCCGTTAAGGTTTACATGAAAGCCCAAAGTAAGTTGCCCTCCTCGCTGAAAGGTCGGCAGTTTCTAGTCGTGAAGATGCCCGTGGTTCCGTTTGGTGCCTTTCAGTTAATGCATCCTACATTCCTGCGTAAAACTGGCCTCGAATATCAGCACATCGCGGATTCTTTCGTTGTACTAGAAAATCAAGAACTTCTCGCGTTCGATATTGGTGCTGCCACAGAATACAAGGGACGTAAAGCCGCACTGCAAAGCGAGGGCCTGAAGTCACGAAAGCGCGCCACTAAGCATCAGACTTTGGCTGAAGGTTTCGTTATAGATATACTCGACCGTATCAATGAATTGCCTGGCGCAGAAGAATACACTTTGGTATCTTCTCACTTTGAGTATCATCCTAGTAACCCTCGAATTGTATTTGCATGGTTGATGCCGAAAAGAACGTTCCGTATGTTTGATCGAGCAGGTAATATGGCAGACTTCACGTGGGGATTCCCTTGGTCCAGAGAAGCGGCCTCTATATTATGAGGAATACCACATGGAGAAGTATAAGAGCGGCAAGTGTTCTATCTGCGTGGAATACTTTTCTCTACTGCACTGGCACCATACGATACCACAAGCCCTCGGAGGCATCAACAGCCTACAGATTCCCCTATGTTCTGATTGCCACAACGTTCTACATGCGAACGCGGATGCAATTGTTGCAAAGATACGCAGCGGTAAATCTATCACGCGTATCTTTTGGAAATTACCTGAAACCGGCGAACGAGCAGGTCCGTATCTCGGTATTCTGGTAAATGCTATTCTTGATCCTCCTATAAGTGTGGAGGATAAAGGATATAAACTACAAGTGACTGTACCCGCTGAATGGCACGCTGCCCTAAAGGTATTAAAACAAGACCTCGAAGGCATCACCTCTTTATCGGATACTATCTTATATTGTATAGCGGAAACGCTCAAGGATAAAGGCTTAACTAATGTCCATCAAAAAGAACATAGAGTCAAAAATAATCGCATCCCTAAAAAGCCAAAAGCCGACCTGTGGTGATTGCGTAGGGTTCGACTGTGAGATTATCCGAGATAAACGACTATGCCAGTCCGCAGGTATAGTTGATATACAGAAACCGTGTCGCCAGTTTGTGCCTAACACAAACAATCTTAGCTCTCTCGTAGCGCAGGAAGATACGTTCATCGAACTGGCTAGGCTAGTCGGTCAAGTTAACGACAACCAGTTGAGACACCTTGGCGCGGTTATTATGCGCGAGAAGCAGACGCGAAATGAAGGCTTCGGCCTGGGCGAGAAAGTTTACGTACGGTATCGCGGTCTGGCACGTTCCAATTATGTGTCGAACTTTATGTCTGCGTTTATCATGTATGCTGACCGGAACACTGTTCGCGTTACCAGCCGAGACGGTAAGATTTCAATGACGTTCCAAGGCCGCGCCCGTGATGCCGTAATGACGGCAGATGCGTTTGAGCCTATTCGTGAGAAGATGATCAAGAAGGGCCGCTACGCTGATCCTGAAACCCAGAAAGCCGTCAGCAAACATCTGCGTTGCCTTGAAGAGTACGAGCTTGGATTAAATGAAGATATTGGAAAGGGCGAGATACCCACTATCGACAAGGTGTTTCAGTCCAACAAAATCAAGAAGGTGAAAGGTGCAGGCGATTTGATCAGCATTGTGAATGCTATAGAAAGTGGATACCAGCTGGGAGATAAGAAGAAATCTAAAGGCAATGAATCCACACAAGATCGACCCAAGAAAAGCAAGGGCTCTAAGCTCAGCGGCGAAATAGTAGAGATAGATGTGACGTAATCTCGGGCATAGAATGCGGAAAGGAAATCGCAATACCAAATTCAACGAGGTAATGAATGACTGCGCCCACTCTATTCGAGACCACAAAAAGTCTCGTCCCTACGGATTCGCCTGCGTTTATAGGCATCACGACAGCCATAGTGCGCCACGTCCTCGGCGCGGACAATGCGTATGCTTGCCAAAGATCGTTCAAAGAGCATTTTGACTTTGCGCACTCCGACACGAGCGCACAGAAGTTCCGATTGCTCCTGTCGGACTCTTCTTACATCCATCTGAATATAAAATACTTCTGCCTCAATCTAGTAGCGCACGGAATGAACTCGGATAAGTTGAAACTCTTTCAGGAACAGTTTGGCATAGATCGCAACGATGTTGTCCTCGTAAAGAAGGTACTTGAGCAGCGTGGCCTAAGAAAGAATCTCAAGGCATCAACCGAAATTGCTAAAATAACGAAAGAGCAAATAACAAAAAAGGAGTTCGACAAGGTGTTTGAAGTATTCAACACCATATATCCAGCCGTGCACAAACACATAAAGAATAAAACATACACGAAGCTTCGGTTCATATCAACTTCCTCTAACATGGAATTTTATGACCTGCACATGGAGCTAACGTGTAAAGTATTGCAAGCCTACATAAAGAAGGTGCCGACGGATATGACACCGTTGCACATTGCAAACTATCTCCGCAGTGCCGTCAACAACCATACTGTAAATATAATAAAGTCGCACACGACACAAAAACGACGACGTATGGTGCAAGGGGCTTCTGATGGTTTTGGTGGATTCACCTATGAGATTCCTGTAGTCTCCGAAAATCAATTGTTCTCGTCCTTCGGCCTAGAAAATCTGAGCTACGAAGGCATGTCCAGTACAGATTCTCGGACAGAAGAAGATAGGGTCAAAGAGAGCGACATAAGTTTCGATATGATCTTACGGAGATTCGGCAAAACGAAAAAACGCCGAGCCTTTATAGCACTCATATCCATGCAGGAGAATGCGGAGTTCACCAAATTCCTAAATGAACAGGAGCGTATCGAAGGTGCGCAAGACAATGTAGACTACAGCGAGTTGGCAGGGCAGCGCGCCTACTTCGACGCGGTGTGTGAACACTTGAGCTTGCGAAAATCGCAGGCAAGAAAGTTTATGCTACACATTGCGCGTGTTGCTTATCCAGAAAAACTTGCCGAGGGGAAACCTAATGCCAAATAGCGAAGAGAACGCCGAGAATCGAATACCATATCGGCCAGATATACCTGAGCAACTGTACTTCAGCATGTTTCCTGTAGACAGTACACCAAAGTTTCGGCGCTTTCTTTTGTACGTTGTATACACCACAATAAAAGAAAACAGTGGAATAACAACTAACAAAATTCAGTGGAAGCTAGACAACGACTATGCGCTCAAAGTAGCGGATATCGAAATAGCTATAAACGCCTTATCAAATCCGCGCATTTTTAATGCAGTGTCCAAGTTCCACCTGAAGCAAAAAGCGGGCGAAGAGAAGCAAGTAATCCATTTGCGCCTCCGCAGAAATCGGCAAGAACTAATCCAGTCTTGGATGGATCGGGTGCTAGAGGATTTCCCCGAATACGCTGAAATGAACTCAGGCAAGTAACGGAGCAATACAAATGCAGCTATACTCCCAGGACATGGAGCTCCGTTGCATAGTAACGCTTACCCATTCCAAGATTCCCGAAGCGGTAAGAAGTACGTTGCTAGGCAAGTTAAGTAAGGAGTTTTTCCATTACCCGCCGTGTGCTGCTGCGTTCAATCGAATAGAGGTACTCGCCCGTAAACGATTTGAGATACTTGATCTGGCCGACCTGCTCGAAGACCCTGCTCTGGAAGAAGACTTCCGGGATATTCTTCGAGACTCGGATGCCAAATCTTGTATGAATCGTAAATCCATGGAACGCATGGTTACTGGCTTAGACGATTACCGAAAGATTCGCATTGTATATGAAGCAGCAAACACGGCCTTGAATAAGATCGAAGGCGAAGCCCTGGACATAGATGCCCTGCTTGATAACATTGCAGAGAAGTTGACACGGGCACGCCGAGATATAAATGAGGAAGACCAGTTCGTCGTAATTGGTAAAAATACCAATGCGGATGACCTAGTCCACAAAGTTCTGAACCAAGTTGTCGATCAGTTGATAAAGACTGGCTTCACCAAGTACGATACGCGCAACGGTGGACTGCCTCAAGAGGGCGTGATGATTATTGCAGCTACCACGTCTGGCGGTAAGTCTGCGGTACTTATGAACCTGCTAGTCAATCTCTATAGTATATCCAAGAAGCGTATCTGCCGAATCTCTCTCGAAATGGGCGATGAGCAAGAAATGCAAAGGCTACTATCTCGCTTGTCCGGCGTGGCCTTCTGGAAGATAAAACAAAACAAGTTAAGCCCCAAAGAAAAACAACGCATCAACAAATCGTATGAGAAATTTAAACAGTTTGGCGAAGACAATGAATGCGTATTCACCTCTATAAGTCCTACGCGCGGTATGCGTATTGACGAAGCTTTGCGTATGGTTAAGCCGTACGCATTCGACGTTATAGGTCTGGATTATGTTTCGTTGCTTGAAGGTGTTGATGACGAGAATCAGTGGCGCGTACTGAGTGCCATTGTACGGGAAGCCAAGGTGTTTAGCCGTGAGAATAAATGCCTTATCATAATCCTGTGCCAGCTAGACGCCGAGACAGATAAGATTCGTTATTCTCGCGGTATGAAAGAACACGCTGACGTTATGTGGAGCTGGAATTACTCCAAGAAAGAGCAGAGAGAAATTCGAGTCCTGCCGATCAACGTGGATAAAGTTCGTGATGGCGAACTGTTTACGTTTGAACTAGCGGAACGCTTCGACATAATGACCGCAGAAAACATAGAAGGCGAATCTGGGTACGGTTCCTCTGACGATGATGATGAAGAGGAAGTGGATGACGATATTGATCTTACGCCTGAAGAACTTAGCGGTAAGAAACGCAAGAAGCCGAAGAAAAAGAAGACAGAAGAAGTTGACGATACGGACGACGACTATGCTTTATCCTAGGGGGCGCAATGTATAACGACAATGAGCCTGATGGGCCAGACTACATGTTCGGAGACACTGCGCCTGTATCCGATGATTTTCTCCCCACGGCAGATAGACCCAAGAGATACCGAAAGTTTAAGCGCGTAAAAGATAATGCTGCTATGAATGAATTGTGCAGAAAGATGGCACGTGCCACGAATCTGCCTTCTAACGCCCTTGCAATTGGCACAGTCGCTACGTTGCCCAAGCCAAAGCACGAGGGAGAATACACGTATACGGATATACCAGACGGCGATAGCCCTGTGCGGCATCCCGTATTTGGCATCAATCCTGATATTGTGACTGGCGATGAGTTGTCGCCGGAACGCGAAGCTGAGAGCCGATTGCCTATAGAGAACTTGGTGTCATACAGCCAAGAAGACCTAGACAGCGTATCGAAAACGTCGGAAGGCATTGCGAAAGAAATTCAAGAAATGATGTTGCAGGAAGGTGCAGCATTGCTTATGTCCTACGATGATGCTACCTCATATACCGAAGCCGTGTTACGTGATGGGTTAGGTATATCGGTGGAGATCGATGGTTCGGTATCTGAAGTTATTAGCCACATGATGAGGCTCAATATGATTTCTGCCTACATGAGCAAACTGTCTATGCCTGAGGATATAAAGAATAGGTTTATCCGTACACTAACAAAACGAATTGCTGAAGACGCCCACACTGCAATGAACAAAACGCTCAACTCTGAGAAGTATAGTTCCATGTTGAACAACTTGCAGGCTCGCGCTAACAAAGGTGGTGCCAGCAAAGGCGGTGCTGCTGAGTCCACTCTAGGTAAGGACGATATTGCAGGTCAGCTTGGCGTTGTGCGTAGACGGTCGAAGAGTCAGGAATTTGGTCCGCCAGCAAGCGAAAAAGTAAATGATCAGCACGACTTTAACGAAAAGCAAAGCGCTGGTGTAAGAAAAGAGCGCAAATAGACTTTAAGTAATACCATTGTACTAACCCGGCCATGCGTCGGGTTTCTTCGTTTCGAGAGCCCTTATGAAGATAAAAGACCGCAAGAAGTCTGGGCAAGAACTCGCCGTCCAGCAAGAAGCCATAGACTACGACGCACTTATCGTGGACCATAAGGGTGATCCTTTTAAGTACCTTCGTGACCTTAAAAGCAGATCGCAAGCTTCTGTGGTTGAGGAAGAGTTTGACCCAGAAACACTGGCATCCGGCAGAGCTAGGCGCGCGGGCAACTTTGATGACAGTATGATAAACAAGGAAGTTGATATAGCCTCTATGGTTCGAGGAGTGTTAAACGATAATGCTCTAGTTCCAAAGGATGTGAAAATTGATGATGGTGATCTGGCCCTAGCTAAAAACTTTTATGAGTGGGTATCACTAGATAAATTTGCAGGCACAGTAATCACACCCTTCCTAGAGCAGCTAATATGGGGCGTCGTGGTTTTTGGTGAATGGTGTCCGCGGTGTGGCGACAACGATTGGCTACTCAATACTCACCGTGTAGATGATACGTTTGCCGAGTTCGAGCGTAAAGTCTGTATGCTGGAACACGGTGTATGCCCGTCATGTAAGGTACGCAAGTCAGAATTGGTGAAGAGTGGAGAAATGCCTTTCTACCAAGAACTGGCAGTTAACGCAGGCCAACGTAGTGGTAAGTCCGCAGCAACCGGCGGTATGTTAGCTCCGTACATAACGCATCGTGTGTTAAAGATGCAGAAGCCTAACGATGTTTATGGCATTGCTGGCAGTACCATGCTTCACGGTACGTTTGTTGCACTGACTTATGCACAGGCAAAAGAGACCCTGTGGGAGTTCTACTACGGTACTCTGTGCGAGTCTGAGTGGTTCCGTGAGTACCATGGAATGCTTCGACACTATGAGACTAGATACGGTCAACAATTATTGAAGTTCAACGACACGTTTGTGGTGTATCGCCCACGTTCGCTTATGTTCTATCCTGCTGGCCCTGACAAGCGAGTGCTTCGTGGTCGTACACGGGTATTTGCAGGCATCGATGAAATTGGCTGGTTCGACAACGCGGCCGATAGTAAGAAGGTGAAGACCAGTGCGCGAGAAGTCTACACAGCACTTGACCGTTCATTGCTTACCGTGCGCGGTGCCGCAGACAGGCTTATCAACAGTGGCTTTGATAACATATTGACTGGTTACTCTATGAACGTATCTTCACCTGCTAGCCAGCGTGATAAGATATGCGAACTGGTTAGACAGTCACAAGACTCTGTTTCCATGTACGGTATACATCGACCGACTTGGGAAGTAAACCCCACACTGCCGCGTTTGAGTAAGGCTATCGTTTCTGAGTATCAAAAGAATCCTCTGGATGCCGAACGAGATTACGGAGCTAATCCGCCGCTGTCTGCCAACCCGTATATCACGAACAGGGATTGGATAGATGCTGCGTTTAGGGATAAGCCTAACAAGATCAAGATGCGCGACAAGGTAAAGAATCGTAAGCGCCAAGGCAGTGCTACTAAGTGGGCAGAAGTCGATAAGGTAGGCAAGTGTAGAAAACCCACCATGCTTGCTATTGACGCAGGATACACGAATAACAGTTTCGCATGTGCTGTCGGTAGACTGGGCAAGGACGGTTCAATTATTGTTAACATGTTATTCGAGATTATTCCAGAGTCGGGTATACCCCTCAATTATAACATGATAAACGAGGAAGTTCTGGAAGATGTTCTCTACGCACAGAATACGCAGGTCGTACTTGCGGACAGATGGAACAGCATTAAGATACTGCAGGACATAGAAGCCAACATGGACATAGTGGCAGAGCAGTATTCGTTGAAGTACAAGGACATTGGTCTAACCAAGTCTTTTATGGAAGCTGGTATGTTGAGCATTCCAAGTATGGTCGATAAGAAGGCTACGATCAAAGATGCAATGAGCTTTGATGCGGAAGCTTACCCGATGTGCTATAAGGGTTATCCCGTTGAACACTTGGTACTCCAGATGTTAACTGTGCAGGATACAGGCACGCAGGTGAACAAAGGTGATGGACTTACAGACGACCTGTGGAGGGCAATGTGTTTGCTCGTATGGGGATTGACTGCGGAGAAATACGAAGAGTTCATGCTGATACCTGATGCTCCAGAAGAAGACGAACGTTTTCGTCCACAGGCTTTTGCCGTGTCTAAGTTAGGTTCGGGCGGCGGTAAATCTGTAGGTTCAGGTAGCGCTGTATCCTTTGGAGGTGACCTCGGAGTGATGAAGAGGGGGCGCTAATTTAATCCACTAGCGAACTATTAAATCACCTCGGAGAAACATTATGCACTTTATTTTAGCCGCAGTCGAAAAGCGCGATCCTAGAAAGTACAGGTGGCTAGAATACGTTGGACGTAAAGCCGTGCTGGATGTAGTGGGATCGGACAAGCAAGAATACGATATAGAACTAGCGAAGGGCGAGAAGTTTGGCGTAAAGAAATTCAGGGGAAGTGTCTTTATACTGGATTCTACTAATCTAGCTGTCCAGTTTAAGCTTACGCCTGAAGATGCCAAACGCCTGATAGACAATGCAAAAGGATACAACGGTAAAGTCGGCCGGTATAAAGTCTTGCCTTTTGATGGAGGTAAAGACAAAGCCAACATGGGCAAGAATCGTACAGATGAACACGGTCGCCTGACGTTGATTGTGGATAGCAGCGTATTTCAATCCGGCATGTATGATAAAGAAAACCAGAGAATCATTGTCCAGTTTAAGAATGGTGCAATCTGGCAGTATGCAGACGTAAGTGCTAAAGAGGTGAAGAGCTTCGAACGCGCTGCCTCTCAAGGGCGTTGGTTCAATCGCAATCTGAAGGGCGTAAAAGAAAGCACGAGGCTTTCCAAGTTCCCGATCGGCGTATCTACTTCGTCTACGGCTAACGAGTATAAAGGCAAATCCGTTTCTTTGGAAAAACCGTTTCGTATGCCAAAGGGCAGTAAGAAGAAATTCGGCGTATACGTTAAGAGTGAGGCAGGTAACGTTGTGCGCGTAGTGTTTGGCGATCCAAACATGTCTATAAAGCGCGATGATCCTGCACGCCGCAAATCTTTTATGGCACGCCACAAGTGCGACACAAAGAACGACAAAACGACGCCCGGATACTGGTCATGTAAAGCATGGGAGTTAGCCTCCGACTGGGTATAACAGTGTAAACATATAGCGTTACGTTACACTATCCCGGATCAGGAGACCCGCTGTGATTCCATTCATATTGCCAGAGTATCAACCTACCTTCCAAGAAGCCATGGCGCGTATATCTGCGGATAGCATACCTCTATATGCATTCTCGGACATCCAGCGCCACAACTACTTGCACGGCTATAACTACGAAATCAAGACCATGTTCATAACAGCAACGCCGCGCCTTGCTGAGGATTCTGTACTATGATGAGATTTAAAAGAAAGCCCGTGAACACGGATCAAATTGACACCGATCACGTTGCGAAACCTGCGGCGAAAGAAAAGCTAGGCACTAACAGTTCTAAGCTGGGTGCTCTGCCCAAAGGAAAAGAGGATTGGGAAGCGGTCGCAGGCCAGACAGGTATGCAAAATACGTCCGTAGGTCAGATGCCTATTGAAGTAGACGTTGATCCCTTGCTGAAGGATATAGTCTTCAGCGAAGACCTGGAACAAAAGAAACTTATCAATCGGCTTTACCGCGACATTTACTACAACGATTGCGTATGTGGTTCTGCCGTTGATATGTTGTCTACCTTGCCGTTTTCAGACTTCACGCTTGGGGGTATTAGCGACAAGAAGGCGATGCGTTCTTTTCAGGAGACGCTGGAGCGATTGAATGTACGCACCATGCTACCTCACCTGAGCACTGACCATCTTGTAGACGGCGCTTTCATCGGTAGCCTTCTCTTTAACAGAACGTCGAAACGTTTCTTTGATATAATGCCCCACAGAAACGACAACTGCAAAATCGACAGTCTGCCGTTCTACGGTCAAGACCCGATAATCACCGCAGCTATTCCAGATGATGTTCGCGCTACACTATCCGGCGACGGTCCTCGTGTGCAGAAGCTTCGTGATCGTCTAGGCGATGACATTGTTGGCCTGCTTCAGCAGGAAGCTCTTGAACTTGATCCGATGACTACGGTTTACGTTCCACGTAAAACATTCACGACCGGCGAAGGCGTTTCTTTCTTTCGTCGTGTGTTGCCCATATACCTGCTAGAGAAGAACCTTTTTCGAGGTACTCTGGTCGAGTCTGCTAGGCGGCAGCGCGGTATTCTACACATTCAGCTGGGTGACGGCGATCAGTGGGAACCTACAGTGGCTGATATGGAGTTCATGACAGAACTCTTTATGAATGCTGACGCTGACCCCCTTGGCGCTATCATAGCAACGCGACTTGGCGTTGAGACCCAAGAGATTCGTCAAGGCGGCGACTTCTGGAAAGTGACGGATACGTGGGATGGTACAGCTACATTTAAACTACGCGCACTTGGTATCAGTGAAAGCTTTCTAAGTGGCGAAGCGAACTATGCGACGGCTGATACAAGCCTTACGGTGTTCATCGAAAGCATTCGTGCCTATCGCGATATGCTAACACGTAAACTCTTCTATAACAAAATCTTTCCTCTGGTCAGTCTGGTTAACGGATACACGGTTAACGAGCGAGGTAAACTGATACGTAAGGATGGCCTGCTCGACAGCAAGAACATGCAGGCTAATCTTGATAAGATGGCCGACGGTAGCCGCCTGTTAATACCCAACGTACATTGGGCTAAGCAGCTAAAGCCAGAAGGCGATACACAATACTTGGACATGCTACAGCAATTGACCGAGCGTGGCATTCCTGTACCATTACGCGCAATCGCAGCAGCCGGTGGATTCAATCTGGATAGCCTGCTTTCCGACGGCGATGATGACCTGGAACTGCTCAAGCGTGTTTCAGAGTACAACAAGAACGTGGGCGATATTAAAAAGAAGTACGGCCCTAAAGGCGAAGAAGGTGGCGGCATGGGCGGCTTTGCTTCTGGCGGTAAAGCTGACATACGTGATATGCTGAATAAAGGCCGTGGCGGTTCCGTACTCGCGCAACAGAACGGTAAACGTCCTAGCTTGAAGCAGCGCGACTTTGGCGGCGGCGAAGAGATCATCGGGCGCACGAAGACAGGCAAAAAGAAATACATACACAACCAACGACGTGCTCAGGAAGATGCCAACCGTGAGATAGCGGCAGCATTAACCAACGTGACGCAAAACAAAAAGACGCCGCTGACGCATGGTTCTGTTACGCCACAAAAGACCAATAAGGGCGGCCGCACCTTCTAGGAGATAACAATGAAATACAACGAACTGATAAAAGCGTTTAATCGCGACGTCCTAGTTCGCGGCCATAAAATTCAGTTTACCGGAGAGAAGGGTGATCGTATAGAGCACCGCGACTCCCTTCTCCGAACGTATACCGGAACAATGGAGTTCGGGGAAATAACTATTGGTATCCGCGCTAGCTCGTATTCTGCTAGCGGTCACCTAAAGATTGATTGGTCGGTTAACAGTATTCGTGACGTTGCGGGCACTCTTATGACCATTGAGTACGCTCGCCTTACCGCTGATGAGCTGGAGTCAGTGTACAAAGTAAAACGTGCGCTGGAGAATCTTATCGAAGGTAATGGTGATGTGGACGAAACCCTAGAGCAGCTAAACTTCGTCAAGTATACTAGAGGGTAACGGCATGAACTGGGAAGAATTTAAAACAAATAATTGGGACACTCTCGAAACCATGGAGCAGGCAGCGTGGCTTCACAAGTTTGTGCTAGGCGATAGTGTTGATGTAGACGGTAAGCTATTCACCTTGGCCGGCGGCATTCCTGTTGAGTACGACGCAAACCTGATCACCATGTGTGAGCATTCCCTAGAAGACCGCGAGCTAGAGCTTTATCTGGATAGCTGCCTTGGAGAAGCAAGCTCACTTGCGTATGCCGGACTAACCGCAGAACAGATACAGCATCCCGATACGGCTAAGCGGTTTTACCTGAATCTGATGACGCTACCTATGGACGAACGTGGGCGCTGTCTGTATTGGGCGAAACGCGGTGAGCGAGCATGAGCAAAGCCGCGGACGTTCAAGACGATAGGGAGTTGATTAGGCACGTGACCAACCTATGCTCCACCGGCCACAACATATTCGCTGCTGTTTTAGTCGCACGTAAGTATCCTACGTCGGAAGCTGCCGAGCATTTTCTAACAGGACTCAAAGGCGATTATATACCCGAAGATGTGTTTATAGACTTGTTGGATTTGACAAACGCCTTTACGGAGTAACCGATGGCAGCCGGAACTATCAATGCTACTAAATACCTAAGCCGCCAAGGCATCGACCCGAAGATGGTGTACGAGGCTAAGGTAGTGAACAATTACGATCAGCGAAAGTTGTGCCGCATACAAGCGCGTATTGAAGGAGTGTTTGACGGTATACCAGACGCTGATCTACCGTGGGCAATTCCCGAGTACCAACACCCAGACGGCGCGTACAATCCCGGCGGGGATAGCTTGGATCGTTCCGGTATGGCCATGGTGCCGAAGAAAGAGCACAAAGTAGGCATCAAGTTTCCGACGGGTGATCCACATCGGCCCGTCTGGACTTCGTACACTGTGGATGAACAGACGGCGTTGCCTGAGAATCAGGACGTAAACTACCCTGACCGTGCCGTGTTTAAGTTTGCCAACGGCACGTACATGATTATCGATACCAGGACTAATGAAATCTTTTTGAACAATCCCGGCGATATTGATATGACTGTACTCGGTGATGTTAACCAGTACATCGTAGGCAATCAGCAACTTACAGTTACGGACAGTAAAAGTGATATTGCGGGCTATCTTCTAAACGCTCCTGAGACCGTGTTGAATCGATTGCAGCAAAACCCGACCAAGCGTATACCGTTCAAAGGTCTGATGAGTAAAGGCTACGCAGGTAACCAGCACACCTACATTACAGGGGACCAGACGACCTTGATAATGGGTAATCGCATGACGGTCATACACGGCAACGATATACTTAGAGTACACCGCAATCGACTGGAGACAATTGATATGCTTCACCGGATTGTGTGTACACGGTCGGAAACAAACGGATAGCCCTTATGAAACTCCACGAAGAGCGCACGTACCTGAATACTTTCTCTGTGTGGGGAGCAAAGCAACATGACCCTGCACGTACGGAGCATATAAAGTCGGTTGACCCTATTTACAACCGACGAGTGTACCACGGATTCCGAGTGTTCGCTGCTCCTACAACATCGCGCTTTCTTTCCGCGCAACCATCAACCTATCTAACTTGAGAACTCATAATGCGTCTGGTATATAGCGATCCACTAAAAGAACTGAAAGGCTTAATCCAACAGGCCAAGTCCGATCATTCTATTCAGCACATTGCTGTGACGCCCGGCGAATTGCGTGCCTGCCTAAATCATGCGCATGTGGTTGAAGTATTCCCACAATTTGCCAACGATCGGGCTAAAGACCTCGCCAGAGTACGGAAGCATCTTGATAAATTGAACCCTCTTATAAAAGGCAACACTCTATCCGAGCGGGAGAAGCAGCCGATATTCGATCAAGTGGATGCCCTAGAAGCAGAAGAAAATAGGATTACTCAACACACCCCATCATCCATTACGGAAAACGGTGTAACAATTAAAGTATCCATGCGCTAAACTTCACAATCGATCAAGGATTTCAGATAATGATAACTAATTTAACACTAGACGTTATTTCCGCTGCGAAGCTACATGCCAGAATTGTGGCTATCGTACGGTCTGACCGCGTTTACGTTCTGGCCGCCGGGCAGAAAAATGGTACTATGTTCGTGCCTTTGAACCTCGGGGGCGATTATCGTTACAAAGGTAAGAATGCCAAGCTGTCTATACAGACTGCTCTCCAGAACGGAGAAAATGTTATCATGTGTGATACGTACAAAGAATTATTCAGGCATTGTCTATCATAACCAATAGAGGGTGGAGTCAGGCTTCACCCTACACGTAACCCCAGGGGGTTCAAGTGAAAGCGCATAATCTCGAAGCTGTAGGGCACTTGAAGTTAAGTTATACGCCCACCGAGCCAGATCACGCGGTCCGGCTATCCGATCTGGATAAAGTTGTAACAGACAGTGTGACCGCACGTGCACAGCCTGTACTTATTACCAATGTCGTTCCTAGTGGAAGCGGCAACGTAGGTAACAAGCAGTACGCAGAAACGATTCCTCAAAACCAGGTTCTGTTGAGTTGCATGAGCGATACCGAAAACCTGCGCATTTACTTTTTGGCAGAAAGCGGTGTTGCGTTCTACAACCCCACAATCACCGTGGACGGCGTACCAGCTACTTCTATCTCCGAAGTTTCAGGTGACCGTCGTCTGTACTCTGGCTACATTGACGTAAACGTTACTTCCGATTCCGAAATCGTGGTTAATTCCTCTACCGGAGCCTCAGCCACCGTCAGTATTAATCTGGCAGATGCTGGCCCGTCTGCATCTACCGTTGTCGTTGATTCGTTGCCAGGCGCTCAGACCGCTGTTAAAGTGGGCGATACGATCATGTTATCTGGTACCGTCAGCAATGACGCTGTATCCGTGACTGTTCTCAATCAAGGCGCAGCAGCTTCCGGTAACCTAACGCTCGCCAACGTGGATAGCGCAGGTGCTGGTTTCCGCACATACAGCGGTACTGCTCTCGTGTCTTCTCGTTCTGGCCAACTCTCCGTAGTAGTACGCGCTGCGAACCAGTTGGGTACAACGGGCAATGACGTGCCTTCCGCACCTATCACTCTCGACCAGATTATTCCGTCTATTGCGATGACTGTCAACTCCTTGAGTAACGGTAAGCCTGCTCTGGGCCTCGGCGATACTGCAAGCGTTACAGTAGCCATCGTCGGTCAAGACAGCCAGGTATTCGAGTTCGATCACGGTACAGAGGGTGGTTCTACCACAGAGTACCTAACAATCCGTACTCTGACTGTAGACGCAGAAGTGTTTGACTTGACGAACAACATTTCCATATCCGCCGCACGTTCGGCCAACGGATCAAGTCTGTCTAGCATATTCTCGGTTCCTGTTTCCAGTATTGCGGTTGAAGCGAGTCTGGCTATCGTTGGCGCACCTCTGGTCGCTGGCGAAGAAAGTGTTTCCGGCAATTCACGTTCCGGCACTTCAGCGGCAGCTATTACAAGCTCCTCTGAGATCGGTACGCTGACAGACTCCGGCACTACGGACAGCACCCTCATAAACCTGAGCGCGAATGCTGGCGATTATGGTTACTTCGCATACCCGGCTGCACTTGGATTAGCTACATTCTTAGATGTAGGCATGGGAACTTCAGGAGGATGGGATGGAGCTACTGCGGGTACTGGGCCTAGCACTGTTACACGTAGCGGTGAAGACTGGTACGTTTATCGTACGGACGATTCCGGCGTAGTCGGTATGTTCCAAGTTACATTGCAGAATCCTGGCCTACCTGTAGGTTCGAGCGATGACGTTCCGCACCTTAAGACTTCTGTAGCAGGTCTTTCGTACGTGGTTCGCCTAGACTTTGATCAGATCGTTGATGCAGCACCTTCCCTGACCGCACCTGTTGGTACGTGGGTCGGTGGATGGTCAAAGCGCAACAGCACACGTTGGGAACGCACGTTACGCGTCAACAACGGCGATGCACGTGGGCTGGTACAGTTCACCGCGTTGTCCGCAGCTAACCGTAGCGGTATGCTGACCACTGAATTTACTTCAGGCGGTTACTATGCTGTATCCGGATTTGAACAACTGGTAGTAACCTTCCCCGCGTTTGCGCGTCTGGCTCCAATTGGCGCCGTAGTAAGCAACGTATTGAACACCGAAGCTAACTACTCAGGTTCAGCCGACTTGTTGACCTTGCGTACAGATACTCGTGACGCACCTGCTGCTTACTCTATTGTAGACAGCGAAGGCAATTACATGACGTCCGGTGGTACGCACATTTGGTTGAGTGACGACCAGTACGCAGGATCGAATACTTCAGGCACACTTAAAGTTGAAATAGAGGAGTCTATCTAATGGCCAACGCATTTGAATCCTTTATTCAACTTGAGATACCAAAACGTCCGTATCTGGAAGCAGACGCCGCTCCAGAAAGTCTGATTGTTCGTCGAGGCGCGGGACCGAGACAACTAGCAGGTCTTGCACTAACAGAAGGCCAGACAGTTGTGTTCAAGGATGGCGAATTGCAACCCGCACCGTATGGCTCGCCTGACGGTACTAGTTCCGCGTTCGGGCTATCCCATGAACAAGCCGCAGCGGCTACTGTGTGGACAATCGTCCACGGACAATCGAATCGCAATGTTGTAGTGACTCTGTTGGACACAGAGTACAACGCGATCCTTGGCGACAGCCTAGAGATATTAGAAGACTCTATCGTTGTAAACTTCCTGGATGCCCAGGCAGGTTATGCCAACATCGTATTTCTGTAAAGCGTGATGCACCGAGGGGGCCTAAGGCCCTCTTTGTGTTTGCTAGGAGGCATTATGTTCTTATCCCTTTCCGCTGCGGCCCTCGACAAGTATGAATGGTATACATTCGAAGGCAAGAGAGCAGTTTCGTTTAAGAATCACCATAAGAACCACGAACTTATTCTTATGCCAAAGGACAGATTCGGTGTTCGCACGTATGCCAACAAGGTTCGGATCATCGACATTACGGACCCTACCCTTATTTTTATTCTGTCAGATAAAGAAGTTGCTCGGATCATAGGCCGATCAAAAGGGTTCACAGGTCGCGTTAAAGGTGTCGCTTTAAAAGCAGGGCAAGGCGGGCTAGACGCGCCTAGTAAGAAAGCTTCTCCTACTAAGATCAAAACATCGACAAAGGTTAAAGAGAATACCGCGGGTCCACGCAAGATACGAGTACATAAACCCGACGGTGAGTTTGTCGATTACGATTCCAAATACTTTCCTTACATAACGATGCCGCCTAATAAGGCCGAAATTTTACGACTCTACCACTATTTCAATAAGCTACATTTTAAGCGGGAGCTTCCAGATAAGCTGGTAATCCAACTATCTGAATCCAACAAACTGTCCGGCGAAGCATTGGCAACACACGGTAGAGGTAAAACAGAATACAAAATGCGTATAGGTAAACGAGCACTTACAGATATACCGCGCATCTGTTCCATTGTCATACATGAAATGATTCATATACTTCATTTCAAGCGCCTTTTTGAGGACGTTAACGAGGAATATCGCAACGCCTCGCATGGCCCTTTGTTCCTTGAAGAAATGCACAGGTTGAATACATTCGGCTACCGTATCAACGTGAAAGAAGACAAGGCACAAGAGGCAAAGCTGGCAAAACCCGAGTATGTTTTGCTTGTAGAAGCTAATCGCAAAGACTACGTTGTTATGCACAGCGATAAGCCGTTTAAGGCTAAGATTCCTATCCTTCTCGACCAGATGAGAGCGCGTACTGCAAAGTCCATAACTATGACCAAATATATTTATGGCACAACGAGCAGTTCATATGTTTTTCAAGGCAGTAGATTAACCTCCAGTCAGAAGATACCGAAGAGTCCGCGTATGGGATTGTTTCCCGGCCGGGGCGAAGAGATTACAGGCATATTGAGGGACGTTAAAGTTTTGGACGAAACAATAATTGAACGTTCGTTGGTAGGTGTTAGGCGTATAGTGGAATCGGCTGTCGACCAATGTGTCAGTGTTATTCAAACCCAGCTTGCAGTTTACTATCGCTTGGTAATGACCTCAGCAGGATTTCTGAAGAACGATTGGATACCTGGTAACGACTGGCAAGGCGCAGCCAAAGCTTTCTTCAATCTGGAAGAGCGCAACTTCATAGAATATACTTGGAAAGAGGCAGAAGATCGCCACTTTGCTGGCGGTAATCTATTTGCGCAGTTCAAGAAAGACTTGCTGAAGAATAGGTTGGATGGTAAGGAAGCAGCCGCGTACCTAGCACGCCGCTTTGAGGAAGTGTACGCCCACCGCGATCCACGTATGGACCCAACAAGGTTCATCAACGTCTGCGTGGAAACATTGGGTGAGATTATAACCATACCCGACGATGAATTTATCCCTATGTTACGCGATGCTCTACACATGGACTAAGAGCAATAATGTAAAGATTGAGTAGACCAAATAAAAAGTAGTAACAATCAATAAAAAGTAATAACAATCAATAAAAAGGATAAGGACGATGGAACTCGCTAGCCTTTTACTTGCGACTACCTTGGTGGTTGATCTGCGTAATTCGGAACTGCGGTTTAAAGCACAGGAGTGCCTTATAGACAATGTGTTACACGAAGCCCGAGGTGAATCCATAGAAGGACAACTTGCTGTTATCGAGGTTGTACTTGCTAGGGTAGCACGCTCGGACTATCCAGATACCATATGCGGAGTAGTGCACCAACCTTATCAGTTCTCGTGGACTAATCCAGGTGCGCGAATAGGTGAACCCACAAAAACAGAAGAGCTAGAGGTTGCGCGAGTCGTATACTCCTACATATACGCTGAGGGGTTGCCGGGCAGTACGGTTAAAGGTGCTACTCACTATCTGAATCCAGATGTGTTAGACACACTACCTAATTGGTACTACGCCTACGAGAGTCTAGGTAGAGTAGGAAACCATGAGTTCTTTAAACGTCCAGCTAGGTCCGGGCTGCGTATAACAATCGACGTATCTTTTCGATAGGTATAATTCAATGGAAGATAATAAACCTCCTAAGCGTAGGCTAGTGCTGTCCAGTGGCGCTCAACTCGGTGTTATTGCTGCCACCGTAGACTTAATGACGCCGAGATCATATTGCGACTACTCGGCTCCTATAAAGATGCAGACTCGACATACCGCTGATGATATGCGCAATCGAAGGAAAAACAAGGCTGCACGAAAAGCTCGCCGTTTACATCGCAAGAATACCTAAGAGGTCTTTATGGAACTGTTCCGTACGATAGCTAATATGGGCCAAGGTTCGCAGTTTGAATCCTTCGTTAGAACCGTTTTAGGCTACTATGATGAGCCACATCGTGACTATCACGGTGTTTCGCACATCACACAAGGCGTACACTTGGCGCTAGGGTTGGCAGATACCCAAGAAGAGTTTGACCTGACGTTGACCCAACAGCTAGCTTGGTTATGCCACGACATTGTGTATATTCCTAACTCCCCTAAAGGATCAAACGAAACACGGTCTTGTAGCCTAATGAAGATACTACTAGGAAGTGAGGCTTTTGCTTCCTCCACTTTCGATGACCTGCGCGACATACAAGAATCTGCGTGTGAAATAATCGAGTCTACTATAGACCATATACCTACCAGTTATTCTTGCCGTGCCGTGATCGACATTGATCTTGCTGGACTAGCCGATCCCGATAAGTTTCGACGCAATTCAAAACAAATCCAGCGCGAGTTCGGTATAACGGATAATCGCCAGTTTCAGGTAGGCCAAGCCGCATTTCTAAGTAATTTAGTTGACAGTCGCAAAAGCTTGTACTGTACGCGTTACGCCCTATCTAACTGGGAAAAACCTGCTCGGCAGATTATCTCGGACTACACTTCCTGCGTTACGTATGCGCTTCCTGATTAGTGGGCGCGGAGGAGACATTGTATGCACCTATTAATTTCCAAGAACACAGCAGTAGCAGCAAGCAAGACCAAAGCACTGCCTGTAAAGCGTAAGAAGCCTCGTGCTCAGTCCGGCGTTATTCCATATCGCTTGCGTAACGGTAGTGTGGAAATCATGTTGGTCACTAGCTCCCACTCTGGCAAATGGGGTATTCCAAAAGGTGGCCTTGAGGATGATATGACCAAGAAAGAGAGCGCAGCCAATGAAGCTTTCGAAGAGGCCGGAATAATAGGCAAAGCAAAGAAAAAGCTCGGAGAGTATGAGTACGTTAAGGGCAGCACCAGACGCCGCCAAACTGTAGTCGTGTATAGCCTAAAAGTTTCCAAGGTTTTAGCGGATTGGGACGAAGGGCACAGACGCGAACGTAAGTGGTTTTCCATAGAGGAAGCAACCGATAAACTGCATTCGCGTTTCAAACCATTTCTGAAAAAGATTATCAAGATTGCCAATTCCTAGCCCGCCTCGTGCGGGTTTTATTTTGTCTTATTTGCGCGATTCTCCTGCCTATTTCTATGATAATTTGTTCTAACCACGTAGAAAGGAGATAGCCATGAACTCTATATTCGGAGCCGTGGCGCGGCCTAAAAAGCGTAGAAAGCGTAAGAAGGCTAAATACACCAAATATAGGCAGTACGATGCTGTACTTGGAGACCGCACAATAAAAGTGCAGGGGTATGAGCGCCAAGCCCTAAAGTACCTGACAGATATTCTAAACTTCGATGCTTCCGATATTAAATGTGAGGAAGAGTTTGGTGACGCGCTAAACATTCGCTATACGTATGGCAAGAAGATGCGCACCTATTATCCTGACATTTATATTGTGTCCAAACGCCTCATTGTTGAAGTGAAGTCTAGCCACACGTTAGGTCTACTGCATAATAAAAAGCGCGGTTGGTCCATGACTTGCGCCAAAGCTATTGCCTGTCATAAGAAAGGCTACAGGTTCATGTTGTTGCTACTAGATCGTAGAGGCAATCGTATTCTAATGCCAAAGAACTGGCCTTACATGAAAAAAGCGGAGTGTTTGCAGCAGATTAATACTCTAAACCCTAAAGACCAGTTGTCTGGATTATTCTCGCTGTAGGTGCATCATGACTAAGAAGAGCCGCTTCATACCTATATCCCTGTCCATGAGTAAAGACGTTTATTATAGGGGTATAGTGGGTAAGTACGATCCGAATAAGTTCGGCGATATTATCTGGGTGACCAAAGACTGGGACTACGCAAAACTGTATGCTGAGTCCGAAGAGAACATACATTCCTTCCACATAAGCAGAAAAAACAGTTTTGATTTTGGGTTTCGTACGTTGCAGGTTCACGTAAAGATTAGCGATATTGTAGAGCGTGTAAAGCGCGGTGTAATGGATGCGTTTGTCGCGAAGAGCATACGCAAAGAACGCGCCATGCTACTGTCAGATAAACTTGCCGACATTGAAGACAGCTATCCCAAGTCTATGTTAAAGGCATGGGAGTGGATACAAAAATCCCAAAAAGATATTATACCGATCCTAAAAGAACTTGGGTACGACTCTATTGCTACGCGAGAAGGCCAAGGTAACGACATAACCGCGTATGGCCTATTCAACAAGAAACAGATTACCAAAATATAGTCAGCAAAGGTGGCACATGAAATTTTTAATTGTATCCGAATCCGCGAGTATTTTAGAGAAAGCCGGGTTTCAAAAAGATGATCGCGTTGTTGTCAACACGAACACTGCCAAAGAACCGACATACTTTATCGGCACTGTAACGCGAGTAGCTAAAGCCGATAAGACGGTTAGCGTTTTGTTAGATAACGGAATGAAGGTCAGTTCAGGAATAACAAATGCTGATAAGGGCATTGTTGGTTATGTTAGCCACAAGCGCAAACGCAAGACCCAAATAGATGCTAAAACCGTGATGACGCATATTGATGCAGCCAAATGGTATGCTAAAAAATTGTCTTCGATCATGGACGGAGAACGTGAGCATACGCCTGCTACACCAGACGCAGCGCCCTCTCCGCAATCAAAACCAAAGCCCGTTAGAAATGATACCATAACGTTCGACCCTGCGAGTGCCCTGGCCTTCCTCAGGTCTGCGAAGTCGAGCAAGAGTAACATCGTTAAAAGAGCAACGGATATAGCATCTGCTCAGATTGCCATAGTCGAGTTGAACGCCGACCTAGAAAAGCTCAAAGAGGCGGCTAAAGTCGCCAAGAAGGCAGCTAAGTCTCCTGTAGCCGCACAAAAAGTAATGGCGTCTAAATACATTGCTGAATCACGTATAAAAGATGCCTTGAAAGCGGTGCGTTCCGCTATGAAAGGTATGCGGTCAGGTACAAGCCTGAAGGGTAGTGCAAAGGGTAACGTAAAGAGCCGTGCCAGCGAGATTGGTCCGCACTCAAAAGGATTATTTTTTGAGTTAAACGATGACACCTCCTTTCCAAAAATCTCGAACAAGGGTGTCAATTTTCAGACGTTTGGTTTCTGGCGACCAACGCCCTCGAAGGGGGCCACGCCGTTTCCAGTTGCGATGAAAGTTCCAGGATATAGCAAGACAGATTTCGTGAAACGGTTGAAAGCTAAGGAAGCTCGCGCATCTAAATGGCCTGAGCGAGGCTTCTCACCTAATAGATGGGACGGAACTAAAAACGGTATTCAGACTTATTATAGCGCATCTGCCAAACTATTATGGCCAGAAGGAACTATGACGTATTTGAAAGCCGGTGTGCCTCCTTCGCGTGCCTTCTATAAGTTTGTTATGGGTAAAGAGCTAGCAGCCTTACCTTACTGATAAAGGAATCGTCATGGCTGTTGTGCAACGAATCAAGAAAGACCTCGGCCCCGTAGAGAAGATGAGCCGAGCCTTAATTACAGAAGTATTGACCTTGGCCGCTACTCACTACTGGGCACACAAACGTTATTCGTGCCACGTTGAACTTGGTGTAGAAGCTTGGGGTAAACGCCGTATCGACCTAATGGCGATGAACACTAAGGGCCTGTTGATCGGCATGGAGGTTAAATCCTGCGTAGCCGACTATCGAACTGACCTAAAGTGGCGCAACTATCTTCCGTATGTTAACAAGATGTATATGGTGTTTTCGGAAAGCCTATTCAACAATAAGAAGTTTATGGCAAAAGCCGGGCCGGAGTTGAAAGAGGAGGGTGTCGGTGTAATGGTTCTGTGTGAGCGTACTGGCCACGTCTACGTAGCTAAGAACGCCAAGAAAACCGAAGTCACGCCTGAAGTGCAACACGCCATGCTATTACGAATGGCTTGGCGGGGCGGTGCATCGAAGCGCACTATGCCGCGTAGAAAGCGTATGTACCTGGCAAACTATTAATCGAGTACGGAAGGAAGCGCCTGTGTTTATCTCGCTTGAGGGTTTTGAATGTTGCGGAAAATCTACTGCGGCTACATATATCTGCGAACGGTTAACTGAGCTCGGTGTAGACCACACACGCTCCAGAGAACCTGGAGGCACGCCTGTTGCTGAAGACCTTAGAAGTCTTTTATTGTTGCAGGCTGTAAATATGGGGCCGGACACAGAATCTATGCTATTCTACGCCTCTAGGATTGAGCACACGGCTAGGCTCATTCGGCCGGCTCTGGAACACGGTCAGGTGGTGATTTGTGACCGTTATTTTGACTCCACCCTGGCGTATCAGGGCGCTCTAGGTAGCACGTTTTCGCAAGACCTCCACAATTTTATGGTGGAGTCAGGCAGCGTTGCTATTCCTGATATAACCATTCTCTTTGACGTAGACTACGAAACATTTGCCCACAGAAAGCACAGTCGCGGAACGGTAGTCGGCGAAGAGATAAATACGTTCGAGGACCTTCGCGATGCTGACTATCATAGGGCGGTAATAAATCGCTTTCGTGTGCTTGCTATGGAATACCCAGAACGGTTCTTGGTAATAAACGCCAACAAAAAAATAGCCGACGTTAAAGAGTCTGTGCTACACATCATTAATAGGGTGATCGAAGATGATTATTTCCGTATCGAAATCAATTCCAGTGACGAACGATAACCCGTTACCTATTTCTATATTTGAAAAGCTATCCGACAAATATAGTTGGATGTCGGATATAAAAATGCGATTGGCCAGTCTGCCTGTCATGAAGCGCGGATTGAATAGAGGCACAATGCACGAATCCACGCCGCACGAGAACGCCGTTACATACGCTAAGAATAACGGGCTTGTTCTATACGTGGGATACTTGATTCGTCCGGATAGACGGGGCGGTGGCCTTACACTAGACACGCACTCGTTTTGCTATGACGAAAAGAAGCAGGAAGTTATTGAGCCGACCAAAGGTATTGAATGGTCGGGCAGTGTACGCTATATAGGCCAATACGTGCCTCCCGCAGATTACGCTAATTTTAAATATCTAAATGATTTTAACCGGCTGTTTATATAGCCCAAAGGACTTACTATGTTACTCGGATTTCAATCACTATCGGCAGTGGATAAGAATAGCGCAGAATCATACACGAAGCTAATGCTTGCCTTAGTTATGTCCTATGAAGTTGATTACGACGCCGACTTTCGACGTAAGGCGACCTTGTGGTTTAAAGATTCCAAGAAGTTCATGAAGCGGTTCAATTTGCCGACTACGGATTTTGAAAAGGCATACAGAGGGTTGGTGGCAGAAAAAGATCCTAGAAATGATGATGCGATGAACAACGCAATGGATGCAGCCATAGCCCAGCTTAAAGCAGCGCACCCGGAAATCAAAAAAGAAATGGAACTATCGCGCGGCGATATGTCCTTACTTAACGATATTCGCCTAATGCACACAACGGTTAGCCCCGCTGCGCGAGGCCGGATTTCTAAAGTAGTCAGTCGATTCCGCGAACCCGATCTAAACGAAATATTTGTCGAAGAACACGAAGACGTTTCAGAAGAATTAGGAGAGTTAGAGGCTATAGTTAAGAAGTACACCGGTAAAGTTGGAACGGTTTTGCCTGTTCCAGTTATAAACCAGTGGAGCAAGATTGCAAAGCTAAAAAACAAAAAGCTTCCAGATCATGTGCGGTATACTCAACTCCGCACCACACTGAATAACACGTTCAAAACCAGGCTGAAGTCACTGGTTCGCACAAGTGGGAAACCCTACTTGCCAGTGCATACGGTTATAGAGTCTATGGATGATGAAGGCATTTCCCATAATTTGCCGCACGAGTTTATGGGACATATTGATGATGCTGGTGAATATTACACGAAAGAAGGTCGGCAGATGAAAACAAAGCCTTACGGTAAGGTAATAATGAACCCTGCGTACGATGGCAAGAAAGACAACGCTTTCGTATTCACCTTTCAGTCAGAAGGCAAGAAAGAACCTGGCCGCGCCTACACGAAAGAATACGCTGCCAAATCTAAAGTTCGCAAGTTTACCGTTGTAACGGAGACTATTCCAAAGTTGGGCGCACTAGCTCGTAAGTGGCGCGCGGACATGAAGGACATCGATTCGCCGGAGGGAGTATACGCTACAATACTGGAGTTCGTGTACGTAACTAATGCACGATCCAGTAATCCTAATGCACAATCTGCAGGATCGAGAACATTTGGGGCAACACAGTTCCAGCTAAAACACATGATGATCGATGACCACAAAATTCTGGTGACCTATCCTGGAAAGTCCGGCGGTCCACAAAAGCATCTGATCGAATATACTAAATCTACAGTTTTGAAGCTGATGGCTAAGAACATACAAAAACTTGTCAAAGGCAAGAAAAAGGACGATACAGTATTTACGTTCGAGGGCGAATCTTTTACGAGCACTCAAGTAAGCAAGTACATGAAATCTATAGGCTTTCCCAATGGCTTCACCGTGCACGTTTTCAGAACAGCCAAAGGTACGAAGATGGCTGCGGATATTCTGAAGAAATCACCGTTTAAAAAGGGCGGGGATTGGTCAGAAAGAGAAGTTCACGCTTGGGTACTGGAGAATCTCAAGCCCGTAGGTGCAGAGCTTGGACATATGAGTGGAGAAAACGCAACGGCCAAAACCGCCATAAAGAACTACATCAATCCAGACATACTTATTGATTTTTATGACAAGCTCGGTATTAAGCCTTCTACCGAAATACAGAATGCTATAGACGCAGCTAAGAAGAGCGGATAATAGTAGAGTAGAGCATAAAGTCCAGCGCGGCAATCGTGCCGTCTGGGCCTATAGGAGTAGCTATGATTAATATCAGTTTGAGTTTTTCTGGTAAGAAGCACGAGGGTGCTCGCCTACCTAGGCAAGGCGGGAAGTACGACCTCATTGATTACGATTCCGAGGATTATATCCACGACGAAAAGAAACGTAACAAAAAGCCGAAACGTAATACTGCAATTCCTTACAAGGACTCCGAAGACGGCGAAGGCTATCAAGTCCACGTAAAGAAAGAGATATGGTTAGGCAGGAGAGAACGCGATTCAAAGAAACCGCGCGCTAGATTGGATAGGCTTAACGGCGAAGGTTTCAATGGAGGGTTTACGCGATGAGAGTATTGGGCGGGCTTAGACTCGCAGAAGGCACGGAAATAGGAAACATAACTCTACCTGTAGGGGCCGAGTTTCCAGAGGATGAGAATATAGGGGAACTCTTTTACCTGAGAGGGCATGCCACGACGGATTCTGGTCTTTATATGTGTGAGGAAGATTGGAGTAATAATGGTGGGTTGAAGTGGAGGTTGCTAGTACACGTGGATTCCGATGCGCTTAGAACCCCTATCCTTGAGATAGGTTCTACCAAACCTATGTTCCTTAATAGTGACTTGCCGACGCCCATCCGGTGGGACTATCAGTCCGAGGTGAACGATAGGTACTTCTCGCATTCTACTGAGCCTGCGCAATCCGCCGACATAACCATATTGAAAGACGGGTTTTTCCAGGTAACCTATACGATAAACACCACGCCCGATAAGAAGACCGAACAGTCCTCAAGGGTATATATTCTGGTAAATGGAGTAGCCATAGTAGGCAGAAGCGTTACCAACACGTTGGTATACAACGAGGACTATCAAACGACGAACACAAATACGTTCATAGGTAGATTCTTTGCTCAGGATGTCCTGCAGGTAGTTGTCGAGACTACGCAGGACATCAAGAATAAGAATAAGAATAAAAATAACAGTGTCAAAATGGTTACCATAAATGAGAATTGTGGATTCTCCATAACCCAGATAGGTGATTTATGAACAACGCTCCAGAGTTTTCATTATCCTACGTAGAAGTTGCTACACTTCTATATCCGCATATCAAATTCGTTGCGTACGGAACAAATTACGCAGATATAGAGTGGCACGGAACAGCGTCCGTGCCTAAAGCCGAGCTGGACAGTGCCTATATTAGGTTTCTGAGAAAAAAGTACACTGATTGGGTGAAAAAAGAATCTGTTGTTATACGAGAAGAAGCCTCACTCCAAGTAATTGGTACTAACGATACCAGCATGATTAGAGTGTACGACCTTAAAAAGGTACAGGCAAAAGAGTTCATGCTTGCGTACGAATCCGGAACAGAACCAGAAGCTAGCACGTATTCTACACTGTCTTCGGCTTTACCTGTTGCTGATCAGGATGTGCTACGAAGCAAGTACGCTGTTGCATACGAAGAAGCCGAAGGAACTGGCGCCACTCTATGGCAGATGTGTTGGGCTATACTAGATCAGTTTAGATTATCCGCCATTGTACTGGAACCTGTTCTTGGTCAAATAGAAGCCGAGCGTCGTATTAAAACTTACGAGTATAAGGCAGCCAGCGACGAAGCATCAATCCGTGCAATAACTGCACCGAATTGGCCTGATATTAGTCTACTCCAAGAAATCTAATAACATCCCACTTCTGTCTTTTTCGTATATCTCCACTGTGTCCATTTCTTCTGAGTTCCACTGCAAGGTCAGCGCAATCTCTGTATCCACAAAACCTCCAGAGTGCGCTTCGGTGCCGTGGAATGCCTCTACGCACGACCTAACATCATCTTCCGAAACAGAGTGCGCTAGTCTCGCTAACTGCTCCGGTAGTGTCTGCATCAACTCTATTGCCCATATCCCCCACCGAATTATTCTACCGTTGTGGTATACGCAAGTGTATTCCAACTCTTCCGACGTTCCCCACATGTTTATAAAAACGTTTTTGTCCTGCCCGTCATCTGTCAATAATAGTTCGTAATAAACCCCAGACACGACAGAGCTTTGTAGCGGAAGACTTTTAGCCACCGTCTGTTTGTACTGAATTTCGACGCACTTGTCCGCGTATAAAGGCGTTGGATATACTACGGTTTTTACCACGCCGTTCTGCTTATCGCAATCCCGTATAAGAAGCTCCAACGATTCTTTTCGTAAACACCAACGGTTGGTACGAATAAACTCCGCAAGTTCCATTATTCCTCCTCTTCTACTACTTCATGCAATTCAGATATAGCTGCCTTAGCCTTCCGCATATCTTGGAGAGCAAGTTCCAGTGTGTCTGCGCCTCCGCTCCCCAGTAATACGTCCATCACCCTGCGCATTTTCTCCTCATCCTCTAACGAGAGCAAGTCTATTTCTACGTTGCGTATTTCTACTTTGCAGAACTCTAGGCGAACCGATCGATGAGAGCAGAATTGTTTGGCCTTATGAAACTCTAATTCGCCAACAAGCTTCACCAGCGGAATCACTGATATGAAACGCGTACCATCTTCTGCCATATACGCAAAGACTGACCCGCTAAAATTATCCAGCACTACTTTTGTATTTCTAATTACTTCGACGAACATAAATTTAACCTACAAGTTGATGGGGCCGAAGCCCCGCAGATCACAGGGCCATTGGTGTCGGATGATTCAAAGGACCGTGATTGTGGTAGTTGAATAGACGGAAACTGGACGTAGTTGCCTCCTCAAAGTCTTGCAAAGTTCGCACACTAGGATCAATGAGTAGTCGGCACTGTTCCGACATTGGCCTACGCCTAACCTGTTCTTGGGCAGCGTTCACGTGGTTATCGTATAGGTGCGTATCACCCGTTAGGTAATGGAGTGTGCCTGGGCTAGTTCCCGTCATGCGTGCCATAATGGTGATCATAGCCGCATAGCTGGCGATGTTGAAGGGTGCGCCAATTGCCCAGTCGGCTGAACGCTGGTACATTATCAGATTTAACCTGTGCTTAGGAGCGCCCCACTGATCTAACTGCTCATGTGTAGGATCGCTATCGACTCCAAACGTCCGCGCAATGTCGGCGTGTATGCGTGGCCGTACAGAATCCCTATCTACATTATGCCATATTGCTGCATTCTCTAAATTAACAATATGAGCGTCTATTCTATCCTCGACCCCTAGCTCTTCGCACAGGTAATGTTGCAGTACGTGGCACGGGGGCAACGCCATCGCTTCCATATCGCTTGGATTCCACGCGCTTATGATCATCCTGCGACTATTAGGATTCTTCTTTATTTCTTTGACTACAGTAGCCAGTTGATCAATATCCCGGTGCCAAACATCTGTCGGAGTATCCTCGCCAGGTCTAGTGAACTGGCCTTCGCGTTTATAGCCGAGGTCAGCAAGAAATTCGCCGTCCGTGCTCGCAATTAGGCGCGTATCTTCCCACCGTCTCCATTGAACGCCGTAGATACGTCCTAGATCGTCATGGCCTTTACGTAAAGGGCTGGCCAACCACTTATTCTGCGGCATATCTTCTGGATTCTGCTTATTTGCGTTATCCTTCCAAACAGAACTGCCCAGGTCTTTAAACGTCTGCGCGTTATCCGCACCCCGAATGAAACCCAATAGCTCGCCAATAACAGACTTTATGGGAAGACGTTTGGTTGTTAGCGCCGGGAAGCTTCTACCGTGATCGAGTCGGAAGTCCAGGTAGTTAAACGTTTTAGAACGTGCGTCTACCCCTGTACGATTTTCTTTGTTCCTGGCAGAAAGTAATTCTTCCATAGTTTTCAAATAATTGTGCATTTTATTTCCTCGGGGTCTGTCCGATAACTGTAAATGGTATACACGACTTGTTTACAGTTATAATTTAAACGAAACACCAACAGGTAATCGTTATGGCTTCTTTAGACCAACTTGGCGCAAGCGGTCCTTCCGGATTCGGCTGCGCTCGTATGCCCGTAGATGTGTCTATGGGGCACGGCTGCTGGCCACCTACAAACCCCATAATGGGCTCTATCTCTACGTTCACCGATCAGTTTGCTCAAGTGCGAGTGACGGATATGTGGGCACCCCATTGTTGTCCTGGACCGCCAGGCTGCCATCCTGTTGTCTCTGCGGTAGGTAGCGTAACGACCTTTGCCGATCAATTACCCAAGATGCGTATGTTTGACGGACTTAGCTGCGGTGATTCGGTTGCTATAACTTCTCTCACAACGTTCGCAGGCTAATATCATGGCAAACATTGAAGTCCTGTATTCGGATATAAATCTGTCAGCAGGCCAAGAACCCGCTGAAATAGTTACAAACGGCGACGCTATAAATCAGAACATAGCTGCGATTTTCGAAACACCGAAAGGCAGCAAATGGTTTCGCCCAACCGTAGGCAGCGATGTTAATAGACACCTGTTTGAGCCTATTGATGACATTACCGCCAGCAAGATAAAGTACAGTATGGAACGCGCCCTTGAAGAGAACGGGGAATATCGCATTGTATTCAGTAGCATATCTGTAGTGGCCGACCCTTCCAACGCGCAATACTTCGTGAATATTATGTACCGCGCACCGGAGTTGGAAGATCGTGATTACAACTTCCAATTCAACCTATCAAGAGGATTTAGCTAATGGCGTCCGTACCTGTTAGTAAAGTTACACCTGACTTTCAGGTGCTGTTCGAGGCGCTGCGTCGTAAGCTAAAGCAGAAAGACTCGTGGGAAGACATTCTACCTACGTCTGTCGGTACTACGGTACTTGACCTGTTTGCAGGCTCACATGTAACCAACCAATTGTACATTGACGTTGCATTGCGTGAAGCCTTTCTGCCCACTGCTGTTCGCGATAGTTCCATCTTCGCAGGAACGCGGATGCTCGGCGTAGAGATAGCTCGTAAGACCTGCGCGAGTACCGTGCTGGAAATAAGTAACTACGCAACTCGAACCAAGTTCATTCCGCCTTACACCCAATTCGATCTGAGTGGTCGGGCGTTCTTCAACCGTGAGCAATACATCGTACCGCCGGGTTCTACTATATCTAACGTGGACGTGTTTAGCGGCACGGTCAAAGAGAAGAAATTCAATCTGCAAAACTTCGAAGACCTAGCGTTGCGGGAATTTTATCTGCAAGAGCCAGGTTTTGTCGTTTCCTCTGCCGATATTTTGATTTACACCGAAGACAAAGATACAGGCAATATAACAGTCTGGGATAAAACAGATAAAGCCATCTTTGAGCATCACGGCGAAGAAGCCGTTTACTTTGAAAGTACAGCGCGTGATGGTGACACCTCTTTCTTCTTCGGCGATGGCCAGCACGGTAAGCTGTTGGATCAGAATACCACAATGCACATACGCTATGTTATCACCTCTGGCAGCGCAGGCAATAATGGACTGCCCGGTATAAAGGCTCGCGTTAACAGTGACTCCGAGCTAAAGGGTGAAACAATAACGTCCATTGCTGGCGGCGCAAATGAAAAGAGCGCGTTGTATTACAAGCTGTTTGCTTCGAACATGCATCGGACCAAACGCCGCGCAATTAGCCGAGCAGATATACGCAGCACGATCATGGGCTATCCCGGCGTAGCCGACTGTGCCGTACTAGGACAGCGTGACATTGCTCCGGACGATCTGCGCTGGATGAATATGGTACGCCTTTGCATACTGCCGGAAGAAACTAGCACGTTCGGTGGCGCTAATCCTAATCCTCAGTCTAGCGCATGGCGTGCGTTCGTGGACTGGATGCATCCTCTAATGCACGATGCTTATGACATTCAGACTTGGAATCCAAATAAAGTATACGTAAAGATACGGGTTAAGATTGCCATACTGCCGAGCGCCAAGGAAAACGAAATACGCATTGTCGCCTCCGAGAATCTATTAAAGCTTTTCGAGAAGAAGCCCGGCATTCTTGGGCGCAGGCTATCGGAGTCTGACATAACAAACGCAATTCGTAAAATCGAAGGCGTGGACTATGTGATCGTCGTCAGTCCGGAAGAGGATATCCTCATGCAAGATCGTACCAACTATACGGTTCTGGATGGCCCACCTGTGATTGATATTGTATACTCTGAACGGACACTAGGTGTTAGAGGCGATTACTAATGGCTAAGAAAATAAGCTTTGAAAGTTTACAGCCGGAATACCTATCTAACGAGAAGACCTGGCTGGAGTTCATGGAGGCGTTGTCTGATACTATTCAGGAGCAGATACGCGATCCTATTGGCGAAATAGAAGACCTTCGCCATATTGTTGAAGACACCGACCCAGAAGTAATATCGAACACTATCAAACAACTGGGTTTCGATATTCCTGCTGACCTAATTGCGCACAACGCAGACCGTTTGGCCAAGTCAGTATATATGCTGGCATTGTTTCACGAAATTAGCGGTACAAAAGATTTCGTGAAAGGCGTACAGTACGTGTTAGGGCGTGAACTTCAGGTGCGTAATCTGTGGACGAATAACTACCTAGATTTCTATACTGAAGCTGGCGGACCACGACTAGCAGAAGGTGGAGACTGGTATAAGACTACGCACATTGAATTGGGTCTGGAGCTTTTACCCTCCGACGTTAACCTCGTTCTACCAGAAGACCAAACACTGACGGATCGCTTGCTTGCGGCATACTTTGAATTTGCTCCAATCAATCATGTTGTGAAGGACTTCTACTTTATTATTCCCGCACAGGTCACTATCGGCCTAGCAGGTAAAATATACGTAGATAAGGTAGACATAGGAAGAATAGGCTATGGATCAGAAACAGTACGACAGGTAGAGACTCTTATTCCAGAAGAGGTTATGAGCGGCGAGATATTCCAAGTGCTGTCTGACGTTCGATTCGATTCCGACGCGCCTATTGCGCCTTCGCCTACTTCTGTTTTACCGACACAACCTCTCAAGCTAAAAAAGCAGAGTGTACAGACATTATTTCCTGCTGTCGGTGCGCTTCGTCCTATAACTATGGACGCTTCAGGCATTGATTTTCTTGATCAGCCTCTTGTATCGGGTAACACGTTCACACTGACTGCCGAGAACGGGCAGTACGGTTATCTGACTAGCCCAGTAGCTATGGGCAAAGTTACGTTCGTAGACACTGATACCGACTTAGAAGGCGGTTGGGCCGGTGCTGGCGGGTCTGATCAGGACGCAGGCACCTCTAGCGGGCCTGTTGTAGTAACCCGTGAAGTTAACGGCGAAGTAGCCGACTGGTATCTTTATCGCACAGGCAGTTCTTCCTTCGGTACGAAGTCATTCAGAGTTACGTTCGACACGCAGGACCTTGAGTCAGATATAAATGCAGTCGCGTTAATCACGTCCGATATTAATCTAAGCCAGGGTGGACGTGTTGTTCGAATGCCGAGTCCCGAATACTCTACGGACCGACCTGATCTAGTAAGATTCGATGATCGGGGGCAGGTGATTTTTGCCCGTGTAACTCGGGATACTACAGTAGCAGTCACTACAACCGTGGCAGGTATTAGTGATACCAAGAATGTGGTGATTAAAGCCACAGGAGCCCGTCTAAACTACATTAGACTTCACGCTCCCGATATTGTCCAAGGCGATGACATTTTTGATGTTTCGGTCGATGGTTATTATTCCGATGGTCACGTAAGACCGCTGGAAGACGCTAAGATTCGCGCCTTGTCTCCCTACATATTGCAGAAGCAGGGTTATTCTATCGACACGGGTAATCCGCCGGAAGATACAGTGCTTTATCTGGAAGCCACAATCATAGATCGTGCCTACGCCGAGCACAGGTCCACTAAGGACGTAATTCTAAAGAGCGTATCCATGGACGTGATAGTAACCCAGCTGGATATTGTTGGGCCCGGCACTATGACGGAAGCTACTGGCCAGCAATTTCAAGCACACGCATATTTCAGCGACGGCACTGATCGCACGGTTTTAGTTATGTGGGAATCATCTTCTCCTACATTGCATATTGATCAGGAAGGGTTCGCTACAGCGGGCAAGCCCCAAGATGACTTTACTGCAAACGTAAAAGCTACATTCCAGTATAAAGGAATAAAACACGTTTCGGTTAAGTTGATAGAGATTATCCGCAGCCACATTACTCCGGTAAGCTTATCTATAGTTGGACCGGATCGGGTAGTAGAACTAACAGATGCAGGTTACGCCGCCTTTATGACGTGGTCTAATGCCGCTGTTACAAAGGTAAACCCAGAATGGACAAGTGACCGGTTCTCTATTGATCAGTCGGGCGTACTAACTGCCGGTTCCGTAGGCAATGCTATTTCTGTTTCGTTGCAGGCTCGCGCACAGGGTTTGGTCGCCAATAAGATTGTGGCAGTGTATGATACGCCCATCGAGATTGAACACATAACCGTTATCGGCCCTGAGAACCTGAAAGAGGGTATCGTAGGTAAGTACAGAGCCTTTGCCCACTTCAATGACGGCCGTGACGTCGAGGTTACACCGGATTGGAGTATAGTAAACACGCCTGCATTTGCTGACATAACGCCTGCTGGTATGCTTACTTTTTCTGCACCTACTATCGGTATTATCGAAATACATGCTCGCTATGACAACGGTATACAGGTGTACACGCAGACCAAGCCTATTGTTCTGATTCCAAACGTGTCTATTATATCAGGACTCGTTATCAGCGGACCTTCAGAAGTCTTAGAAGGCAAGCGCGTAACTCTAACCGCCACAGCACTGTACGCAGACGGCAGCATGGAAATTGTACGCCCCGTTTGGGGAGCGCGCAGCCCTGATCCGCTAAACAATCCCGAACCCGCTGTGGATATAGTTAGTCCGGGTGTTTTACAGGGCCGTTCCGTAGAAGAGCATACCGTAGCAATCATAACCGCGAGGTTCTTTAAGGAAGTCGCGGAATATCCAGTTATCGTGAAGAACTACGACCGACTCGGACCGGATGCTCCTATGTTTTCTCGCATTGTTGGGCCCTCCGCTATTCGTACAAAAGATTTGGGCTCCTATTCTCTGCTCACGGTATTCGATAATGGATGCGAACAGGAAATTGCGCTGTCTAACGACTGGTCTCTGGACGTGCCTAGAGATATTGCACTAATTGATCAGAACGGTTTCTTGCGCTCCGTTAACGGCGAAACAGTAGAGGTGATCGTCATAGCTGATTGGGAGTTTGCCGGCCACGTTATACACGAAGAGTATGCGGTACGTATTGGTGCAGAAGAGAGTACGCTTGGCGACCTGCGTATATATGGACCGGATAGTTTGGTAGAGCAGTCCATAACAACATACACGCTGGAGTTATTCCGAGCGGGTCAACCTTCCGTTGAGGGGACAGGTGAAACACCGTCTTCCAATAATGTTGAGTGGGTGCTAGATACGCAGGTTGCTGGAGTTAATCTAACCAACGCAGGTGAACTGTTCGTTGCGGACGTTCTGAATAATACGCAGATAGTCATCCGTGCTATATTCACAGAAGGCTTCTATCAAATAGAAATGTCCAAAGTCATTACTATAGGACAACTTGTTCCTGCTTACGGTACAGGCCCTATAGGCATAAATGACGGTGGCGAGATAGACCAATATCTGACACAATACTTTGCCGATATAGAGTCGGGCGAATCCTTCACACTGACCGCACCTTCTAGCGAGTATATCTATTTCGCATCGCCTGTATCTTATGGCTTAGTCACGTTTGCTATAGATGAAGGTATTTCCGGCGGAATGGGCGGTGCAACTTGGCCAGATGACGGTAGTGTTGGAGAAAATGAGGGGCCTCTTACTATCACACGTACAACTGCAGGCGTGGCCACAGATTGGTACCTATATCGTTCAGACTTCTCTGGAATAGGAACTGTAACATTTACAGTCAATTACAACCAAGAATAACAAGCTAATTTATAACACTAATATGGAGATATATCATGGTACATGAAGTAAAAATGCCTTCGGGCGCGACCGTTCTAAATTTGTGGAATAAAGCAGAAGTTCCCTCCAGCACATCTGCTGACAAAGGTACGGAAGCTACAGCCGGTTCTATGCTGTTGGACGTAGAAGGTCAATGCCCTAAATGCCAAAGCCAGATGGGTATTGCGACTGCTGCGGACGAACAAGTTTACTATTGCGATAACTGCCGCGTTTCTCTTCCGCTACCTGCAAACGATTAACGGAGCCAACAATGGCCGATAATGTCATTCATATTACCGATCTAGGTCTCCAAGCAGCTAACAATGCAAAAGCTGGCGGGGTCCTGATTAATGTTGTCCACTTTAAAATTGGAGATTCAAGCGAACGTACCCGGGACACAGATTTTGATCTAAATGGCGATACACTGCATCAAGGTACAATCCATTTGATCGAGGTGCTGGATACACACACTGCTCGATTCACTTTCGAAATTCCCGAACATGCTGTTCCAGAAGACGGTATGCATATACGCGAAATCGGGTTGTACATGGCTGACAGCATACTGTTTGGTCGATGCGTATTCGAAGAGCCTTACTTCCTGTATCCGGGCAGAAGCGCACGTATTCACGCACTGTTGGTAACCGCGCGTATTGATCCTTCTGTGATAAACGTCACGGTCGGAGACTTGAGCAGCGTACCTTCCGCGGCAGGTGTCTATCGCCTACCTTCGCCAGAAACCAGCAGCTTCAATGTGTTGAGCGTATTGGACGCTATCGACAACATAGACGGAACCACCAGTCCCGGTTTTGCTCTGAAGTTTGGCGCAGGCTCTATGCAATGGGCGTTCAGTAGCTACGACCGTATTTTTTCTGGCAGTCCAAACATAGGTGCGACACCTTCGCGATTCCAGCAGACTGGACTAACCTCTGCACTTAGCTTCCGTAATGGTGAAGTAGTTATCGTGTACGTTGTTGCGGGCCCTGCTCGCGGTGAAACCCGTAAGTTCACCTACGTAGCAGGCAGCAACTCGTTCGAAGAGAAAGATGGCGAACCTATTCCAAACTTCGATCAACGTTCAACCGTAGTAGTTTGGAGACGCATTGCAGGCTCTGGCCTAGGTTCAGTAGACTATCCGCCAGCTATGGTCGGTGTACCTAATGATTGGGTACTGACAAGAGGTGTCGGCAATCTACCTGTATGGGCACCACCGAAGAACACGGGCAAGAACCTGAATACGTTATACGTTTCTCCCGGCAAGTTGCGCATTAGCACCTTGAACGATGTGGGTTCAGGTCGTGATAGTCGCTTTAGTCTGGGCGGCGTCGTGTTGAAAGACGTTAACCATTGTATGACCGCAATCGGCGGCGTAACGCAGCACAAGTCGGCTTACGATATAGCCGGTTCTGAAATTGAATTTGCTGGCGATGTACCTCCACACGCTGGTATCGATATGCGGCTTATTACTAAGGAGCCTGGTAACGGATCGTTTACTGAAATTGTTTCCGACGAGTTCGTTGGCGATGGTATGAAGCGTAGATTCAAATTGTCTAGGCCTATAGAAGGTTCCGAGTACGTATTTGGTTACATTCGCGGTCTTTTGCAGAGCACTACCGCTTATACCTATGACGCTGCTGCACAGGAGATTGTGTTTGTTTCTGCGCCCAGCTCGGGACTGGACATTGAGTTTAGCAGTATCATCATGCGCAAGGACGAAGGCTATAGCACCGACATCCTGAGCACAAGTACAATAACCGTTGGTGATACCCTGTTCGTTGAACTGCCTGTGGAGCCTCAGTCTAAAGAACACACGTTTGTTTCGGTTAGTGGTACGCACATTCACCGCAAGCTATATACCGTAGTGGATAACAAGATCATATTGAGTAGTCCTGCGCGCAGCGGCCTGGAAGTCGAAACCATTGTATTCCATAACATTAGAAGCGAGGGTACGCCGCAGACAAATCTACGGGGCATCGTAACAGACGCCGTACTGACCAGTAAAGCTCTGAAGCTCCTTAGGCACGATACGCATCCCGTTATTCTACCAATACCGACTATTGATCTAGTGTCAGGCAAAGGGATTCGAGTCACCGGCCAGCACCCGACTTACAAGATCGAAAGTACGATAGCCCAAGAGTTTAATGCCAACACCAACTTCAAGTTTAGCACGTTGCGCCGTCAGGATGACTCGGAAGAAATCATCTACACGTATCGACTGCAACTGGTGTCAGATATTATGCTGCAAGTCAGTGTGGACTTTGCTACTGTGTTGGGTCCGGGCTTCATTAGCCCTGAAGGCATGGAGATCATGCAGTACGTCATTGGCTTCCGTACAACATCGTCGAAAGAACCTGAATATGGCCGTGATATTAAAGGCACAGGTGAAGCAGGCTTTAGTTCGTTGAGTGGTATAAACAACGAGCGAGCATTCAGTAACGCTTCGCTTACACAGGTGTTTGACGTAATCAAGGATAACATTCCGGCAGGCTATATCGACGTTGTAGCACGTATGCGAGTACGTAATGCCAACATATCCAAATATGGTTCCAAGTTGAACATGAACTTCAATGTTATTGGAACTCCTCTGATAAAGTAAGGTGGCAACATGAGTTCCGCAGCTTATAAATCGGTATATATTCTACAGACAGATAGTGCGGGCAAAATTGTTGGCACAGATGCACAACAACTAACCGGCGATATTCCGCCAAACATTTCCGAAGGTGACGTACAGGTAAGCCGCGAACTGTTTTACTCCATAGTGCGCGGAATGGAAAATAACGAAACCTTTCGCTATGTTGGCGGCGACTTGATCTATGATGGTCCCGACCTTAATACATTGCGTCGAGTATGCGTGGCGCGAATCCGTAAAGTAGCCTCTGACGTAGTAAGTACCTATTCGATAACCGATCGCAATGGTGAATATAGAACGTTCGCGTTTTCCGATTCGTTATTGATTCGAATAAATTTAGCCCTCTCTATACACTCTACTATATGCATTGAGGATACGGACGAGGGGCTCGCGATGTTCGACACCCTGTTCCTGCGTAGTATGGTCAAAGATTATATGGAACGCAGAAACAGAGTAATGTTAGGGGCGTTTGCTGCCATTGCTAGAATCCATAAGCTTAATACTGCTGACCGGATAAATAACCACACAGCCAATGCGTGTGAAGGTATGGAGGCTATGTAAATGAAAGTGGGTATAAGAGAAAGTAGACTACTCGCCAACCTACTCGAAGGGCACGAAGAGCGGGTTCCTGTCGGCCGAACAATCATAACGAATAATGCCAGAGAAATCAGCAAAGACATTATGCCGCGCACTGCCGGCCATCCTCTAACCACCCTACACATTGACCAGTTCGACGTTTTTGGTGGTTCGAAACAGCAAAAAGCCGCCAAGCGCGATGAGCAAGATAGCGGTGTTGCGTATAAGGATAGGGAAATCATCAATGATGGTTTAATTGTAGAGGCCGCGTTTGATGATACCGGTGGACTCATTAACATAGTGAAAAAGAATACGCAGATTCTTGTTATTGACGGTCTACTTACCCAAGCTGATTTCGGTACCGGAGCTACAGGCCCCAAGGGAGATCACGGATTCGACGCGTACGATGGATTCGACGGCGATGAAGGTCCCGAAGGGCAACCAGGATGTGCGGGCGCTGAAGGTAAAGATGGCGAGTCCGGCACGCGCGGGGAATCGGGCAAAGACGGCGCTCAAGGCATACCTGGACCTATTGGCCAACAGGGCCTCGAAGGCATACCGGGACAGCTTGGGGATATGGGTCGCTTCGGCCACGAAGGTGGTAGAGGACGTCCGGGTTCAGTGTGTGATACAGAGCCAGGAGCAGCGGGTACCCCAGGAGCTTCAACAAATTCGAACGTAGTAATATCGCCTACAGAGCCAGACAATTTGACTGTGCTTTGGGGCCTACCAGATTGAGGTCAAATCATGGCAGGATTAACTAGGCCTGTAGTGGATCAAATAAGCGCTCCAGGCTCGGCTGGAGAAACAGAGATCGTCGTTAGGGAAGAACGCTTAGCCGTTGAATCGCCGAAAGAATCTTCTATATCCGAGATTGACTTCGGTCACTTTGATCCCGTGTTAGGCGTTCTATCACTACGCCTATACAATGGCGAACAAGTCAAAGTAAGCGGCTTTCCGACCGCAGATAAGATACCCGCAGGCGCTACCGGTCCACAAGGGCCCCGAGGACAAGACGGTAAAGCAGGCAAAGAAGGGCGCTCGGGTAATCCTGGCGATGAAGGTTGCGAAGGACCTCCGGGAGCGCGCGGCGGGATTGGTGCTGCTGGCCTAGACGGTCGAACAGGTATGCAAGGACCGCCGGGCGTTCGTGGACTAACTGGACCTCGGGGTCCTCAAGGTAATAGAGGCCCGCAAGGCGTTCTCGGTCCCGTAGGCCCGCAGGGTGCTCGCGGTGAAGCAGGCCCCGGAGGCCCCGCAGGTCAACCCGGACCCGCAGGCTCTATTAATATAATTGTATCGAACGCAGACCCCGGCGCAGCAGGTCCTGGTGTATTGTGGGTTAACCCCAATGCGGGCGCTAGCACAGGATCACCTGATCCCGGCGCAACGCCTACGGACCCGCCGATTGGAACCCCATGGCCCTGAGTGGCCGATTGTCTATAGTGTTCCACGTAGTCTTAATATTTACTGGAGTTTAAGCGGTGAATAAAATGAAATGTCCAAAATGTAACAGAAATTTTGATTCTGACTCTAAGCCCGCCATATCGGTAGAACTGCTTGGTGAATGCCTAGACTGTAGAAGAGTAGAAATGACCAGAAAAGATATTGATGCCATACTGGCAGAGCAAAAACGCAGATTCGACAGTTACAGAGAGGGGGCAGAGCAATGGGCGGATTAACTAAGACACCACTTTCTATGCTGGATGCTTATGGCGATCCAGACTCTGACGTTCGATTCTCAGGAGAGTCAGTCTTTACCTCTAAAGACCAGAATTTGAACAACGCTGGCCTTCACGCGGGCCATTTCGACGATGCTACGGGCGTACTGACAGTAACCCTCGTTAACGGCCAGAAGATGCAAATTGCGGGCTTTATGACGCAAGGCGATATCGGCACAGGACCTGCAGGCTCTCAAGGCATAGGCGGTGTAGATGGTACTGACGGACTGTTGGGTGAAGACGGCCTACAAGGACCTGCCGGGTGTCAGGGACCTCCAGGTACTCCGGGCGCTACAGGTCCTCGAGGCGAAATGGGACCACAAGGCGGAGAAGGCCCTCCCGGTATACAGGGTGCTAAAGGCGACAACGGTGAAAATGGTCAAGTAGACATTTACATTCAGACTGCCGATCCCGGCCCTGTTGGCGCAGGCGCTTTCTGGGTTAGACCATAAACACGAGGAAAAGCAATGGGACGTTTACGCATAAGAAATACAGCGAACTCCTCGTGGCTAGATATTTGTCAGTCCGAATGGTACGTACGCAACGCTGCCAACACTAACTGGCGCAGATTAGTTCCAGCCCATGGTATACGTGTGCGCCACGGCACAGATAACTACTGGATACCTATAGACTGTATCACAGAAGACGATTGCGAACCCGATGAGATGGGTGGCACACCCGATGGAGCAGGGGAAAATGGTTCTGGCCCACCCGTACCTGTAGGTAGCACGCCAGTTCCCGCAGGCCCTGAAGGTAACGGAGTGCCTTGGGCACCTCCCGGCGGTGAAGAAAGTCCGCCAACGGGTTGGCTACCCCCTAGCGGCGAAGACAGCGGCGGGCCTGGCGGTATTCCGGGCGATGGAAGTTCCGGCGGCTCTAATGGCTCTAATGGGGGCAGCACGATTCCAGGAGAGCCTGGAGGTACTTGGACAGGCTCTCCAGACTCGGAACCCGGCAACTGGGGGAATACACAGCCAGACTCTCCGGGCTACACGGATAGCGATGCAGGTTCAAGCCCCGAAGGCCGAGGCGATAGTTCTTGCTACCAAGGTACCATAAACCCTGACGGTACCTACCCTCCAGGTTACGATCTACCCGATAGTTGCGGGCCGGGTGCAGGACTTCAGACAGACGAAAACGGTAATATGTGCGTCTACCGCCCCGGACTGGGTATGTGTGAAGAGTACGGTTCTGGCGGAGCTTTTAATGGAGGCAACGGTGGAGGCTCTATTGACGACGCTATACCTTGCGGTTTCGGTATAGACTTCCGACGCGGGGGTGTGCGTGAGAATTATTGGCACCTAGGATACAATCCAGGACAAGCTCGAATATGGTATAAAGCCGATCGCGGCGAAGGCTCTTTAGATGTATACCTGAATGGCGAACGAGTTGCTACTACCGACGGTATGACTGACGGTCAGGGATTTTTATCTTTCATGTGGGGATTTCCATACGGCCATGACCCCATGAACGACAACATTATAATGGTACGGTACAGAGGAAATCCTAACACGTCTATGCAGGTGCACGTATCTTGTCCTGACGAGTACCCCGACGGAGGGGCAGGAGGTTATCCAGACGGCGAAGACGGCCCGCAAGGTGTGTTGACGAATCCTGCACCGTGTCACGGCACGTTCGAACCTAGTCACGGTGGCGGTTCTGGCGTTCATCAGAGCTACCACAATTTCGGAGGAGTTAGTGGGCCTGTTGTTTTAGATTATCAGATGTGGAACATTAGCGATAAACTGGAAGTATTTTATGAGGGTACGCTTGTAGCAACTACAGGCGGATATGTCGCGGGTGTCGGGCAGCTACGGTGGGAACACGTACATAATGAGAGTATGGACGTGGTTATCAGCGTATCCAGTTCTTCCGATGAAACTAGCTGGGTGTATCTGTTAACCTGTCCTGGGGATGATGGCAACAAGTCTAATCCTTACGAGTGCGGTCCAGAAACATCCGTAGACTCTAAAGGTGCGTCGATTACAGACTCTTATTATGATATGGGTAACGTACCTGGCACAGTAAAGATTCAGTACCAGATGCAATCTGGTGCGGACTCTATGGATATCTACCAATCAGATAGTCTGGTAGCAACTACGGGCGGCCCTGTATCGGGCGACGGAGAACTGTCTTTTGATTATTCCCCGGGCGCAGATACGTTATTGCGTATTCGTATGGCAGGCACCGGAAAAACAAGCTGGTCGTTCCAAGTACAGTGCGCAGAGACCGTAGTGCCGTGTGGAACTTCCTGGAGCGGAGAAGACGCACGTACTATAACAAACACTATATCTGGCCCTTCCGCTGCGTTTGCTTTAGTAGAGTACGCCACTGTAGCACCAGGAATAGCCGTACCTAACGGCGGACCTAATCGTATAACTGTTTCCGGCGCGAACGGTGTAATAGAAGACACCGTTAACAAAGAACTTCGGTGGGAGAACGGAGGCTACGGTGGACTAGCTGTACCCGTTACGGGACTTTCAGAGTTGAACGTTAGCAGCCCTGGCGCAGTGGACTACTGGAGACAAACTGTTCACTGTTCCATAGTTCATCCAAATACGGGCGTACGATTCTCGGGCTTTAATGTTGGACTACCCACAGCTTTTGAATACGGAAGTCCAGGCGGCTTGATCCCAGGAAGCGGTGCTGTAGGTATCTCCTCCGAGCCGGATATGTTGATACCCGGCAACTCCGCTGCAATGGGCGTTAGCATGTTCCACACTGCGACAGGTAAGTTACGCTTTCGCGGACAGTCGGATGACTTCGCCTCTGTATTCATAATGTCAGATAACGGCGCACGTCAGGATATATGCACCTTCGCTCTAGCCGGAGTGACCTCGCAGAACGTAACGATTGCTCCGGGAACGTACTTCATTTACGTGCTTATGGAGAACGTACCGGATGACACTCCGGGTTGGGTGGTAATGGATGTGACGGAGACGGACACAGGCAAGATCGTTGCTATGACAAGCCGCGACTGGAAGATGGGATACTTCGAACCGAACCGTTCGTACAACGGCAACCGTGCTGTCATGCCTGAAGTAGAGGCATTGATGTTCGATAACGAGGCACAAGCACAAGCTTACATGGGACAGACTGCTGCTCCGTCTATGCAGGATATATTCAATACTTGGCCGCGCACGGATGGTCCATCGTATTATCCTACACCTCCCTTCGGAGGAGAAGCAGGAGATTGGACGTACGATTCGAACTCTGATAGATTCATAATGCCCACTAACGTAAGCAAGCCCAATACGATACTGAGTCCGGATGAGTTTGAATACTATGGATTTACAGCCACACTAACTTCAGCTAGCAGCGATAATGATGGTATAGGTATCGTGCTTGCCTCACGCGTTCTCAATGGGGTACCGTATCTTCTTATACTTATACGCACACATTCGGGCGTAGCGCCGACAAGTGGTTATGGCATAGTGTATTACAACGGGTCTTCCTCGCAAACCTTGATGGACCTCGGT
>Ga0307932_1000043_pt1 | contig 45292 bp, 33 predicted proteins | sample OrgLakmetageno48_FD_201843 | JGI IMG/M metagenome (GOLD analysis project Ga0307932, IMG submission 201843) | Saline water microbial communities from Organic Lake, Antarctica - #48 | ecosystem: Environmental > Aquatic > Non-marine Saline and Alkaline > Saline | place: Antarctica: Organic Lake...
TACCTAAGTGATGAATGTATTAACTAAATACAATGTCGCCACATTCTGTAAAATCAACAGGGGGATGCCAATTTGGAAATACCATTTTTTGGTTTTGTGACGGAAGCTCTGCATACCTAAGTACACGCCGATGCTGCCGAAAGCTGCTGCTAGGAAAAAGATGATTCCTTCGGGGGTGCGCCTTTTGCCATTGCCGCGGATTGATTTGCGTTTGTCTCTGGCTATCATGAAGAAGGCGAAGAGATTAATGGCGGCGAAAATACCGATGAGTATATGGAGGGAGGTCATACTACTAAAATACCACGCGGTTGAGCTGCTTTTAGGAGGTACCGGCGGATAGTGTCTTAGAAAGTGAGATCAATCCCGAGTTGTTTGAGTAGTGCTGTATACAGACCAAGCGTGATGACTAGTAGTATTACTATTCCCACGTAACGATACTTTCCTTTGTGCTTCTTAAAGTGCGTGGGTTTTTGGTGGCTCACTTTGTCATATAGTTCATCGCCGAATTCTATCGACATAAAGGTACCGACTGCAGACACCAGGATAATTGACCAAAACGGAATCGGTTGTTCAAGGATGTTCTTAAACACGACCAGGAGCTTTGTTTTGAGGTAGATTTCGGGGTGAAGGAAATAAGTGTATAGATTGAGTGCTATCGCAATTCCCCAGACAAAGATTTCCGACACAAACATGCGGATATTGGTGACCAGACGTAGGGGGAAATCCAACAGAAAGCCCGCGTCTGCCACGGGTGTACACAAGACAAAAAACGACCACGTGAGGGCTGTCACAAGCAGCCCGTCAGTCAGACCAAATTCCAACGCCACAAAGGTGAAGTAGGCCAAGAGGACCAACAAAACAAAAGAAAATTTAAGCAGGGTTTTCCGCCGGGTTTTCACAGCTGGGCTGGTGAGTGATTCTGCTGCAGAAGAGCGAGTGCGCATAGTTTTTATTGCCCTCACTATACAGCACTCACCGGCACAATGGAGGCAACCAGACACCTCTGCAGCGAATCAGCCTCTGACTCAGAAGTGTTACAATATCGAGTGAAATATTACTATTGATGTATAATTCTTCAACATGAATGCCTTACCGCTCCTACGCTACAAACCATCCCGCGCAAAATTTTTCTTTTCGCGTATCTGATAGTACCCCTCTTGGTTGCTGTCGTGCTGGTGGACACCTACTACCTTGACGCTGTGTTGCGCCCCTCTTTTGGAATAGGTGCTTTGTTCATTCCCGCCTACATCTTTATCTTTGACTTGCCGCACATCATGGCTAGCTTTATCGGCTTCTTTGACAAAGAATACGTCTCGTACTACAAAAAGCATTTATTCTTTTATCTACCCGGCTTGTTGATTGCCACTGCCCTGCTCCTGTTTGTGAATTACGAATTGGGGTTAGTCTTTTATTTAGTAAATGACCTGTGGCACGGCATACGGCAAAAAGTCGGCATTGCGTTGATTCTCGGGGCTCGCCCGGGAGTGTTGCATACGGCCTGGACGCTAGTGCCGTTCATTGTTTCCAGCTTTGCCTACGTGCTCGCGATGCGACCAAACTTTTTCTCAACCGCCCTAACTCCCTACATCACTACCCTCATTGGCGTCGGGATGGTCGCTCTCTTTGTTCTAATGTGTCTCAAGATATATTACTCAGCTCCGAAAGTCCGGTGGTACATCTTTGCCGTCTCTACCCTATTTCTGTGCAGTTATTTGTTTATTTCTTTGGGCTACGCGTTCTTTGCTATATTGGCGTTTCGGTTTGTTCACGACATAAGTGCCTTTGCGTTTTATATCACTCACGACCACAATCGTAATAAAGAGCACAGAAAAAATTGGCTGTATAAAATAGTCGGAGCTGTTCCCCTGCCGTACTTCATTATGGTTCCGGTGCTGGCCTTTACCGCTGCCTACGCGGTGCGCACATTTACCGACCAGACGCTTCAGATCGGCTTTAGTGTGGTGATTTTGATTGCGATGTGTCATTACTATCTGGAGAGTGTTATGTGGAAACGCGATACTCCGCACCGGAAGAATGTGCGGGTGAGTCAGTAGATATTAGTGGGTATGGGTGGAGTTATGAAAAAGCACCTTGCGGTGCTTTTGTTGTGGACTCGACAGGACTTGAACCCGCTACCTCCTCAGTGCAAATGAGGCGCTCTACCAGATGAGCTACGAGCCCATAAATTCTATTGGACTTTACGAGTTATCCTCGCAAGTGCGCACTATAATACTGTTGCGGGGCCCTGAAGTCAAGGTATTTAATACCTGTTTTGCACATGTGCTATTTCTACCAAATGCGTGATGAGATCGTTGAAGTTAAGACCCACTGCCGCGGCCGCTTTTGGAAACAAAGACTCTGCAGTCAGTCCCGGTAATGTGTTTATCTCCAAGAAGTACACATCCCCATTTCTCACAATAAAGTCACTGCGTGAGTAGTGCTCACAGGCGATGACTTTATGGGCCAGAGCAGCTGCTTCAGAGAGCTTCGCCTTTTCGTGGTAAGAGAAACGTCCCGGGACGATTTCTACTGTCTGTCCGTTATACTTGTGTTCGTTGGAAAACAGTGGCTCACCGCCTGGAGGCACAATTTCGATTACTGGCAGCATATATATGGACTGGTCACGAAAATTATTCATGACTCCTACCGTTGCTTCTTTACCTCTAATGAATTCCTCTACCAGGACTTGCTCGTAAGTACCAAGCATATCGATGAGTGCTTCTTTGAGTACAACTTCGTTTGGTATGTGGCGGGCACCCAAAGAGGAGCCATTTGATAATGGTTTTATGAATAATTCACTCCCAACTTCTTTAAAGATGTTCGGGATTTCTTCGTCTAGTCTATCCAGCTCGTTGCGTTGGATTCGACGATGTTTGGGCATCAACAGTCCATGTGGTCGCATGGTATTTTTGGCCAATTCTTTATTAAACGCAACAGCTGAGGATAGTGCTCGGCTACCGGTAAACGGGATGCCTTTGCGTTGCAAGATGCGTTGCACTTGCCCATCTTCTCCGTAGGAGCCATGGAGTGCAACAAAGACCACGTCGACAGCTTCCAAGGCTTGTTCTGGTGACTTTACAAACCCTTCTTCCAACCACTCACCTTTCTTGGTGATAACGATATCTTTGTGTGGGTAGTCTGAATCTCGCAGAGCTTTCAACACCGCGTTTCCAGACAGCATTGAGACTGAATATTCTTCACTAGGTCCTCCGCGCAATACTGCTACTCGTTTCATATTGCTAGTATATCATTTCTTTCTCAGAGAGTTTTCACTCATTGAACATTACATTGTGCTTGAGCCCGAGTGTTACGAACGGAGTTTTTTACTTCGTTTGTCGCGGTGGTAGGCTACCGCAAAGCGGTGAGATTCAGCATTAGCGAGTAAAATAGAATGTTTGTGCACATCCAAGAGCTTTTTCTGTCCAATGATACGAATTGGTTTGTGTCGCTCGTCCTTTACCACTCCCACAACGGGAATAAGCATCGCATGTTGGCGTAGTATCAGTTCTGCTGCGTTTTTCTGAGCGGTGCTACCGTCCACTACTATTAGTTGAGGAAATGGCCATTCTGGGTGCGAAAGTCTCCGAGAGAGCATCTGTTTGAGGGCTCCGGTGTCATTGGCGCTGTTAATGTCTTTAATTTTGAACTTTCGGTACTCGTTTTTGGCTGCTTCCCCGCTTTCGATGACGGTCATCACGCCGACCATGTCTGTGCCTTGCAAATGAGCAACATCATACGCCTCTATCCGTACTCGCTTTTCGTCACGATACACACGCGAGTCATCTTTCATCAGTGCAATGTCCTGGATGTGGTTGAGCGCAAAAATGCGTTTTTTTATTGCATTGGCGGCTTCAAACCGTTCAACTTTGGCCTCGGCCATCATTTCTTTTTCGAGCTCTGCTATGACCTGACGTTTCTTGCCTTCGAAAAAGAGCCTCAGGTGACGGATGGTTTTCTCGTACTCTTGCGGTGAGGTGGTTTCGGGGTAAAGTCCAATCTGACGATTGAAGTCAATTTTTCCCTTGTCCATACGCGTTTTTTCTTCACCGACTGGAGTCTTGGTGTCGTAAAAACGGAAGAGCTTACGCACAATTTTTAGGGCTTCTCGGAACAGTCCGCCACTGGGGAATGGGCCAAAGTGATACTTTATTTCTTTGTCCGTGAATTTCTCGGTGAGGTCTTTTCCGCGCACCACCAGTACCCGAGGAAAGTCTTCGTTGGTAATCACCAAGTGGTTGTAGCTTTTGTCGTCTTTGCTTTTGGTGTTATACAACGGCTTGTGTGTGCGGATGAGATTTGTCTCGAGGATTAGGGCTTCTAGAACACTATCGGTTTCGGTCCACTCGATATTTTTGGCTGCCACCACCATCTTGGCAATGATTTGTGAACGTTTTTCAACTATGTCCTGAGTAAAATAACTGCGCACGCGGTTGCGCAGTGAAGTCGCTTTTCCGATGTAGAGAATTTTCTTCTTGGTACCCAAAAAGAAATACACGCCGGGCGCATCGGGTAGCTTTTTCTTGAGTAAGTCGGCTTTTTCCATCTGCTGTACTATACCAAACTTGAAAAAAATCACCTCAGGGGGTGATTATTACTGTAACTCTGGACTGCTGTCGCTAGAGAATCTTCTTCAGGTATCTTCCGGTGTGTGACTTTGGGTTGTCAGCGATGTTTTCTGGGGTGCCTTTAGCCACAATATTTCCGCCACCGGCACCTCCTTCAGGGCCGATATCTATGACGTAGTCGGCGCTCTTTACCAGGTCGAGGTTGTGCTCGATTACCATCACGGTGTTGCCGTTGTTTACTAGCTTTTGGAGAATATCAATCAGCATCTTGACGTCTTCGTAGTGCAGACCAATCGTTGGCTCGTCCAATAGATAGATGGTTTTCTGAGTATGTGGTCGATACAGCTCGGAAGCTATCTTTACTCGCTGCGCCTCTCCGCCAGATAGCGTGGTGGCACTCTGTCCAATTTTCAGGTAGCCCAGCCCGACATCCATCATTGAGCGCAGACGCTCTTCAATGGCTGGTACTGATTTATAAAACTCATGAGCATCCTCGACGGTCATCTGGAGTACTTCGTAGATGTTCTTACCCTTGTAGTACACCTCAAGCGTTTCTTTGGTGAAGCGTTTGCTATCACAGACGTCACAGGTGACAAACACCGTCGGTAAAAAGTGCATTTCTACCGCAATCACTCCATTTCCTTGGCAGGTTTCGCAACGCCCGCCTTTTACATTGAAACTAAATCGTCCTGGCTTCCAGCCACGCGCTCTCGCTTCCCCACTGGCTGCAAACAAGTCGCGGATGTGCGTAAAGGCTCCAGTGTACGTCGCTGGGTTACTGCGCGGAGTTCTCCCAATCGGTGACTGGTCGATCAGTACTGAGCGTCCAAGGTACTCCGTGCCGGTAATGGATGAGCAGTTGTAGGTTTTGGCGGCGCGATGTCGCTTATCGAGCCTGGCTTTAAGGTTGCGATCGAGGATTTCGTACATAAACGTCGACTTCCCTGAGCCGGACACTCCCGTCACGCAGATAAGCTTGCCCAGTGGTACGTCCACGTTCATGTTTTTAATATTAAACGCTTTGCCGCCCTTGATTTGAATCTTGCCTTTTTCGGCGGTTCGTCGTTCCGGGACGGCGATTTTTGTGTCTCCACGCAGATAGTCGAGCGTGATTGAGCCAGACTCGTTTTTTTCGGCGGTGAGCAGTTTTTCCATGTGGTCAGCGACCACCACGTTCCCGCCGCGCACGCCAGCGCCCGGACCAATATCAATCAAATAGTCGGCAGAATAAATAGTATCTTGATCGTGCTCCACCACAATAATGGTATTACCGAGATCACGTAGGTCTTGGAGAGTTTTTATCAGCTTGTCGTTGTCACGCTGGTGCAGTCCGATGGTTGGCTCATCGAGCACATACAACGCTCCCACGAGACCCGAGCCCAGCTGAGAAGCTAGCCTGATACGCTGTGCTTCACCACCAGAGAGCGTATTAGCTCGTCTTTCTAGCGTCAAGTATTCAATACCCACGTCGCTCATAAACTGCAGTCGTTCCATCACCTCACGCAGGGCTGGCCAGGCAATTTCTTGTTGTTGTTTAGTGAGTTTGAGATTTTCCACAAACTTCGCAGCCTCGGCCACGGTCAGTCCCGTAAAGCCTACGATATTCATCCCCAAGTCTTTTTTGCCGTCCCCACCGAGGTACACCCGCAGCGCTTCGGGTCGCAGTCTTGCGCCTTTACACACGGTGCATTCGTCACTCTGGAAGATTCCGACTACGCCCAGCCCATTGCACTCCGGACACGCTCCGTAGGGTGAGTTGAAAGAGAACAGGCGTGGCTCTACTTCTGGAAAAGAAGACCCGTCAACTGGACAAATGAACCGCGCGGAAAGCGTCCGTTCGCTCCCGTCTGGACTTTCGATTTTCACTAAGCCACCAGATTCTTTCAGAGCGAGTTCAACCGCTTCGGAAAGACGTTCCCGCGAACCTTTAGAATCGTCAGTGAATTCACTGACGTATATTTCATCAACCAGCACGTCAATGTCATGACGTTTGGTCTTAGTTAGAACAATCTTGTCTCGTAACTGTTTGACCTGCCCATCAATCTTTACCGTCTCGTAGCCCTTACCGAGTAGGTCGTACAACATTTGGTAGTACTCGCCTTTCCGACCGACTACCAGCGGTGAAAAGATACTCACTCTTCCTTTAGAGACCTCTATACCCATTACTTGCTCAGACTCTTTTTTGGTGGCTGTCTTCACTTCTCGATCTTCAATAGACTTGAGAACAATCCCTAAGATTTCGTCTTGCGAAAGTTTTTGAATTGGCACGTCTACATCAATACAGTACGGCTGCCCGATCCGTGCGTATACAATTCGCAAGTAGTCATAGATTTCTGTGATTGTCGCTACAGTAGAACGAGGGTTTCGTGAGGCTGATTTTTGATCAATGGAGATAGCTGGTGATAGGCCAGAGATTTCATCTACATCTGGCTTTTGCATCTTGTTTAAGAATTGTCGAGCATACGGAGACAAAGATTCTACATACCGTCTTTGTCCCTCCGCGAAAATAGTGTCAAAGGCCAATGAAGACTTACCAGACCCAGACGGTCCAGTTATCGCGATCAATTTGCCTCGCGGCATCTCAACATCGATATTTTTAAGATTATGCGTTCGAGCTCCACGGACGATAATTTTTTCAGCGTGGGCTCCGCCCGTAGCTTGCCATTCTACTTTTGAAGTTTTTTTGGGTTTTGACATAACATGATTCCTCCGCATGTGGGCGAAGGTGTGTGAACGGTTATTATACGTGTTTCTATAAAGTATTCAATTGCTGAGGAAACGTGATTACAACGTGAGTGCCAACTCCTTTTATTGATTCCACTCCTATTTCACCACCCAACAAAGCGACAAACTGTTTTGTGATCCACATACCCAAGCCACTCCCAGTAATCGTTGTCTTATCAACCTCTCCCACTCGCATAAATGGTGCAAAGAGCTTTTTCTGATCTTCTGCGCTAATACCCATTCCGGTGTCTTTAATACGAATAGTCAATTGGGAAGCTTCACTGATGCACTCTAGTTCAATCAGCCCTGACTCTGTGTATTTAATCGAGTTACTTACAATGTTTGTAATAACTTGAGCCAGTCTGGCGCTATCAGTCTTCATCAAAATTGGCTGTTTTGGTGACTCGTATACAAGCTGCAAATTTTTATTGTCTGCAGTTATTTGCAAATCCTCTATCACTTTTGTAAGTACGTGACGTACGTCAACGGATTCATTTTTGAATTCTATCTTTCCAGACTGTAAGCGAGCAACTTCCAGAAAATCATTTACTAACAAAACCAGACGCTCTGCTGAAATGCGTATGTTATTAGCAAACCGTTTGTTTTCAAAATCAAGAGTATCAGACTCTTCCAGGAAACTCGCGTACCCTTTAATGGCTGTCAGCGGTGCTCGGAATTCATGGGCAATGACGTTTGAAAATAAGTCCCGGTCTTCTAATTGTTTGACCAGCTTCCCATGTCGCTTTTCCCACTGCACCTGTCTATTTAACCAATATGCGAGACCAATCAAGAAAATAAAAATCGCTGATAATCCCAAATATGACTGCTGTTGTCGAGCGAGCATAATCGAGTCAATCAACTGAAACGAATGTTCAGAAAAAATAACGTAAGATGTGCCAGCTTTTTCAACGCTGCTGAACACTTGCCAGGTACGCACATCATTTATAGAGGTTGGGTATATAAACGCCCCGTTGGCGCTAGATAGCGGTAAATTTTTAAACAATGAATCAGACACCACATACGTACCAACTTCTTGTGGGTCAAATGAATAGGTTATCAAAGTACCCTCAGTCTCGGGCTCCACAACCCGAATTTTCGTGATATCAGTGTTCTCACTCATGTACTGGTCTATCAGTTTTGACAGTAGGACATCATCCTTTATCTCCTCCTGCAGGACAACTTGTAGAGAATCGTGCAGCATGCTGACTCGTTGCTTTTGCGAACTGTCGATGTTGTTATACGCAGTACTGAAGAAGCTTTGCGTAATCCACACAAACAACAGTGGAAAGACGAAGAGCAAAATCCCGACCAAGAGGAGCCGAGAATTTGAACGCATTACTTTTAGTCCCTGCTCAAGAGTTGTTAGGATGCTTGAAATCATGTTGGTATTGATGTGGGGGGTGTTTTCAGTCCACCGTTATCTAAACCTTCATTTATGATACGGCCGCTTGCAAGCACATCATCCTTTCTTGTCCGCAGAGAAACGCCCAGCATTAGCAGAATAAGTCCAAAAGCTAACAGCCCGACTCCAACCACTGTTTTGTATGAATTTGATATGACTGACTGCACTGTTTTATCAGACCCAATCACATCTCCTGCAGCCGCATCCACTGGTGTAAACGCCTGTGCTTCTTTAATAAATGAGAACGGGTTACTTTTTGCCAAAATCGAGCCTGTGTTGTCAGTCAAAGCGACAAACACATCGTGAGTACCGTCTGCCAGCTCTTTGTCTAAGGTGTACACAAATGAGCCGTCAACATCTGTCTTAATGGTAACGATAGTAGGCGTACTAAAAATATACAGCGTTATAAAAGAGTTTGGTAGCCCTCGCCCTCTAATTTCTGTTCGCACAATTTCGTCGTTGTCTTCCGCAATTGAATTTATCGAAGGGATTACTTCTTCAACCTTCAACAGCGCGTCTTGGATGAGAGCGATGGCTTCTTTGGGAGATTCAAACGCAATCGCTGCTTCTGCTGTGTCGTCCAAGGGGTCAAAACCTCGCATTATCTCTATGCCATCTGTAAACCCGTCACCATCGGTGTCTGGATTGTTGGGATCAGTTTGATATAGGTTGACCTCATCAAAGTCAGGAATTCCGTCTTCATCAGCGTCAAGGGCAGTTTGGCCGCCACTTTTTTCTTTGCGAATTTGCTCAAAGGTGTCAACTCTATTCAGCAGATCAGCAATCTTTTCAGTCACATGTACCCCGACATCGTCTGAAATACCAGCCAATTCTTGGTCGACCAAAGCTGAGTTTGAAAGCTTGATTCCTTGTTCTGTTAGTGCCTCTCGGGCTGCTTTGATGAGCATCTCATCTCCAGACTGTTGAGCGGACGCATACTTATTTAGGAGTTGCGTAAGGTTTTCTGAGTCTTGGTTAATCAATCTCTCACTTGCGTTCTTGATGTCATTGGCTGGCAAATCTTCAATTGGCGTATCAAAGTCTATCTCTGCAAAGTCCCTCTCTTGTGAGACTGGTTTCTTCGGAGTGAAGATAGCAGTCGGCTCTGGCTCTTGGTCACTACTCCGTGGACTCTGTGCATCCACTACGACGGGTGCGGCGGCTACCACAGCTTTGTTTTTGACTGTTACTGTTATAGACGGTGTTATCTGTTCTTGCCCAGTAGCATCTTCTCCTTTAACATAAAACTCATACTTCCCGTTAGGTAAGAATTTTTTAGTATTTACAATAAACACGTTTGTTCCGGACCTCTGAGTCGCCTCGGTCATGAATCGAGAGTAGAGCGAAGCCATTGGTCTTGTGTATAATTTTAGGTTCGTAAAACCAGTAGTCTCGAGCTCTATAGTCAATAGACCCGATACTGTAGTTTCTTTTGTGAGCAATGAAAAGTTTTTTGAAGGCTCCTTTTCTAAAGGGTCTTCTTTCTTGTTATCGTCAACGACTGGCTCTTTTAAAGGTGTTTTTGCTTTCTCTTTGACAGGCTGTTCTTTCGCAACTGGTGTTTCAGTAGTTTTTATTTCCGGTTCAACATCAGTATCAGTGCGTATACGATCTAGTTGGGTGGTTGTAGCTGCATCATCAAATTCTGTCGCTGACTCAAGAATTCCGTCTGTAATTATATTCGTATCAGTACTAGTTGCTGTATTATCCTTCACCTCTTTGTTAATCGGTTCAATTTGCTGAGTAGATGAGACGTGAGAGTCGTCCAGGGTAATCGAGTTGTCTGTTGAGGGGTCTAACACGTCAACTGTCGTGTCTTGCTCTGGTATCAAAAACTGAGCTACTGACTCAACTATCGCACTGTTATTATCGTTTGTGACTAGACCTTTTTCTTTGTAGCGGATTTGTATTTTATAGTGACCAGGTGAAAGATTTTTGGGAGAAAGTAGAAATACATATTTACTATCCTGAAGGTTTTCAGCTTTCTTCCTCGGGGTAGCAACTTTAGTGTCCACGTTTAGTAGAGAATATTCTACTGATTCGGGATAGACACTCTGTATAGTGAATAGTACTCTGGTTGCATCATCAAGGATATCAGGCACCGTACTATACAGAGTGAGGTTTGGAGCAACTTCTTCTGACCCCGAAGAAACAACTTGAGCACTATTGTTCACAGTAGAAGTTGTATCCAACACATCTGCGCCAGAAAGAACGGACCCTAACAACAGGAAGCAGAAACCGCTTACTATAGCGACCCTGTACATGGACTTTTGCCAATACAAACTAAGCTCACTTCTTAAGACCTCAGCTTTTTCGATTGAGCGCAGCGGTACGTTCTTAGGCACCTGTACTATGTTTTGTGTGTCTTTTCTTGTCTTTGCAGTGTTCTTTTTTGGTTCTACCTTCTTTGAACTTGCTTTGTTTCTCAGTCGTTTCGTAGCTGGTGAACTGACAGATTTTTTGGATTCTTTCTTGGTAGTCTTTCTAACCGGCACAGTTTTTAAGGCTTTATTTTTCACTGCTGCTTTTGTGTTTGTCGACGTAGTTTTAGTAACTGCAGCTTTTTTCGGGGCTGCTTTGGAGATTCGTGTCTTTTTTGGAGTAAGCTTTTTAGCTGCAGGCATACCCAATTATATATCATCAAGTGGTATACAAATGCCCGTTTCAACAGTTACTAGGACAGCGCCTCAATTTTCTCCACCAGTTCAGATAAGTCTGTCATCGCTTTAACGTAAAAACCAGTTGCCCCAAGTTCTTCAGCTATTTTTCTATCGTTCACTCCGTCTCGATTAGAAAACACGATAACTGGTACGTTTTTTGTTTGCTCGCTTTTTTTGAGCTCCTCAAGCAGTTCGAAACCTTCTTTTCCCGGTAGCATTAAATCAAGAATAACGGCTGCCGGTTTAAACTTAGAAACTTCAGCAACTACATCTACGCCAGTTCCGTTTACTCTGTAGTCAAATTCTGCTTTTTCAAAGCGGATTGATAAGAGATTTCGCAGCAAGGGGTCATCCTCTATGACGTAGACCTTCGTCCCACTTTTACTTACAGGGACTTCATCTGGAGTTAGGTCGATGACAGACTCACCTGAGTAGTCCAGTCCTTGACCAAATATCGTTTTCATTTTGTGCGTAATGGATTCTATACTTTCGTCTTCAGTTATGTAATCTGCTGCACCCAGAGCCAGCACGTCTTGTATTTCTCGCTCGACGTCCTTAATGAGCGCAAACACTGGAAGTACACTACGCATATCCAATATATGCAAATTCTTAAACACTTCTACACAAGTAACATCATTATGAAGATGGTTCAGTACTACTAAGTCAATGTTCTTTTCCATCACTGCTTCAGGTGTCACTTCTGAGCATTGCATGTGTTCAATTGATACGCCGTGAGCTACTAGTGACTCTTCTAGATTATGAATCTGAGTGTTTTGATCGCCAACCACCAACACTACTTTGCTTGATAATACTGACATAATTTTATAATAGCACTACTAATGCGTTAAATAGTTAATAACTCACACTATTTTTTCTTCTTCTTGGAGTCACTCTCTTCAAGATACCGAAGCTCGTCTCGTAAAATCGCGGCAGTTTCAAAATCTAATGCCGAGACTGCTTCTTCCATCTGACGTTTCTTATCCTTGAGAACCTTTTTAGGATTCTTTTTGTACAACTCCATGTCAACTTCTAGCAAAGTTTCTACGGTATTGTCATGTTCAGTTCTCATCTGATCGGCAATGGATTTAATCTCTTTAGCAATTGTCTTTGGAGTGATGCCGTGCTCGGTGTTATACGCTATTTGTTTGTCCCGGCGTCTTTGTGTTTCGCCGATGGCGTATATGAGGGCATCAGTCATCTCATCGGCATAGAGCACGACTCGTCCGTTTACATTTCGAGCAGCTCGTCCGATAGTTTGAATAAGGGCCGTATCGCTGCGTAAGAAACCCGCCTTGTCAGCATCCAGAATGGCCACGAGTTCAACCTCGGGTAAGTCGAGACCCTCACGCAACAGGTTTACCCCAACCAGACAGTCGAACTTCCCACGTCTGAAGTCATTTAAAATCTCTATTCGCTCCATAGTGTCCACATCACTATGAATGTATTTAGTATTAATCTTTTTTTCATCCAAAAACTCTGCCAGGTCTTCAGCCATACGCTTGGTAAGCGTTGTGACGAGCACTCGTGCCCCTCCCTTGATTATCCTTTCGGCTTCAGCAATAAAGTCCTTGATTTGCCCGGGATACTCTTTGGTTTCGTTGATTGGTCGTACATCTATTTCTGGGTCAACCAAACCGGTCGGACGAATGATTTGTTCTACCATCGCAATACCTGACTCTTGTGCTTTGGCCATTTCGTACTTCCCTGGCGTCGCTGTGGTATAGATGCGCTGGCCGAGCTGTTCATCTATCTCGACATACTTGAGCGGTCGGTTGTCTACTGCACTGGGTAGTCGAAAGCCATGTTCCACCAAAGTATCTTTTCGTGAGCGGTCGCCGGCATACATTCCGTTGAGCTGCGGAATCGTCACGTGAGACTCGTCAATGATAGTCAAAAAGTCTGGCGACCCGTCTTTTTTATGAGGAAAATATGAAAGCAGCGTATATGGCGCTGCTCCCGGCGCCCGTCTATCAAAATGCCGAGAATAGTTTTCAATTCCGTTGCAGTATCCGACCTCTCGAATCATTGCTAAGTCATGTTCAGTGCGTCTTTTGATACGTTCCGTTTCAAGCAACTTCCCTTCTTTTTTAAACTTCTTTAACTGCTCATCTAATTCAAGTTTGATGTCTTGATAGGCTACTTTCCGTTCGTCTTCTGGAGTCACGAAGTGCTTGGCAGGAAATAAGAAAAACACATCAGGTTCTTCTAAGATAGCTCGAGTTACTGGGTCAATCTTAGTAATGGTGGTGATTTTGTCGCCAGTAAAACCGAGTCGAAAAATAACTCGTTCGTTCGTCGGCATGACTTCTATTGTATTTCCCACCGCACGGAACTGAGCAGGATTCAAATCAGCATTGGTGCGCTCAAAATACATATCTACGAGCGTTCGCAGCATGGACATCCGAGTGGTCTCATAGCCCTTTTCTATCTTGAGGTGTTTTTTGAGATATTGTTCTGGTGCACCCAACCCATAAATACAAGAAACTGACGCCACGATAATCACATCTTCTCGAGTCAACAAGGCTTGGGTAGAAGCGTGGCGCAAGCGGTCGATTTCTTCGTTGATTTGGGATTCTTTTTCGATATAGGTATCGGAAGTTGGCATGTACGCCTCTGGTTGGTAGTAATCATAATAGGACACAAAGTAATGCACTGCATTGTTCGGGAAAAAGTCACGATACTCTTGTGCTAGTTGGGCAGCCAGAGTCTTGTTGTGAGCAATCACTAACGTTGGCTTTTGGATTTGTTGGATGACGTTGGCCCCAGTAAATGTTTTACCTGAACCTGTCACGCCCATCAGCGTCTGGTGTGTCTCACCATTCTTTAGTCCTTGCATCAGCTTTTCTATCGCTTGTGGCTGATCTCCAGCGGGCGTTTTTTCTGTAGATAATTCAAACTTCACATGAGTACTATACCCTTTTACACGCAAATGAAAAAGCCAACAGACGAGTCTGTTGGCTTTAGTGTGTGTCGTCAATGTGCAAACGTCTTCTCTGCTCAGCGATAGCAAGCTCCAGCTCACCAGTTGGAAGGTTGAGCCGCTTGGCCAAGGGAAGAAAGTACTGCTCAGTCTCCCAGATTTTCCATCGTTTTTTAGCTGGAGTGCCCCACAATGTCAGCATGTTGTGCAATCTATCTGCATCGCACTTGAGAAACACGCATTCAAATCCGTATGCTTCAACCCGGCTAATTACTGCATGGCTGTAGGCTACGGAATTCTTGCTTCGACCCTTCAATGGTGGCTTTGAAACACCAAACACCAAACGACTTACTTCTGGAGTTTGGTGCTGGGCAATGAAACTGCGATTCACTATTCTTGGAAAGTCCTCCAATGAATCATGAGACAACGCTGCAGCGACTAGCTCAGCATCGAGCCACAACCAGTATTCCATCACTAATACAGCCACTGGAACAAGGTGTCCTTCCATATAGGGACCGCCACTTCGTCTTCGTTCACCTGCGAAGAGTTCAGCAGTAAATATAAACGCATTTCTGATAAGCTTTTTGTCGGCTGGACTACTTTTGAAACGGTTCCTAACCTGCTTCAAAAACTGGTCCTTCTGACTGAATTTCCCAATGAGCGCTCTGAGTTCCTCCGGCGTAGCAGGAGGATATGTAAGTGTGTACATTTCCACTCTCCTCTACTTGGTTCAGATTAATTTAAAAATGCCATATATAAATCATATGTCAATCTAATTGATGAAATGTATGACAGGTTTAGGATGAAAAAGCGGCTGTTTACTCCCCTAACAAAATACTTTCTCGCAATTGCTTAGTGAAATTCACAATAAAATAGAGGTTGTGTAGTGAAGCTAAGTGTGGGCCGAGCATTTCTCGTGAGCGGAATAAGTGCGCGAGGTACGCCTTGGTGTAGTTTTGGCAGACATAGCAATCACAAGATTCATCTGGCTTGGAGAAGTCTCGCTGGTATTTTGCATTTAATAAATTGGTTCTTTTGTGTCCAGAGTTTGTTTGCTCGTAAATAGTCCCGGTACGTGCAATACGGGTCGGAGCTACGCAATCAAATGTGTCGCATCCCAGAGACACACCATCTAGAATATCTTCCGGCTCCCCTATTCCGAGCAAGTGACGTGGTTTATCTTCGGGAAGAATTTCATTCACCACTCGCAATGCTTCACCTAAATCTGCCTTAGAGAAACTGCCACCGATACCAAACCCATCGAAGTCCATTTCGCTCAAGGTAGTAGCACTCTGTGCTCGTAAGTCTAGGTGACGACCTCCCTGTACTACTCCGTACAAGCCTTGCTTCTTGAGGGCTTCAAAGTTTTGCTTGTGAGCCATGACTGACCGTTTGGCCCAGCGATGGGTCCGTTCCATAGCTTCTCTTTGGTACTCCTTATCAGCGGTCGGACTGGTGCATTCATCAAACGCAATAATAATATCCGCGCCGATATTGTGCTGGATATCAATCGAACGCTCGGCGGTAAACCGATGCATTGACCCATCAATGTGTGAAGTGAACGTAACTCCTTCCTCGTCAATTACGCACAACTTTCCGTGATTGGAGGCAAACTCTTTACTGTAGACATTAAGACCGTTCTTTTGTGCTTCTTTTTCAGCACCGTCTGCATCGGCAGCGAACTTTGTGACTCCTTTTCCAAAAGCAGCCCCGAGGGAAAACACCTGAAAACCACCACTGTCAGTGATGGTTGGCATGTCCCAGTTGGCAAACTTATGGAGTCCGCCCGCGGCTTTGACGACATCGTCACCAGGCTGAAGGAACAGGTGGTAAGTGTTTGCCAGTGCTACTTGATTTCCTACGTAGTCACGCATATCTTCGGGCTTGAGACTTTTAACTGTCCCTTTTGTTCCGACAGCCACGTACGCTGGAGTCTCAATGTCACCGTGGGGGGTATGAATAACACCAGCCCGACCAAGAGTGCCGGGCTGGTGCTTGATGATTTCAAATGTGACAGGTTTTTTCATGTATCTAAATACTGTAGTCTAAGACATGTCAGGCAAAGCTTGCACACTAGCGTTGGACTTCCTTCGCCTAGGAATCGGCGGCGGGCTAAAGCCGCCGATTCAGGCATAAATTCACAATAGGCCCTTTGGGCCTTTGTTCATTTATTATTTAATCTCGAGTAATTCAATAGAGAATACCAGAGTTGCGTTGCCAGGGATTGGGCCGATTCCAGCCTCTCCATACGCTTTTTCTGGGGGAATCACTAGCACTCGCTCACCTCCTACTTTCATACCAATCACACCTTCTTCCCATCCTTGAATCACTTGTCCTGACCCTACTGTAAAATCAAAAGGGGTGCCTCGCTTTTTTGAAGCGTCGAACTCTTGTCCGTTTTGTAGTTGGCCTACATAGTGAACTGACACCACATCACCGTCTTTTACTGTTTCCCCGGTTCCGATTTTAATATCATCAATAACCATACGTTTTATATTACCTTTATTATCAGCCGCTTTGACAAATGCATTGGCACGCATTTGGTTCATATTTTCTCCTTGTGGCACCACAACAATACTATCTTTTGCGGTTACTACCTGTGCCGTTTGAGCTTGCTCTCCTACCAGACCAAGAAAGTCAGATGCTTGAATAAGATACAACCCTAATGCCATGCTCAAGATACTTGCTGCTCCTCCAATTAGTTCGAATTTGTTAAACATATATACATTTTATGTGCTTATCATAGCGACTTTTGATGAAGATGCAACCTGTGCATCAAGTATAATCTGACCACTTCTAATAAATTCTCTTAAGTCAGGGTCTGATCTATCGGCTAAGTTTTCTAAATAAGTTGAATGGGGCTCTGTATCCATGAAGCGGGGCTGCGATAATGCACCTACGCTCGTCACTGGCAACAAAGAAATTCTTGGTTGTCTTTTCGACCAATCCAGATGCAACACGAGCCCTTCTTGGGTTTCACGAGAGTCGTATTGGTCAAATATATAATTACCAAGTGAGTAGAAGACCGGCACCCCGTCTATCAGTTGGATGTCTTGCACTACATGAGGATGGTGACCAACGACTACATCAGCTCCTGCGTCTACAAATCTCTGAGCCGCCTCTCTCTGTCTTGGATTGTGGGTTGAGACATACTCTGTGCCCCAGTGCACATAGACAAGTTGAAAATCACTTCTTGCAGACGCGTACTCAAATACTACCTTTAGCTCAGAATATAAAGGCAGTTGTTGTAACGTATGCGCGGCAATCACTGCGACAATCTTATCGTGCACCTCAACAAACTCTACAGATTTACTGTTTAGCTGGTTTGGGTGACCAAGTGCCCTCATTTGATTTTGCTCGAGCACTTTTTGGGTATTCCCATACCCAGTTTTTGCAAAATCTAGAGAGTGATTGTTGGCCAGTGAGAAATGGGTGAAACCAGACAGAGCCAAAGATGGAATGTAACTAGCTAATACTGAAAAACGCATCTGTTTGACTGGAGTAGGTACATGTAGCTGAGGAATACTTGACTCAAAATTGCCCACTATCGCTGGGCGATGTGCGAGTGTACTAAAATCAATCCCCCTGTAAGGATAGTCTTCGCCATTTTTTGCCATTAAAAACTCGATATTTCTTGCCAGCAACACATCCCCCACCAGAACCATACCCTCGTAGGGTGGTTCTTTTGCTACGTTCGTCACTGACAGCGGTGGTGACACTAATCTTTGCACCTGCTTATTATGAGCAAGGCGCACAAACTCTCCGCTGGAATATTCAAAAATAGATACGGTGGGGGTGACGTGAATTAACTGAAACATTAATACAGCACAAAGAAGAAATTGGGCAAACTCAGCTGGTTTCATTTTAGAACATTCCTACTCCTGGGTAAAAAATTCCAATCTTGTATATATACATATAAAAAGCCAATCCTAAGACAGCGACGCAAATAGAAAGGATGGTGATAATAAAATTCTGAAACTTAGAAGGTCTTCTATTGCCATCTTCGTCTTCGACTGCGAATCGCTTATTGATATTTACTTCTATACCTAGCAACTGAGATATTTCATTTGGTCTTAACCCTTGGCTACTTCGAAAAACTTTATGCAGGCCGTCGACACGAGTCTCGCTTGTTTTGGTATTTTCACGTAACACCATAATAGCAGTATCAACATCGTCTTTGGAGTAACGTGCACTCAATAAAACTGAACGTATCTGCTCGTCTGGGGAGGATGGTGTCACACCATTTATTTTTAATAGAGACTCAATTTCATTGCGCTTCATCATAGTCAGGGATATCTTTAATACTACTTTCATTCACTATATATTGATTGTACAGTTCCAGGAGCACTAAAAATAGAGTTACTACCACTGGACCAATCACAAAGCCAATAGGGCCAAATAGTGACAAACCCCCTAGGACAGAGATCAGAATAATGAACGGGTGCATATTGTTTCCCCGGCCCATTAAGTACGGTCCGATTAAGTTATCAACAAATCCTACTATCAAAACAGACCAGATGGCTAAGCCTATTCCATTGACGGTGTCTCCAGTGATAAACAAATACAAAATCGCTGGCGCCGTGACGATAGTCGTACCGACTCCTGGCATCAGTGCTCCAACTGATGCCACTGAACCAAACAAAATTGCTCGCTCGATACCAAAAAAAGTAAAGCCTATCGCCACGAGAGAACCCTGTATTAAAGCCACCAGTACTGTCCCAGTTGCAACTGAACGAATAGCATTGCCTAGTCTATTAAAAATTACTCTATCTTCATCATCTGGGAGTGGGCTGGCTTTTATCAGCAGTTCTAGTAGTTCTTTTCCATCTCTAAAGAAATAGAACGATCCTATGAGTGCAATAAAGAACGCAAAAACGGTGGAGACTGTCCCAGCAAAGATTGCACCAAGATTCCCGGTGAACCATTCTGCACTCAGTTGGATTTGCCGAGTCAGGTCAACCTGAAAAGCAGGAATATATTGTTGAATAGTCGTTTCTATCTGATCGATACTTGACTGAATACTCAGCCCGCCTGAATCAAGCTCTTGATAGAAACTTACGACTTCTCGAACCACCAATGAAGATATGAGTACCAGCGGTATCACTACCACAACAAGCACTACCATGGTACTGATAAACGCAGCGAGAGTACGATTTTTGTATGGCATTTTTTCGATAATGCGTTTGTGTAGGGGATGGCAAATGGTCACTATGATGGCCGCCAAAGCCAGAGCGCTCACAAACGGAGCCATAATCAGCCAAACCATATAACCAGCAAAGAACAGCAGGCCAAAGAAAAATACGTACTCTACCACTCTGCTTAATTTCATGTAGTTAGTATACAGTATTTATCAGAATACAAAAAAGGTCAGCACGGATGCTGACCTTTGGCTACTCCTGCTGTAGTAATACTTTTTGTGATACGGAAGCTGCAACTTCAATCACTTGAAAAGATTCTCGCGCAGCACTGTCTAGGGCTGGCACTGCAGTTGTGAAATACTGAGAAACTCCCCAGAGAACTATTAAAAAACCAATTGCTTTTCGCATATAGACATATTACGTCTCTGAAACCCCTATCGCTAGAAGCATCAAATAAACTTGAAAGAGACGTGACATGATCAACTGCGACCTAAACGAATTATACTCTATATAACGTGATACGTCAATAATATTTGACAGGTTGCGACCGAGCTTCTTTGTTCAGAGTTGTAGAGTGCCGTTATTCTTCAGCTGACTGGTTGACCATCGATTCCGTCTGGACTCTCATCTCTTGGTAAGTCATCTGGCCACGTTTGTGCAGAATGATGTTTCCTTGCGGGTCGTAAAATATAGTCTCTGGCATAGCGTAGCCGTCGATAGATGAGTAAAACTTGTCATCTGGATCCATCACCAGCTGCAAACCAGCGACCGCACTAACACTGGTTAGAAAAGCAGACGCGGTTGACTTTGGTTCTGCCCGATTGATGGCAAGCACCTTAACGTTCTTATTTTTGAATTCTTCACCGAGCTTGGCTAAATTTGGCAGCTCATTTGCACAGGCAGGGCACCAGCTTGCCCATGAGTTTACCACCAAGACTTTGCCGAGGTTTTCATCTATCGCAACTGGTTCTCCATTAATGTCAGTGTACGCTGATTCACCTTGTTCTGTTATTAATGATGCCCCAGCCTCACTTATATTTAGTGCTGTTTGGGCACTTTTTTGGGTAACAAAGTAAGTGTATGAGCTTACTATAACAATAGTGCCTAGAATGATAGCCAATGTGATTTTGCTCGATCGTTCCATGATACTCATCTTCTCATACTTTTGACGTAGGATAAACGGCTTTCCACGTAAACCTGAATGATTCAAACTTGGGGATTGTATCAAACATAATACACAGTAAGTGGCTCTTGGAGAGCAAAAGTATTTTCCCAATGGTTCACTGAAAGTTCTGATGACTTTAAGTACGCATACACAAGCATGCCAACTACAACACAGAAAACAAGAATGAGTGACTTGAGGAGAATGTGTTTGAGCATATTAGTTTATAGTATCGGCTACATCAGACCCGACGTAAATAGTGATCGGAAATTTAGTATCTGAAGCCTCATTAAATGAAGACAGAAGCGTTTCTCCAATAAAATTACTCAGCTCAAGAGCCTGGTCTGAATACTCCGGCGCAAAGACTATTACTGTGCGATTTTCGTTTGAACCAAACTCACTACTGAGTTCCCCTACTGGAAATCCATTGACTTCTAAATCATAGCGCAGCTTTGCTGCTAATCCATTTACATTGCTTCTGTTGACGATACGAATATCTGGGTAATCTTTTTGGACGGCAGAGGTTTGTACGTCAATGTTGTCCAATAACTCATTGTATTTGATCTGCTCCGAGTTCAGTTCTACATTTTCATTTAATCCTTCAATCGTAACTTCATATGCGCGTTCTTCCGTGGCCGCAGAGAGCATGAACGCAATGACTAAGTATAAGAAAATAATAAATGACACTAAAGCAATAAAGAACAGTTTGTATTGCACAACGTATTGCCAGAGCATCTTTGTGCGCCCTAAAAGATTGGCAGTTTCACTAAACCGGTTACGTAAATCTAGAATCCCTGCTCCGATGGGAGCAACAACTGATATCCGCCTGACCGCTTGGTGCTTTGGTTTTTTGAGTGTTTGCAGCTCTGGTGATACTCCTGCCATAAGCAGCATCTTTCGCACATAGAGTTTGAGTAACCAAGTAAATAACCATATAAACGCAACGAGAGTGAGTAAGATAGCCATAAGTGCTCGCCACGGAATAACCCAAAAGTGGGTCTCTCCCGAAGCGAATTGCCTATCAGTATCTCCGTAGGCAAGGGTAGCAATGGCTGTATAGCGACCAATATCAGCTAAAGACCAATCTCCTGACCACGTGAAAACATATTTCCGGATACTGTTTGGCAGGACATTCCCAAACAAAGATCTTTTGTTTACCGGGACTATTCCTCTCTCCTGTCCCCACATATTTAAAATTTTGATGTCGCCTTGTGGTTGTATATGAACGTTTCCTTTATTTTCAAATCTGAGGTTAAATTTCACCTCCGGTGATTCATAGACGGACTCTTCAGTTGTAAATTCGCGAATATTACCTCTTTCACTAATATCTCCAGCGACCCGTAAAAAAACTAACGAAGAAACGACTTGTGAAGTCTCAACTTTTGTTTCTCCTGCGGTATTTGTGTCAGATTTGGTGCCAATTAAAATAGCAGCAAAGTGCCCGCCCGGAGGTGCGTCGGCAGGAACTTGTATAGAAAACGGTATCTGCACTGTCTGTTCAGCTGGAATCACTATTGCTGAGTCAGAAATACTAATCCACTCCGCAAATGTTTGACCATCTGTCTTTTCTGCAAAGACCGGGATGAACCGACCTTGCCCACCTTCACCTTCGGGAGCAAAGTTGACGATGTCAGAATAAATAACGAGTTCGTACGGGTTGGTATTTATAATCTTAAGATTACTAGACCATTCTTGACCAGGACTGGCCGACATCTCAAATAGGGTTGGTGAAATACTCAAACTGAGTGCTTCTTGCGCATGCAACCCCGCAGGGAACAGCATCCACAAGAATGCGAAGCAGAAGAGAAGGCTATGAAGAATTTTTCTTGAGGTCAATATCATGATCTTTGGGTTTTGGGTCGTGGCCGTCTTTAACATACATTACCACTTCATCTCCATCTTCGTGTTCGTCACGAGCAGTTAGCGCTCTACGCAAAAGAAGTGTTACCAGTAATGATACTACAATCATAGCCCCGATGATCATAAGCAAGATATTCCACGGCATCATGTAAAAGTACGTTGTATCATACAAAGAAGCACTTTGGTTCTCACCATAGGATAGAGACACGTTGGCTTTAAAACGACCAAGCGTTGAAGCGAGTGGTACGGCAGCATCAATAATGGCCGATTCGCCTGGATTAATCTGCTCTGTAGATTGCAACACGACGTTGTCTACTTCTACTCCACGAGAATCATAGAAAATAATTTCTCCGAAAGGGGCTGACGGTAAATCGCCCATGTTTTCCACTTCAACGGAGATATGTTTACTATCTTCTCCGACAACAAATCTATCTATTAAAAACCGGCTAATTCGCATACTGTCTTTACGCTCGTCTGCTATGACTATTTTGACAATCACACCATTTGCATCACCTGACATTGCTACAGCCTCTGCCACATGACGCTTTGATGCTTCAACCAACCCGATAAAAACGTGATAGGAACCAGGCTCTGCGTATGGGTGCACTTTGATAGTCAGAGGAACTTCTAGGGATTCACCAGGCATAACTTCAAGGCGACCTCGATTGATTTCAATCCAGCTTGTCACGGTATTAGTCCTGTCTGTCATCACTGGTGATACAAACTGTTTGATTTCGCCAACGGAATCAAGACTAATCTCATTCACTGTGGCATAGAGAACAGCTTTTCGGGTCGGGTAATTATTTTGCAGCGTAATGCTTTGAGTTTTTGATTCTCGGGGCACCATTTCTACATCAAATAAAAAAGGGCGAACGTCTATACCAGCCGCAAAAGCAGTTCCAACAGGTAACAGAACCTGTCCGAGGAGAATAAACGCAAGAAGTATTAATCTCGGTGCACACATAGTTACTGATATTGTACCATTTAAAAGACCGGGACTGCTAAGTAGGTAATGTCCGTAACATAATCTCCAGCTGGTTGTTGTTCGGTCACTTGGATACGATAAATTATATCGACCGTACTGGTCTCTGGGAGTGAATTAAACATAATCTCCTCTGGGATTGATGAGATTGCTGCATAGGTATCAGTGGCCCCAAACCGAGTGGAGCCGCCGGAGAGTACTGCATCGGTGGTGTGGTACCCAACACACCCGGTAACGAGGGCGGAACATGCATTGGACCAGCTATCTGGTGAGAGGTTGCTCGAAGAGATTGGGTCAATAGCTACACCATACCCACTGGTCAACTGTTGAGACGCATACTTAAATACTTGATACCCCTCTGTCGCGTTCGTTTCTACCGATATTCTTTGTGCTGCAACAAAGTCATTGTTAAACGGTATTGAGCCGAAATTAACGTCTGTGGCTGTAGTTGTGGCATCGGTCACGACACCAGCAGTGGTTGTCCCGGATGGCAGACCTGACACTGAAAACGTGAGTTCTGACTCACCTGACAACACAGATGGGTACTCTGCACCGTCTCCGAGCTCAACTGGCTCTCCGGTAAGTAGGTTAATTAATCTAAAATAGTAAACTGTATTCACCCGCGCACTGGCCTGCTCGATAGTGAATGAATACTCCAGAGCTCGACCAGCTCCATGCAAATGACCCGTGGTATACAGTGGTGATTCGTTATGGGTACCGCAACCATTTCCAGCCCCCCCTGTACAACCATCGTTATCTGACAGCAAAGAGGTGGTGATTAATTCATTATCTACTCCCCCACCGTCAAAGAAACACCATAAGGAATTCAGCTGACACGATGAAGTCGCCACTACGTCGACCGGGTTTGTGAAGCTACTATCATCGGAGAATTGTAACTTGAATTTAGTATCGGGTCCGGCGATATTTGACCGCTCTAGGATGGTTAATCGTAAAGCTAACGTGTCAGCAGTTTTGATGTTCGCTGGAGCGCTATTTTCCGTTGCGAGCGGAGTGCTTGGAGTCTCGTTGGCCGGATCACTGTACCAACGCCAGTTTTCTGTAACCGGTCGAAAGCCCGCCGTTCGTATCTGCGGGTAATTAAAGTACCCGTCCAAAGGAGAACCGTCATCTCTTATCATACGGAAACAGTAGGTACTTTCGGGATTCGCCCCGTTTTGTTGGACGTACCAATCGTATTCAATATCTTCACCATCAATCACTGAGTAGGTGTTAATTCCAGAGGGGTTCTCGTGGACCAAACGACCCGCTACATCAGAAACTGATATCACCAAGTCACCCGGTAATGGTGGGTCAGAGGATAACGTATCACCATCAGTAGTCCCGGTTGCAGCGTACCCACGCCAGGCAGAAGAACTGGCTGTATCACCCAGGTCATACCAATCAGCTACCGCCGTACACGTAGTAATCCGTTGCGCAAATTGTAGTTTGAACCTTTGGAAGCCAGCGGGTAAATTTGCGTTGGATGCGCGAATGCTTGTACGCAACCGCAAGAAGCTGCCGACGCCCAACGGTTCGTCATTTTCTGTAATAGAGGTATTTTCACCCAGGTCAGTTGCTCCGGGTGGCCACGGATCACTCGGGGTCAACGTGTTGCTGTCAGCATATAGTCGATAGTAGTTTTGGCGCAAGGCCAGGTCTGCTACGGGCCACTGAACTATCTCTGTTCGATACGTCAAAGTCGAACCAGTGTCACTGCGCCAGATTTCGTAGGAAGAAGTCGAAGTAATACGAGACCCTGCAATCGCTCGTGGGTGCTCAAAACCTGCTCCTCCGGCGCTCGTATTCATAAAAATGGAGGCGTTATTTTCGAGCTCTAGCGGTGACAAAATTGAAATCGAAAGAGAAAGTGGCTCTGCTCCATTCGCAGTCGTCCCATTGGTTCGCTGGACATTCATAGCGCCGGTACCCGTTTGGGTATTTTCTACCACCCAGGCCACACCCACTTGACTGGCTGCGGTTGCTCCGCCCTCTAACCTGAAAGAGACTGCTCCGATACTTGAAAGCCAGACAGTCTGTCCTAAATCCCCTACGTTCACATACGAAGCCATTCGTTTTTGACTATATACAAATGATTTATTCAGAGCATTAACGGCTGTGATTGGTTCAGTTTCAGTTACGCCAGAACTGGTGTAGGAATGCTCAACTCTTTGGACTGACCAATTTTCTCCCACATACTCAACCACGGCGTAGCTCACAGAGATGGCTGAACCACCGGTTGAGCCGCGGGTAATCACCGGAGAATCGGTACTAGCATCCCAATCGGTTGTCACTTGCCCACCATAGTAGTTTCGTGAAGTGTTCTGATTTTGTACGCCCGTCACATACACCACCACATCGGCTTCATCGCTGACAACTGCTGCGGTGCCGGTAGCTGTCAGCTCGACGTTCGAGAGCGAAACGGTTCCCACGTCACGCACCACCATCTGGTTGTCTGTCCCTGGCTGCCCGATAAACTCGATGATTTCCCAATCTATAGCCGTATCGTCAGCCGTACCAGCTCGAGCAAACGTCAGGGAGCTGAAAATATTATCAGGATTATTAATATACGCAGTTATGTCGTCGGTGTTTTGACGACCGCCACCAGTAGTATTTCCGGCTCCCATGTGTTGACTGTTGGTGATTCTCGCGAACGCAGTATTAGCTGAGGAGGGCGCTGTGTAATCAACCCCTGCACTCAAGGTAGTTGATGTCCCGCTGATTACCACCCTGCCCCGCTGCACCTTATAGTCAGCCTTGGCACTGGTTCTTAACTCCGCGTAGGACAGATATTCTGAGAGATCAGTAGTATCATCGGAAACCCGGAAACAGTACGTAGTATTAAATGCTGTATTGACGGTAGACTGAATACTATATTCAAGTTCAACGAACTCGTCGTTTTGTACGGTAGTACTGGCGGTCTTAGAGTCAGTATCTCTGACTGCAGCATTGGGCGTTAAAAATGAAGTATTTTCATCTGTCGTTCCTCCACTGGACACCGAGATGTTTGTAGTATCTGCTCCATTCGTCAAGAATGTGGAGTCGTAAGCATCCCAGTCGTCGCTGGACTCATCAACCGCTGTCCACACACTCACCGCGTCGCAGGTAGTGATTTTGGGTGCAAATTCTAGTTGAAACCGGGCATCTTGAGTGGTAGTAGCCCCTTCGTTGGACACCTGTAGTCGCAATCGAACGGGAGTAGACTGGGAAAAGTTATTTAAAACAGTGTCTTCGCTTCCTCCGGTAGCTGAAGTAGCTCCGGTTTCAGAACCATCGTCATTGCGCCATTGATAATGCGTCTGAGTGAGAAAACCTCCTTGCAGTGACGTCGAACCAGACAACGCCTCAGGAGTACCCGGACTAACGGACGCACCACTGGCACTCACATCAGACGTCGGAGCGGTTATCTCAAAGATAACCGTGTCATTGGTTTGTGCGTCTAAAGTTACGTCGACCACCACGTACGCACACATGGAACTGGTATTGGAAATATTCACACTGCCAGAGAATGTTGAGGTGCCATTGGGTGCTGAAAATCCATCAGTGTCAGTAGTCCCATACTGCAACTCGTCTCCTGCATACGCTTCACTAGAACAGTTATACGGGGCTGAGGTATCTAAGTCATAGAACACTTTCACGGAAGAAAGGCCGACGGCAGCATCTACACTACCCGCCTCACTGACGGTAAAACTATCTATCGTTTGCAACCCTGAGCCTGACTGAATCAAGAAGGCCCCTCCCAAGTACTGGTCGGTGGCCGGAATGTCAACTTCAGCAACGTGGGAACCCAAAGCAGCCACACTCACATCAGCCGCGATTGTCACTTGGGGATACTGACTGTAAGCACTCATCTGAGTGCCATTGTCCGTCACTCGAAAGCAGTAAGTCTCGCCCTCAACGGCAGTACTGGAAGCGACAATCGAAAACTCCATTTCGATAAATTCGGTGGTTTGTAAAGTGGTCGCAGCGAGAATTGAACTAGTGTCTTTCAGCGCACTGTTGGGTGATAAGAAGGTCGTGTTTTCATCGCTCAAGCCTCCAGATGAAGGAGTGATATTAGTGGTATCAGAACCGTCTATTATATTGGCCGAAGGAGACATCTCCCAAGCATCAGCTGTTAGTCCAACACCTGTCCAGGTGCTCGTGTCTTCACAGGTTGGAGCAGCGAGGCCATATTCGAGCTCAAGTGTTGGTGAAGTAGAAGTTGAACCTTCGTTTGATACCTGTATTCGTAAACGTCTAGGGTCCGCGCTACTCAGAGCAGGGATTGTAGTGTCTTCAAGCCCCCCGGTGGCTGAAGTGGCTCCCGTTTCAGAACCATCGTCGTTGCGCCAATGATAATGCGTCTGCGTCAAGGCTGGACTTACTACGCTGGTACTTCCTGCGAGCGGTACCGTCGTGGCTGGATACACTGTATTCCCAGAAATAGTGACATCTGTTTCGGGATTACTCACTTCTATTTCTACATTCGAACCGTCGAGGGCAGCCGTTGTAACATCAAGCACTACGTACGCACACACTGTTTGAGTCGGATTAATAGCCACGACAGAACCCCCGAAAGAAGATTGCCCATCTGCGCCTGAGAACCCGTTAGTATCAGTAGCCCCAAACTGGGACTCACTTCCGGAGTAGGATTCACTCGTACAGTCATAGGGCGCTGTGGTATCCAAATCGTAGTACAAAGCAATATTTTTCAGTCCGTTTTGAGCGTCAATTGTACCCACTTCATTAATCACAAAGCCGGACACCGTTCGAGAAGACTGACTGGATAGTGCGAACGTTCCTCCAATGTAGGTACTGGTCGCACCAGCGAGCACTTCGGAAAGCTGATTGCCAATTGATGACAGGATTGTATCGGGGCCGATATTTATTACGGTTTCACCAAACCGATCTGAACCAGCTGACTCAAACCAAGTGGCGTAGAGTCTTTCTGGGTCGTACAAGTTGAGCGAGACACCGTAGATATCGCCCTGAGTGCTATTTAACGGACCTTCTTGGACACCCCAAGAAGTCAGGTTGTCGGTGGACCGTTTCCAGTACACGTCCCCTGTGCTTTGGTCGCCAAACGTACTGGTCAGTCCATAGACTACATAGGCATCGGAGGTATTCTCATCGATACCGATTCCAACAGTACTCAGAGATCCCGACGGATTGGTAATTACATCCCCCCCAGCCGACCAGGCTCCTGAGCTATAGACAGCGGTGCGAATATCGTCATTCGCGACAGCGTCATTGATATCAGCTGCGTACACGAGCAGAATATTACCAGTGGTTTTTTCTACTGCGGCACTCATCGATGCGTCGTACGTAGTGCTTTCTGGAGCGTTCGAGTCAATAGTGGTCCATCCCGACCACGATGTTCCGTCCCAGACCGCCGAACGAATATCGTCGGCCGAGGTGTCGCGGTTGATAGCTAAGATATTCCCGCCTGATAAAGGCATCAACACGTTGTAGTCGTTTCTCGTATCAAACGGACTTGTGCCGACCTCGGTCCAGTTCGACCCCACGCCACAACTAGCTGAGCAAGACACGGCGTAAGAGTCTGAAACATCGTTCACTGCAAGATATATACTTCCATCAGTAGCTTTTGTAAGGGTGTGGGCGTTTGCGCTATCCGAGAAAGTCGGAGTCTGACCAGAATTCACGGTGGCGTTTATCGGTGAACTGCCTAAAAGCAGAGTGTCAGTCGTAGTATCGAGCCGGTTGTAGAACAACTCATCTTCACTGTTGTCCATTGTAGCGATATGGATATTTGTCCCGGTATTATCTCCGGGCGTCCACTGGTCATACCAGACGACGATTTTTAAGCAGTCAGTTTGACTATCGACCGTAACGGCCGTCCCCCAGGTGGAGCCAGCGTCAGTCGTTTTACTGTAGACACACTGACTATTACTGTCTTTGTAAAAAGTATAACCGGTAGCATCATCCACGAAGACAGTCTGGGTTCCAGCAAAGTTGTTAGCATTAGTGGCAGTACTCACCGTACTATCGATAGTGACTGCCGCTGCTTGAGCCTTAATCGGGAACCACAAAACAGCTTGAAAAAGCGATACCCCGATCGCCTGCACCAAGATGGTGGTCAAGACTCCCACTGAAACAAGGCTATCAATACATTTTAAAAACCGCAGATGATACATAACTCCGTCCTTCTATAATACCTTATTTGTAGACTTAGTCTTGGGTGTTTTGTGTACTGGTCGTCGCGCTTTGAGCACTATCTACCGGGACTATCACTAAATCTGGAATGTTTGCTTGAGTCTTGCTCGGAGTAGTGGTTGCCGACGCTTCACTTTCAATCACGACATTAGGAATCGTGGACGTAGAAATATCTTTATCGGTCAGATGTTCGATTAGTTCAGATGTGGATAGTGAGCGCAAATCAAGTGTTTCTACACTTGATGTTGCACTTTCCCCGGTAGCCGTTGTTGTAGAGGCGGTAGAGGTTCCATTGCCGCCAGATGTTTGCACATTAGAGATGGTCGTTGCTTTTGGCTCGGGTTTATTTTGAATCAGTGCTCTCACTTCTTCTGTCGGTTCTGAGTTAGGTAATTCATCAGGAAGTGACTTGGGAAGTGCCTGCAGCGGGACGATTTTCCCCGATACTAAGTCAAATCCCTTGGTGACAATATCTCCATTTTCGTACATTGCTTCATACATCACTACCATTCTCGGGTTTGAAACAGACACCCCTTCACTATCAGCAATGGTCGTTTGGGTTCTACTTTGAATATCAAACGTTCTCAATTCTTGTGAACCATCATTTGATTGACTGTTCCAAATCACCAACGACCCGCGTATGTGCGGGGCAATATCGTGACGGGCAGAGTCAGTAATCTGGGTTTCTGACTGGTTGTCGTATAAAATAACTTCCCAATTGTTCTCAACCCAACGCTGCCATACCGTATATTTACCGTGACGAGCTGGTTCCATGTTGTTTACTGCTGTTTGAGTGAGCTGCTCCTCTTCACCGGACTCGATGTCATAAGAAATAATTTGATACCGATCATTGAGTAAGCGGTGCCACACAATTGTGTTTGAAAGTTCATCATAGTAGGGCGAAGCATCGTCTACTTCATTTTGCGTAATCTGAAAACGCTCACCACTTCTTACGAGGTATATTTCTAGGTCACCATCGCTGTCGGGAGCAGCAATGAGTGAGTCTTCCAGGACAGTTTCTGTGCTGCGCTCCTGACAGTAGAATGTCCCGTCTTCTATACGAGTACATTCATTTTTATCAAAGGAGAAATGAGTGTCACTCTCGACAGTGAAGACAAGATTTTCATTGGATGTAGTTGGCGCTTCCTGTACGTAGTCCTCACCATCATCGACTGGTTCCGGTTCGTCAGCTGATTGTCCACTTGTACTATCTCCACTCTCAGAATCTGACTCTTGTTGTGGGACTGAGTCACTGCTGTCAGTTGACTCATCACCTGTGTTTGATGTACCTGCATTTGCGGTACCTTGGTTTTCAGTTGTTGTGGTATTTGATTCAGAATCATTTTCTGCGTCTGTGCTCGTTGCGTTGGATTCAGTTTCAGTCGTATCTGTGGTTGTAGATGTGTCTGTGGTAGTTGTACTCATTTCTGGTTCTGTCATATCAGAAGACGAGGTACTTGTGTTTAATTCAGGCTCAGCGGTAATTGTGGTGGCGGCACGAGATTCAGACCCTACTACCGGTTGCGTAGTGCTCGATGAGTCTTTGCTTATCTCACCAGTATCTGCGTTGGGTTGTTTTTGTGCGGGTTTCGATTCTGAATCTGGTTCTGAATTGGAATCTGATTCTGATTCTGATTCTGAATTAATAATTTCTACCTCAGGCTCTGGGCCTGAGCTTGCTGATTCAGTCTCATTATTTTTAGTCGCTTCAACGGCGGGTTCAGTATCAGTATCTTTTTCAGGCACTTGTTTTGTAGCAATTTCTGCAGACTGCACCTGTTCTTGAACAGACACATTTTCCTCTTCGCTTGCCTGCGCGAGTTTTACTGATTGAGTCGCGAAACAAAGGCACAAGAATAGCGCCATATATACGGCTTTTTTACTTCTAAAGACTAGTTGATAAAGAAGCACTGAATCTACAGCAGACGCTGTTGACCCACTCTCAAATACCCTAGCAGAACGCTTTGTTACAAAGCGTCCCGGATTAGTTTTTAAGTTGTTATATTTTGCTATATTTTTGCTACTACGTGACATTTTTATGCGCAGCTTTCGCTACGTTCACCTAAAATTTTCCCATCACACACTTATAATACCAGTCTTGTACAGTTTCTATCACCAGGTTTATCAACACTTTATGCACTTTTTCAAATATTACTTAAAGAAATAGTCAGCCAGAATTATAGAAAAGTCTCGAAAGGTCATTTTTCCGTCAGAATTAAAGTCATAAGTGGCCTTTTTTGAACCCCACGCTCCCATAAAGGCACTAATATCGGCTAATGTGACTTTTCCATCGCCATTTATGTCGGTAACTATTTTCACCTTCACATGTACCGCAATTTCTGAGGGTTCAGTATTTTCATCGTATACAAAAAAACTTACACTTGAATCAAGAGATTCGCTTACCGTTACAGGGGTGCCTGAGCCGTCTCCAGCTAGCAAAACAACATCTTTTGCTTCAAAGGTACCCAAACCTGTACTTAACGCCCGCAAATCTATCGAGGCAATTTCATGCTCACCTATAAACCCTTTTCTATAGGTTCCACCTCTGAGAATCACCTTATTTGACCTGACTATGGGGTCTTCTGTCCAAATTGTCAGTACAGACTGTCCTCTATCTACTTGAACCACCTCAACAGAGTTTTTGTCGAATGAGAGAGTAATGTCGACTGCATTAATCGGCACGTGTGCTTGAGCATATACATGCAACGTGAAATTCTCACCTGCTTCGATTGATGTTTCTGACGACTCTAAGCGAATATATGAAGACTGGGTTGATACCACACTAGCTACACTAAAAAGAGCAGCGAATGTAAGCATAGCTGGAAACATGTACCGAACTGTCGCACTTTTATATTTCGGGTGGAAGATTGACTGTATGAATACTTTAAATTTCTTCATAGGTTCTTATCTAAAAAGATATCAACTCGCTGCGAACATTAGCTACCTGCGTATTGGTAACGACAAGTGTGCCTTGAATTTCATTCACTTCTCGCAAAATTTCTTCAATTTCTGTTGAGTTAGCTGACTTTCCAGATAAAAGTGTGGTGATGATTTGATCTTGCTTGTTGACCAGCTGGAAAAATAATTTACTTTGCTTTTGTTCTTCTTGGGCCAGTTTATTCCACTGAGCAATATGAAACTCTTCTGCTACATCTGTGTCCAGAACGGTTCCAAGTTGATTGACGTAGGTTTCGTACACTTCAATTTCCCGCGCCAGCCGGGAAACCATCACTGATTTTCTTTCCGAGTAAAATCCGCCACACCGTCCAAACAACCGTTCCAGTTCTATTAATTGAACTTGGGTTAGCCCGCTATCAAGATCACCTAATAGCGTATCAAACGTTAATCTTTCTGAGAGAGAGCAATCTTTGACAATCTGCTCCGTAACTGAGTCCGCTCCATTTCTGGCCGTAGTTTCTGCAATCGTTGCTAAAATTGATTGTTGCTGTGATATCAAAAGTCTTGTTTGAGACTCTAGGTTCTGAAAACGATTTTCAGTTAGATTGGTTACCAAGAAATAGACCAAGGTAGCAGCCAGGATACAGACTCCGATTAACTTCAGGTTGCTTGTGGATTTAGATTCAGTATTCATAAGTCAATATTTTATTTTTCAGTAAGTTCTGTAATATCTTCAATTTCTTTTTCAACTTTTGCTTGTGAAGTCAGCAATGCTGCATCAAACGTTTTAATCATATGACTTTCTGCCTGGGTGAGTTTTTTCGTTTTACGTGAACTCTGCAACGCCTGTTCCTCTGTATGTACGGTTTTTTGTAGGTTGGAAAATTCTCTATGTAGAATTTCCAGGGCTTCGATAGACTCTATTCCCACGTTCTTCTTAAACCTTCGTACATAAGCAAATAGGTATATTGTACCTATTATTAGCAGTCCGATTAGGATTACCAGAGGGACAATTACCGATAGCACACTGACGATGAGTGAGCCAATACGCAGATATCCTGGCTGTTGCACGGCTATTCTGACCACATCAGACATTGCGCTTTGTGCTCCGTATTCATCCGTTGCTTGAGCAGACAGCTCGTAGACGCCGTTTGAGAACGTACCTTCCGGTATAAAAGTGAACACACCTTCTGCATTGCTCTGTAAAGCATATTGATTTGGCTCGCCGCCCACTCGACGAACAAATACAGCCACCGATGAGTTCGGCCGGGTCAGCCCTTTAATCACTGGGATTACTTCTTCATTTATTTCTGTTGGGTAATCTGTAAAAACAGGTTTATCAAAAGATAGAATAGTAAGTGAATACGAAGCTATGACACTGTTCCCAGCCTCATCAAACGCTTCAACAATTGCAGTGTGGTATCCGGGCTCCAGAGCCGGGAGTTTCAGGGTGCCGCTGGCTGTTTCTCGAATTATCTCTGTTGGCTCTTGGTTATCAATTTTAACCAAAAATCTATTCACTTTAGTCGTTTCATCGCGCGCATCTATGATGAGCTCTTGAACTGGATTGGCCAGATTTGCGTCATCTGCTTGTGAGATTTCTACACTCGTGGGCTTTTGTGAGTCAACTGCCAGTCGGTAATGAGTGACTCTTCCCCACCCATCGATGTTCTGAAACTGAATATGAAAATACGAAACTCCTTCATCAAGCTCATCTAAAGTGATGGTCCGGATAGGATTTTCGTAGACCTTGGTAGGAACACTGGTGGGATTAGAGTTTAGCCCCGTACGTACAGCAGTTATGCCAGCCGGTAGGCTCCAGGAAAGCGTAGCATTCTTACTGCTATGCCACGCGTCTGGGTCACTGTGCGTACCAGAAGTAACTGACGGTGCGCCCGGTGTATTTGCTGGTGCCACATACTCAACAATCACCTCCGGAGCTGGTGAAGTGGACTGGGCTTGAATAGTGAATGAACCGCCATTCATAGCGGTCAGAACATTAGTACCACGGCCATCGTTTGCTAATACCGAACCATTGGTGAACGACACTCTGGGTGAGCCGGCTCCAGCCGCCCGAAAGGTAACTGACATGACCGTACCACCAGACCCAGTGTAGCCAGATGGTGAGCCACCGCTAAAAGATATAGTTCCGGCGCTGTTTGAGAATGCTGGTTCTGCAACCCAGAGATTAAAAATTGAGTTGGAACGATTTACGTTCACTACTGACAGCTCATTGGGGTTAAATTTTAAGGTACCCTCAGCCGCATTAATAGCTTTTCCTTGGGTGTTTACCCTCACATTCACTGAGAACGTTGCACCTGATGTGTATACTCCTGTGTCTGGAGATAGGCTTAGAGAGGCTGCAAAAGTAACCTGAGCGAATAACACATACGCAGCTAGAACCGTCACAAATGCAATACCAGCTTTCGCAGTCTTTATGAACTGATTTTTGGTAAAGTTACCTGCCATATTATTTCAAAGTATCGTTACCATCATTCTCTTGGTAGTCATCATCATCGTTCTCTCCGTTATCGTCTTCATCAGAGAAGTTGTCTGACTTTTGCGCGGACACTTTTTTTCTTCTTCGATGTATCAAGATATACCCAATCAGAGCAAACACAGCGAGTAGCACGAAGCTCGAAAATATAAGAACGTACGTGAACCTTTGTTCACTTGATATCGTTCTCAATGACTGACCTGGAATAAGATTTGCCAAGTACTCGTTTCCTGCTTTATCAATTGCTCTGACGCGAATGATGCTATTTAATGATTGGTCTTGGAGCGTATACGGGCTCTGTGCTTCAACCCACGGCGCATCTGCTCGACCCCACTGGAATGAACCAAATTGAGCCAAGGGTTCTTCCATGATTTGGTACGTATCGATACCCGTTTGTTTGTCTGAGGTATTGAAAACAACGTAGTAGTCGTTAGAAATATCTCTTTTTTCTAAGAAAATACCAAACTCTTCGGGTGGAATATCGTCATCATTTACTTTGTCTCGCCAGAGATTATTTACTCCGGAACCACCGGCTGAATTCAAGGTTATGTTTGCTCCATAGGTATTTAGGTCTGCTTTGGAGCCGCGTCCGTCATTAAGATAGGCAGTAGACTCAGGCGCAAAATCTACACGAGCTGTATTTGAACCTGACTGAGTACCACCCACTACAAAACCCGGTGAGCGAAATATTATCTCTGTTAATACATTTGTGAGCCTCGGGTCTCCTGCAACTCGGCCACAATACCCATTAGGGATACCGCCAGCAAATGTAATAGTCCGGTCTGTTTTATTGATAGTTGGTCGTTCCACCCACATCGAAAAGATAGACTCACCAATGGAAACGTCAACTGGCTCGATGCTCTCGGGATAGGTTATCACCGCATCGACCGCATTGATACACTCGCCAGCAGCTTCATCAGTATCTAAACGTACGGCCATCGTGATGGATTCGCCACGAAACAGCTCACTGATGGCTGGGTCAATATACAAAGCAGCCGCTGAGGTCGTCGATGGAATCATTAAGAACAGTAGTACTGAAAACACCGAGAATTGCGCCCATTTCATACCGTTAGTATATCAAGAATTTGAAATGTGAATGACGTTCTGTGCACATACGGGCTGGAGTTTTATTACTTTGTATCTTACCCCAATGGCACTTCGGTTTCGTAGCCGCTGACGCTTCTTTAAACAGTGGCGTGCATAGGCCCTTGGGTGTTGTATTTATATTGGTCTGGAAAGAAGCACTTTCCGGTTAGTTAATACTGGTTACTTCTGGAATCTGCTTGGAAAGGCAGATTACACAAGTATTTTCGCTACGATGGATTCGGTAGTGAGGTAATACTGGTTACTTCTGGAATCTGCTTGGAAAGGCAGATTACACAAGTATTTTCGCTACGATGGATTCGGTAGTGAGGTAATACTGGTTACTTCTGGAATCTGCTTGGAAAGGCAGATTACACAAGTATTTTCGCAATAGGCCCTTTGGGCCTTTGCTCAAATATCAAAAAACCCGTCTCGTGGTGGGAGATAGGGTTTTTTGTCGTTTAACTCCAAGCTTAGAGTCAGTATTCGGCTAGAATACCGGGGTCGCTACATATGTCAGTGTAGCTGTGTAGTCGGTTGCTGCCTCTTGCAGGGCAGATGTTTCTATCTTGTAGATAACTTCGGTGTTACCTTCTCCAGCTACTGATCCATCAGATGGACCGTCGTGTCGAAACACTTCGACAGGTGTAGTTGAAGCTGATACAAAGTTATCTCCTCCTGTGTACAGGTCTGATAGACCAGCTGTCAGAGTCGTGTCAGCTGAAGAGATTCCCCAGTGACCGTACTCGTTTTCATTTCCAGGAGTTGCTGTAGGTGATTCCCAGGCAATTGGTGTTGCGTCGAAGCCTCCGTTTCGGAAACCATCGATGTCAGCGCCGTTGGCTGAAAGGAGTTGTTGGTCAGCTTGTACTGTTACCACAAATCCGTTGGCTGCGTTGGTACTCACTTCTAGGGTCTGGGCTGCTGTACTTGCTGTATCAGCTTGTAGGGACCCAAAAGGAATCGCGGTTGCAGTCGTGTCTCCACCAGTAGTGTCTGCGGTGTTTACCAGCGTTGAAGCATTTACCCCTGCCACCGTAAAGGTGAAGATGGTATCTACTGATGCGGTAACCGTAACATTGTCTACGATAGCGACTCGTGTACTACCGGTATCATTTCCTGCCACATCCACCTCAATCACGTATGAGGTTGCTGTAGATGGGTTCGTGATCTGGTTTACTCCAGTCGCTCCCTCAGTGGCATTCTTACCAACTTGGATAGTGACTGTAGCTCCGGCACCGATAACTGCTGTAGCAGAATCGATGGTAATCAATTGACCGGAAGCGTTTACTCCCCAGTCTGCTCCTGAAGCAGTTCCTGCCAGAGTTTCATCGACTCCGTTGACCGCAAGGTCAACGTCTTCGAAGTCAAGTGCTGTGATTCCAGTAAATTCAACTGGGAACGTGATGGTGATATCTTCACCAGCCAGTACTCCAGTTGGGGTTACAAATTCAATTGTGTGGTCTGATAGCGCACTCGGAGCTGAGTCCGAAAGTGTATCGCTATATGAGGTGACAGAAGCAGCTTCCGCAAAGCGGAGTGACGGTAGACCCAATGACCAAAGAATGATGGCAAAGCCTACAATCGCTGCAGTAGCTTGGAGTATAGAGAACGAATGTGACGTTCTAGTCATATACTCTACGTTGTATTAGATTTACGAATTATGTATCCGTGGTGTGGACACATATACAGGCAAGCCTGCACAAGGTATCGGTCTCCACTCCGCTACCCAAAGATGAAACGTAAACGTACACAGAAGGTGACACTCGGCTGAAGTGCTCACGCAAAATACGTGCAGTAATACTAATTGATTACCTCCCTTTCGTGTACTTACTCATTGTACAACGGCGCTAAAAGCGAACTGCCACTTATACACCGATGAATTAAGTGAGAAAACGAGCGTAGCGACTATTTCGAACTTAGTTCCGAATCCGCCCCTACCCTAGGGCGGATTCCTGGAACACTAAACAAACACCGCAACGCTCTCTTATCCTCAAGAAAATCACTAAAACAGAGTCCAAACGCCCACAAAATCTACAACATCTACCTGTTACCTGATGGTGTACCTCCTGAAAATCCTCTGGGAGAGGATGATTTTCATGAGATGCATTCGCAATAGGCCCTTTTTTCTGGAAGTGATTTGTGCTCTAGAGCTTGGTGATAAGTCTCCTGAAAATCCTCTGGGAGAGGATGATTTTCATGAGATGCATTCGCAATAGGCCCTTTTTTCTGGAAGTGATTTGTGCTCTAGAGCTTGGTGATAAGTCTCCTGAAAATCCTCTGGGAGAGGATGATTTTCATGAGATGCATTCGCAATAGGCCCTTTGGGCCTTTGCTCATGCTACCCCGTCCAGTTAAACAACAATATAGAAAAGTCCTCCAAACTCACACTCCCATTTCCATTGATGTCAGCTGGTGGGTCTGAATCTCCACCATTTGTCTGCCACCAGAAAATTAAAATAGAAAAGTCGATCAGGTTGATGGAGCCGTCTCGGTTGAGGTCTGAGGGAGTAGTAGATTGACCGTCTACACCAACAAACAACTGCAAAGATGCACTGAAGCTGCTTTCGATAGTAAGTGGCGGAGTCCCAGTAATAGCACGCGCTCGCACTAAGTGCTCAGCTATGGAAAGTCGGCTGGTAGAAAAATTAAGCGACCATTCGCCGTCAGGGGCAGCAGTGACTGACTCTACTATCGTCTCATCATCAAACACAACTTCGACTGTACTGTTGGGAACAGACTGGCCAGAGAGAGTAATCTCATCCCCAGGATTGATATTTTGATTGCCTACTCGGATAGTTGGAGGCAGGATGACGCCGTTGAGATTCGTAATAGCGCCTTGGGTAACGTCAAAGGTATTATTTAACGTAATGGAGCGTGACCCTTGACTATCGTTCGCCCAGATACCAAACGTAGCAGTTCCTGGTGAGGCTTCAGTAGAAAATTCAAAATCACCATTACTGCTAGAACGCACACTTCCGACAGATTCGGTATCGAGTAGGAAGTTAATTGTCCTGGATGGATACGCTCGACCAATGACACTAATCAAGGTGTCACCCAGGTCACGACTACCTCCGCCACCGCCACTGCTGTTCCCTCCAGAAGAACCTCCTCCGCCAGAACCCGCTGGCTCAATCACGCACGATGCTGAGCAGAAGTCACCATTATCGTTATTGCCGTCGTCACACTCTTCAGCGAAAGCTGTTTGCAGAATACCATCGCCACAGTACGGACCAAACTGACATTGCGGCGTACACTGACGTCCCGTAATCGTTTGACTATATACTCCTGTCTCTCCAAGCACATCGCAATCTTCTCCGGCATCTACCAGCTCATTTCCGCAAATACTCAGCGTCAGTGTCGTGGAAGCAGTCAGATTCTGAGCGTGCGAAAGTGCTGGTATTGCTAAACATAAGAGCAAACCGCTAATCAGTTGCCATCCTTTCATAGCTATCGGTTTCTAACGCCACGCTTACGACGTGCGTGCCAGATATAAATACCCGCAATCAATACGGCAAAGACTGGTAAAAGTATCGATATTTTGTGTGGTACTGACAAGCCACTGAACCCAAAGCCTGCAAGTTGCAATGTTCCGGCCGGTAGAATGTTGAGACTTAAGTCACCTTCTTGTTTTATTTCGTCATCATTGTAAATAGTATAGCGGGCGATGTAGCTTCCAGCCTCCAGCCGAGTGGGAATTTCAGCAATAATAGTTTCTGTTCCATATGGTACAACCGTTTCAATCTTTCCTTTGCTATTGGTTTCTTCCAAGAGTACTTTTCCAGCGCGGTCATAAATTCTAAATTCAATATTTGAAGGAGCTACGTCAACGTTTCCCGTATTTTCAAGCAAAACCTCAAAGCGAATCTTCCCGGGGAAGTACAGCCAGGCAATCTTAGAACCTTCGTTTAAATCGGGAACCGAAATCTTCCGTACCCGGAAATCTTTAATTATTCTATCAATAACTGACAAGTCGATGTCTACTAAAGCACCCAACGAAATACTCACCGCTCCTGGTGCCACCTCCCCACTGTCGGGTAGCGTACGAATTCTAATTGCTCCTGCGTAGTCTTTGAAGTCAGCATCTGGAGGAACGGTAATTCTCACGGTCATCGGCACTTTCTGTACTCCTCTAGGAAGCTTGATTTCGTCACCCTCGACGATTTCAATCCAGTTTTGTATCTCGGGAGCATCGATGGTAATTTCAGCTTTCTGGTCGGACACGGCGTCACTGCGCACCAGCAAAATCTGCTGCTCGTAAATGGAATTTCTAGTCAGACTGGTATTACTCACATACGGTGGAGTAATACCAAAACCAGCCAATACATTGCCAGCTCCCAGGCTGAAAAACAGCACTGGTAGCACTAGCAAAAAAACAAAAATGGTTCGAGAAAAATTACTCATCACAGTCTCCCTATTATCGAAAAAAAAACCCTAAAAAGCAACCGCCACTGTTGGATAACAGTGGCGGTTGCTTTTACGATATTTGTGTGAAAGGTTAAGGCTTATTCCCAATCTATTGCCTCAGCTGTTCTCGCAGTAAAGGTGTTGAGTCCGGTGTAACTACCAGCTAGCTGAATAGATGCCGGTACTGCAATACCCCAATACGTTGTTCCTTGTTGTGGAGTTGAAGTAGATGTGGTCTTCAACACGTCAAGCTCTACCTCATTGTCAGTAGACGAAGACATTACAATAGACAGACCGCTCGCGTAGGTAAGTGACGAAGAAGCAAATTTTTGTTGGTCAGCTGGGATAGTCGATGTTGATGACTCAACACATGGAGTACCGACTGAAAACGTACCACACATGTCTTCTCCTCTTGCCTCTTGGTCAAGCCCCGTGTTCCCGATATTTCGGAGCGTCGACGTAGCATTTAACGTACCGCTATCACTCCCCGGCTCGATCCCTCCGTAGGCAATGTCAGCGGACAGCATCTCAAGAGCACTCAGACTAATAAGATCAACTGGAGAAGAGGTGGTGGCTAGAGTTCCAGTTGCAGAGTCATCATCTACGCCAGATACTGCCGCTGTCCAGTTTTGAGCTCCCAAAGCAGCCGGTGTGTTTGGACCCGCCGCGTCGGTAGGGTCTGCTACAAACCAGAGCGGGAAGGTACATGAGTAATCAATATCATCTTGGGTTGCACCACCAGAACAGGTGGTGGTTGCTGCACAGGAGAGGTTCCAGACGGAAGCACCAACTCCACTTGGGTAACAGTTGTTCGGGTCATAGTTTGCTGCTGTGGTGTCACAAGTAGATGTCCCTACTCCAGACCGGAACACGGAGACATTGTATCCGGTAATTTCGTCTCCACCACCAGCAACTTCACAACTGTTCGCATCTCGGACAGTGAAGTCAAGTGTAAACCCGGTGGTTTCGGCACCTGCCTCCAGGAGACTAATGTCTGCACCATTATTAAGACTAATGTCTCCACCGGATACTACCGGTGCGACGTTATTTACGTCAAAGTTAAATTGGATTGGGTTGGCTGAGGCTTCGTGCCCATGGGTATCAACGATGTAACCAAAGGCTGGATATTCGTCATCCTGGACAATGGCGGCCAAAGCATAGCTAGCTTCAGCGTCGCTGAGAACGTTCGTTAATACGGTAGAGGCAATTTCGTCACCTGTACAACTATCAGTGTTGGTGTTGTATGAGGCAGAAGAACAGACAATTAAGAAAATATTATCGTCCACATCTACTGAGTCTGGGTCAGATGAGGTTGAGAAGAACGTAAGTACTCCACCGGGGTCAACTGGACCATCATTTGAGAAGTCAGAAAACTCGGGTCGTTTGTTTACGTTAAAAGGAGAAGAGTTAGTTGCTGAGAGACCCTGCACTGGAGTAGCGTTGCAACGCGGGTTTGTTGGGTCATCGTCACATACCCAGGCATACCAATCGTTTGATTCGTTGAATGGCGCTAGCTCTGTAGTAGCTCGAGTGACTGTTGCGTATGAGTCACTGGCTACTGATGCAGACACGCCCCATTGGGTCGCTCCAGCATCACAATCAGGCGCTGCTGTCCCAAGAGCACCGCCTGCAGCGTTAGCTGTTGGAGTAGCGTTTGTACTACATACTAAGAGGAAGTACGGTGCCCCGTTACTGTCGTTAGCAAGAGCTGTCCAAACAATATCGTCGCCAGAGTTAGTTGGAGTTGAAGTGGAAGACTCTGTCACTTCGTACGCGTTAACTGTAAATGACGGCGGGGTGTTAAGCACAGTAAGTTTTGTTGGTGCAGTGGTTGTCTGTGCCGAAACCTTACTAAATTCTTGCTGACCGACATCAAAGACAAAAGCCAGCATAAACACGAACAGACCAACAAGTGCGGTCAGGATTGTGATTTTTCCGGCAGTCTTTACATACTGTGGAAACTCTTCATTGTTGTACGACATAATAAATATAAATAAATAACTAACTTTCACTCAATTGTAACTGTTTCGTAAAATTGCTGCTGGTAGTTATACACAGACTATACACACTCTGTGTGGACACTATTCGTATCGAATCGCGTCTAGTGGATTAAGCGTTGAAGCTCGTCTGGCAGGGAAAATACCAGTTAAATACCCCACTCCAGCTGAAAAGAGGGCGATGAATGTGAGGAAATCTAACGGGAACGAGAATAGAGAAACCGACTGACCACCAAACTGGCTCGCTAAAATATTCAGGAATAAATTGATGGACATACCAAATACCACCCCCATAAGAATGCCAGTGACCCCACCGAGGAACCCTACAATTACTGATTCAGATACGAAAAGATACTTTACGTCGTTGGGAGCTGCTCCGATGGTACGCATGATACCGATTTCCTTGGTTCGCTCCAGCAGCGTCACTGTCATAGTATTAAACATTCCGATGGCCGACACAATAAGCGCAATGCCACCAAAGGTAGCTAGGACTATCTGAACCCCTTGGAAAATCTTTGACGCTTGCTCAACCGTTTTTGAAAGCGCAGTTACCCGATACCCTTCCTCGATGAGTTCTTCTTCAATGATTGGTAGATTTTCGTTGGTATCGACGCGCACTTGGATGCGTTCATATTCTTCAATACCCACGTAATTCCGCAGCTCGGGAAGCATCATTAGGGCATTGAGTACGCCCTCTTCTTTGGTGATACCTCTGACGATATATTGTTTATCGATAACAATCTCGTTCACATCTTCAGTCCCATCGCCAGCCGGCACCAGTAGTCGAAACGACACCCGTTCTCCAATGAATGCATCGACGTCTTCATCGGCAATGCCAAACAATTTAAGGGTAGCCGGGGAAAGCATGATGGAATCGGTGTTCTCAGCATCTTCTTCGAGGAATACTTCCCCGGCGTTGGCTGTCACACCCGCATAGCGCAAGTATGGCGGCTCGACCCCCTGCACAAACACGTTTCCAGTCAGACCTTTGTAGGTTACCAGCGCCGGAAATCGAGCTAGTGGAGAAGCTTCGACCACAGCTTCTTTGGACTCAAAGTCTGCCACTGTTTCTGGAGTCAGTCGTAATCCCTGCGCACCAGTAGAAGATACACCGAGTGAAAGGAGTGTCTCTCCAAACACAATCTGTTCAAGAATAATCTGCTGTAGTCCAAACCCGAGTCCTACTAACACCACCACGGCGGCAGTACCCACTCCCATACCCAAAATAGTCAGCCACGTACGCAGCGGATTGGTTTTAAACATTCGGGTTGAGAGCTGAGCTAAATCTTGAACACGCATAATTACGATTTATAACTTACATCAATTCCTTGAGCGATAACCTTTTCGAAGTACCGAGTCATGTCGTCAGATTCTCTCTCAGACAAGCCCAATCCGCCACTACGAACCCCTTTCATCAGTCGCTGGTTCAGCTCGGCTTCCATGGTTACTCCAGTCACGCGGTCAGCAATCATCTCAGTCATGTTGTTGGCTTGTTCTTTTGAAAGCTTAATTCTGTATTCACCGGTGAGGAATTCTTTCATGCGCTCTGCCAACTTGTGTTGAGAGAAGAACACACCGTCGTTGTTTTTCTTACTGCGAAAGCGACGGATATCGTCAGCTCGGTTCATCATGCGCTCAGAAATAGTGGCCATTCGACGAGCTTCCTTTTCATCCACTTCTACCCCACCCCGTTCAAATGGTGCCACTAGACTTTTCACAAAAGCATCACGGTCAATTTTTCCTTGAATGAACAGCGCAATAGCGTGTTCCATTCGTACTATCTGATCAAATGTGTAGTCTTGGGTCAGGTAATTAACCAGACTCTTTACCCGCAGCGTCTCGACGTTGTCATAAGGGTACAAACGCGCCAGCTGTTCCAGCTCGGTCACAATTGTCTCCCCTTCTCGCACTGGTTTAATCTGCTTTCGTTGGGGATTCACCACTTCGCGCACCACCCGACCATCCTTGAGGTAATACACGCGGTGAGCGTAGTTGAGGTGAGCGGCGTTGTGAGACACCATAATAACAGTACGTCTATCAAACGTGTTAATCTCGTCAATCTTGTCCATTACTTGTTGAGTAGAGACGGAGTCGAGGTTACCAGTCGGCTCATCGGCCAGCAGAATCTTGGGGTCATTCACCATCGAACGAGCCACCGACACTCGCTGTTGCTGACCTCCAGAAAGCATCGGGGTGATTTTGTGCGAGACGTGGCCTACTCCAAATCTATCGAGCAAAGACTGCGCTCGACGATTTCGGGTAGCCTTGTCAGCGTTACAGAAAATCATCGGCAGAGCGACATTGTCCAGTACCGTCAAAGACGGGATGAGGTTAAATTGTTGAAAAATAATCCCCATCACGTACCGCTGAAAGTACACGCGGTCGGCTGGAGGGTACGAATAGACATCATCGCCCTTCACGAGCAGAGTCCCCTCTCCCGGTGGAAGCGAGCCTTGAATGGAGTACATTAAAGTAGACTTTCCACAGCCCGATGGGCCAAAGAGAATAATATACTCACCTTCAAAAATATCGGTGTTCACTCCTTGGAGAGCCTTGAATTCATTTGCCTTGCCTTGATTGTAGATAATCGAAAGATCCCGACACACAATGAGTGGTTTTGCCATAATGACATTATGACATTCTTGGAGACCAGTCAGTAGTCACCTATCCCCAGACGAGCAGCACTACTGCTACCCCGCAATATTAAATGAACAAATGAGCGTAGCGATTATTGTGAATTTATGTCCGAATCGGCGGCTTTAGCCCGCCGCCGATTCCTGGACGAAGGGACTCTATTTATCGTTGTACTAGAAGAAATTGCCAGTCCCACCCTACCCCGCAATA
>Ga0307932_1000044_pt1 | contig 45047 bp, 37 predicted proteins | sample OrgLakmetageno48_FD_201843 | JGI IMG/M metagenome (GOLD analysis project Ga0307932, IMG submission 201843) | Saline water microbial communities from Organic Lake, Antarctica - #48 | ecosystem: Environmental > Aquatic > Non-marine Saline and Alkaline > Saline | place: Antarctica: Organic Lake...
GTGGTGTTGTCGTGCGTAATCGATCATGGTGCTCATTGTTTGGTCTCGTTTATGGGTGGGTACGGCTCACTATCATGATGTCTATCCGTATTCGTTTTGTCCACACGCAGCATACGAGGAGGGCTCTACGGCCCTCTCCTAGGATACGTGCACTTAACGAGGTATCTTTTTCCAGGTACTAAATGAAGGTATGAATACCTCTCCCCTAAACGACTGCATCGCCACTCGCGTGTCGTCCAAGACAAAGCGTAAGGATAATGAGGATGTCATTCAGTCGACTTCGTTTCACTCGTCTTCTTCATTCCACTCTTTTTCTTCCTAACATGATGCAGCTGCATAGAAATTTACTTTTAGTAAGGAAATCATAGACTTAGCAGCATAGAGGATATTTCTAGCGAATATCCTAACACATCCATGATCCCGGTAGGGAAAGATATCAACCTCCACACCTACTACGTTACACTCCGTAGTCAGCGTGTACGTGGTGCGCGGGCGCCCGCGCGCGAAGCAATACCATCTATGCGGATGGTATGTCAGAAAATAGACACAGGGATGATCTTGTGCACTAACCCACACCAAACGACAAAGGACATACCCATGACAGACTCCACCGCCCCAGAAGTCGGCACCGAATACCCCGCACCTAAGCCCACACAAAGTGTGGTGGGCTACGAGACGCTGTGCGAGGTGCTCGAAGCCAATGACAAACTGTTGCTGGTCGCCACCGGCTTCCATGTGGACGCTGAAAAAGTCAAAGAGTTCAACCTACCTGAATTGATCACCCGTGACGACAACGTGTTTGACCTGTACGAGTTGGACATGGACGCGGACACAGCGTTCGACGAGCTGTTCCAGAAGAACATCATGAGCATCCGTGAAATGGGGATGTGGCAGCTGATGTACCTGGTGGACCCGGGGCGCACCATCACCTCTATGGTGTTCCCTTACGGCCAGACCATGCCCGATCAAAGCATGTCCACCACGTACAACATTCTCAACTACGGCATCGCCACCCTGATCCGTGACGAAGCGCTGGACATCGAGCAGAACTCCAAAGACGGCTTGTCTGAGAACTTCCCGGTGCTTAAAGACGTGTTTGACATCTGTCAAACACAATACCGGTTGGTGTTTGATCACAAGAAAACCACCTTCACGGTATTGAACGTCGATACCTTTACCCCACTGCCGATCAAAGACGTGGTGTGCGTCGTCGATGCGATCACTCAGACCAAACTGATGATCGACCCACGTCGTGCGGTGGACTTTATACCACTGGGCAGTTTGTCTGAGATGCCGTATCTTCGCATTGGTAAAGGTCTGCTGCTGCCACCCTTGAGCGACAAGACCAGTGAAGTGGGACGCCACTACTGCTACGTCGCCGAGGGCGATGAATCTCATCTGCTGATGGATCTGGTGACCGGCCTTACGCTGATGGTTGAAACCAGCGCATTGAAAGAGATGATGTGGGTGGAGTTTGACAAAGCACTCGATGACGACACCGCTACCCCAGCCAAGTAACCCCAACCCGGGTGAGGTCCACTCACCCAACCCTAAAAAAGGACAACCCACTATGACCGACCTTACCGGCCTGTTAGACGACCGCAGCATACTTGATCTAGCTGAACAAGGCATGATTGTGCCCTACGTAGACACACTTGTCCGTGACGGTGTGATCAGCTATGGCCCCAGCAGTTACGGCTACGACGTCCGCTTAGGGACTATGTTTAAAATAGCCAGCCCATTTCATTTGGCCAGCAGCAACGTCATTGATCCTAAGGCCGTAGACGACGATCATTTCACTTCGGTGGATATGTCTGACCACGCGGGCCCCATCATGGTGCCTGCTCATGGGTTTATTTTGGGGCACAGTTTAGAAGTGTTTGACATTCCGAGTGATGTGTTTGTCATTGCGTTGGGTAAGTCAACGTACGCCCGCTCAGGATTATCGATAAACGTAACGCCGATTGAGCCCGGGTTCCGGGGTCAGGTGGTGTTGGAAATATCCAACCACACTCCTAAGCCGGTGTTGTTGTACCCCAACGAAGGTATCTCACAGTTTGTCTTTATCCGAGGCAGCCGTCCTTGTGAAACGGACTACGAAAAACGTGGAGGCAAATACCAAGACCAACGGGGGGTCACTCATGGCAAAGTCTAATGCCCTCCCCATCACGGAGCTTATCACGGACTTATCCGATGACCGCGCAGCGTGGCCACTCATAGTAGAAGCTTTCTTTAAAGCCGCGCATGCGGTCGTAACGAATCGATACCGCTGGATCACCCGCATGAACCGAGACAAAACCGTCAAGGATCATGTTTTGGAAGATCAAGGTGAGTTTCTGTTGGTGTCGTGCCGATACGGTCCGGATATGTACGTTCGAGCTGGGGTAAAAGACTTGATAGACCGTCAGGCTGCCTGTCTGATCTACGGACTGATACAAGAGGCCCGGTGGAGCCACCCCAAACTCAAACAGGTCCTGGTGCGTATAGGGGACCGCACGGTCCCCCTAGAGGCCATGGTTCGCAACGAGTCCCATAGGCACTCTTTCTGTGCGTCAGAGGTGGTCGACATCACCACACACGCACAGGCGGAAGCCAGTTGGTACTTAGCCAAAGAAGAGCGCCGCAAACTGCTGGTTGGCATGAGTTTACCCAGGGCGTGTCGATCTAAGGGTGTTGCAGATTCGCTTGACATTTTGTGTCGAGGTGACATGCTGTGGGCCGCTCAAGATGGGGACGTGTTTAAAGCCTATTTGCTTGACGCTATAACAGGAAAGATGGTCACTGTGCGATATTACCCCGACACGGGTATGGTTCATCGGGGTCAGGTCACTCGCCCACCCAAGTTTCTAAACCCCGTTGCGGTGGTGATGTACAAGAAGCACCTACAAACTCTGACTGAGTCCGAGGGGAAGACAGGTCGTGAGTGGGCACTGGGCGCCTTGTGTGAGTATTACAAAGAACACATGCACGCTATTACGGGCAGCCTGTTAAACATCGAGGAGTGAGATGTGAGGCGGAGATCCCGCCTCACTTTATGACCTCAAAGACCCCATCACTGGATACTTGCCATGGCCAACACTTTAAAAGACGTTTTTAGGAAATACACCTCTGACGTCAAAATTACCCCCGCATTGATTCAAGAGCTGCGTGTGTTTGAAAGTCAGTTCGTGAATAAGAACGAAGACCACATTGCGTATTTTGGTGGGAATCTTTTAGGCGTCCATCCGATGCGTTTTAAACAAACTGATTACAACGCCTGGTTTGATGTGGTGTTGGTCATTGACGATATGGCCCTGCAAGAAGACATTTTTAACTTACCCGCAATTACTCGCACGCATAAAGTAGGCCCTAACGTATTCAACCAGTCTTGTGTGTGGTTGATTCACGCCATCCGCACATCGAGTTTAACCGACGCACTTAAACGCGAAGGCGAACTTTTGGTTGCATTGATCTTTCAGTACCGGCTGATGGGCAGCATTCTTAGTCGATTCTTCCCGTACCCGGCGGATGAGGCTATCGCCCAAGCCACGTACAAAGCGTTATCCCGTAAGTTTACCTTAAAAGAACACGGCAGTTGGAAGAAGTTGTTTGTGGCTCGGGCCGAAGAGTTGTTGTCTGAACGCTCTATTCACACCAAGGCGTTTTTAACGCACGAGCCGGATGACAAAGTCCTCTATGCCATCAGTGATATACACACCCGACTCAAGCAACTCGTTAAAGACATGAACGACGTGTTTTACCGCATACGCGCCTCTGAGTCTCGTGTATCGTCCGGCGGTATGGTGGGCGAACAAGACGGAGAGAAGCTCATACGCGATGTGATCAACAAAGAACGCGACTACATCCGCTACATACACACCACGATTGAAACCAAAACGTCGTTCATTAAAGACGATCTGGTGGAAACCACCTTGGAGTTGATGCACACCACCTCAGAGAAACACCTTCGGGACTCCTTACTGTACATGATCAACAACTACAACGGACGGATGGCGAAAGACATCCAGATGCTGACGCAGGAACTGGTGGTGTATTCCATGGACTACGTCCAGACACACCGTGACACAATCCCCAATCCCAAAGATTTCCAATCGGTGGTATTGCGTTTACGAGGCGTGTTCATGGCCTCTAAAAACAACGAGGAGTCGATCCAAAAGATCCGACAGACCGCGGAGAAGATCGTGCGTCTGGCCACGGGTACCCGTAATCCTAACACACTGTCAGCCGCTCGTACGGGGCTGCTGATCTACTTGTTACTGCGCACCCTAGCCAAAGACTACTACGGATAGCATATACCCCTGTGAGCCCCCTGAGGAGCTCACAGGGTACTTATGCCGTTATCGTCGACCCAGTCTCATGGCTTTTCGTTTGTTTTCCCGATCCATTGAGGCCTGTTCGATCATGGCGTCGATGGACAGGTAGTCCTCATCGCTTTCGATCAGTTTTGACGACAGGCGGTAGATCTTACTTTCCAGTCTGGATATTTTAAACACATCGAACGTATTGCGCAGCTCCTCCCAGATGGCGCCCATTTCCTCTTGCAGTTGTTCTTGCTCAAAATCGTGCAACTGCTCCTTCAAAGGCATGTCCTCACGTTTTTTATAGGCTGAGGTTTTAATGGTCAATGGGTCAATGCCATAGAACTTCAAGTTCTTAGCGTGAGTTACAAACCATTCCGACATGAGTACCGAAACCACCATGTCGTCGTGCCCGGTTTCACTGTGATCAATCCGTCCATCGCGTATCACCAGACCCAACAACTCTTGTATCAGTGTTTTGTCATACACCATGCCCGCCGCTTTGGCTGTGTAAGACCCCAGTACAACGCTGTACAGCAATTTACGGCTGTCGCCTGTGGTGTTAAAGCCAAAGTATTTCTTGTACTTGCTGTACACCTCAGGGTGGCGGCGGTTCATGGGCGTCAAGACCACGTCCTTATAATCCTGCGACGACTTAGGCGCCTCATCCACGATGCGGTTAAAGATCCGCCTAAACGGATCCTCACCCCGCTTAGGCAGCTCGATCAGCAACGTATCGATGATGTTTTGTGCAGACGACTTCTTCTCGATGACCATGGTGACGTTTTTGTACTCGCACAAAAACCACGCCAAAAACTTACCAAACCGATACAGATTGGTTTCGTTAATAGACATAGTCGCGATGGTTTCCATATTGACCACGGATGAGATGATGAATCCGATACCGTCTCGCCCTATGGCCTCTGAGGTATCCAACCCCAGCACGGTTTTGTTATCGCGCATGTACTCATCGATTGAGTTTTCCTCAAGGTACCACTTCAGGATGTAGTACTCCCGACAAATGTGGTTGTACGACGCATCCCTCTCAGAGTCCCTTATGACTTCGGCCAGCCGTGGGTCGATGGGATTTTCCTCACCCCCCGACTCCCAGATGTTAAAGAAGTCCATGTTAGCGCCGGAGCCGGTGGCGTTGTTTTCCGCCAGGGTCTTAGCCAACCACTCGTCAGACTTACCCAACTGGCGATGGTTGAACACCCCGTGGATCATCAGCTTACGACCCTTACCGTTGGTCAGTACCAGGTTGTGGAGTTGTTTCTCGTTTTCCGCGTCGTAGAACGACTCGGTCCAAGGGGCGGCTCGGTGAAAGAACTTGTACACGTACTTACCCACACGGGTGTCTTTGCGGCCTGCGGTGGTGGTGTAGAGGTTGCCGTAAGGGTTGTCGTACAAAGCGGCTTCTTCACGTGCAGCGTTACCCGCCGCCAGCGCCGCTGGCATGGTCACATCCAGCAAGGAGATAAACGCGGTCTCGTCGTATTGTTGTACCGGCATGGTGAACCCACGCCCGATATTGTTGGCGCCTATCTCGGATTTTTGACCCACCGCTGTTTTGTAATGATTCTGCAACGTTTCGTAAGAGAACTCGGATTGGTTGTCAACGTCCAATCGGTTTTTTGTATAAATGTACCCAGGCAGAAAATCCCTTACTCGTTTGATACGGTCGACGTTGGACCGACGCAAAGCGTCATCCTTAGTAAAGAGCCCCATCATGGTGTTAGACGAGAATACGTACATGAGACCCGCCATCAAACAGTCGGCGGTGACCGACTTACCTGTCTGACGGATTTGCACCAACGCGTAATCGATGTGATTAAAGAACGACCAATACAAGGAGATGTTGCCCCGATTGGCCCTGAGTGGAACGGGATTGGGCCCGGCTTGAGGCGGCACTCGCACAATCTCACGGAAAAAGTACCAGGGGTTAAACTGGGCCTCCATGCGGATCATGTTCTTAGTCTCAAAGGTCAGATGTGGGTCAAACGGATCCACGTGCTCCAGTTCGGGGTTAAGCAGCGCTAAATGAAACAGATGATTCTTTACTCCCATCTTTTTCAGCAGTACTGCAAACTCAACCCAAGATTTGTTCTTGGTGGTGTGGTGGACGACAGCGGTTGGGTAGGACAGCCAGTCTCTTTCGAACAATATAGTCATAGTTGGCCTCGCGGCATAATACTAGGGCAAGACGGCCTAAGCCGTCTCCACCCAGGTAACATTAGATGTGTTTAACCGACATGCCTGCCACGCCCAACATCAGGTCTTGACCGACCAGACGGTGAATGAACGTGATGAGCAAAGTCTCGCCCGGCTGATAGTCGTTGGGTACAATCATTTCTGCATCCCACTGACCAATGCCGTACTCAATAGCTGTGTTTTTGAACTGCACCCGGAAGTGCGTAGGCTCAGGTGCGTACGTCTCTACGTTTGCGTCGTACAATGGCTCCAAATTACGGTAGACTTTTGACAACCAGTTGGCCCGTGAGGTTTCCCCACTGTCCAACGTCATCCGCCAGTTACCTGCGTTCACAAACTCCATGTTTGCCTGCAGCCCCCATCCATACGGTGGGTTTTGCTCTGGAGAAAACTCCGACGTCCACAGTGTGCCAGTATCGGTACCAGGACCGATCAGGCTGATGCCGACGGTTTGCACGTGCTGATAGTCTCTGAGCGCCGGCATGGCGTCTTTCAAATTCAGCACGAATGACAGGTCCTGCACAACACCGTAACGGTTAGGGTTGAACGGGTTAGACTGTTGGGTAATGGTCACAAACGGTGTGACGTCACGGCAGATGTTGCGATCCAGATTGACCAACCAGTGCTTCAACTCGTACTGAGTGTTACCAGGATTCCACGATGGGTAGGTGAACAGCTTTACGGTGTGCGCCCCATCTACTTGGATAGATCGCACGATGTACGATCGCGCCACGTGAAACTCAGACCCCACCATTCCGGTGTAGTTGACTTCAGACGCCGATAGCGTGTATTTCAACACCACAGGAACGGTTTGATTGACCACCGTAGACACGTAGTTGTTCAACCCATCTACCCGCATCTTGGTGCCATCAATCGGCACCCGGACAACGCGCCCGTCCGAGTAAGTCACCACGCCTTCCATCGCCACGTTGGACAAAGGCAAGTTAATGGGCACGTGCAGCTCATCGGTGCCTGGGTCCAAATAAGGAGACTCCAGCTTAACATCGGTTACGTACAGCGCAGCCGCCTGCGATCGTCTCACGTAACCGGTACGCTCTGCCAGCAACGTGTTAATTGACAACACCGACCCTTCGTCATTAAAGACCACTGCGGTGAGTAGCTCGCCTGTGACCAGATCCGCTACGGTGTGACCGACCACGGGTACTTTGTACCCCAACGAAGCGCCCATGTCAGACATGACCGTTTCCATGGGTATGTTTTCGCCCAGAAGCTGACCGCCTTGATCATACATGCGAGACACCACGGTGCCCTGGGGTCCTATGTCAGCCCCACGAAAGATCTTGACTTCTCTCGCAGCTGTGCCGTGAATTTTAAGCCGTCCATCAAACGTCAGTGTGTGTGGAAACACATTTTCGTCCAGATAGATCCGAAACGATTCACTGACATGGCCGGGTCCTGCACCGGTCAAGACGTCTTCTCCGTCAACCCCGTTAACACTCGGGACTCGCCACGCCACCAGTTCAGATTCACCGGTAGTAACGTTGACGTTTATGACGCGTTTAAAGCCCGTTTGCAGATTGATCACCAGATCCCCAATGTTGGGGACGTAACCGTCGTGTCCGGGGTAATAGATCTCTTCTTCAGCCCACGTGCGGTACCCCCGATTAGGGTCCAGCTGGGCACTTGTAAAAGTCGGCATGGCATTAAGCTCCTACACGTAACAGTTCGTGCGTTTCGACGCGTTGTCCCAACATCAAATAGTTGGCTCGCACTAAGATGGTGTGTTGTACCCGTGAGACGATCACCGGCACGCCTTGACCGTGCGGATGTACCGCTGCGTGAGGATTTATCTCTACTCTTGCTGGATCGAACTCTAACAAGTGGCTGTACGGCTCTAAGGCGTTGTGCAGCCACACGTCCGTCACCTCCCCCACCGTCACGCCTGACGTGTCCAGTATACCGCTCAACATGTCATACAACACGGTACTCAAAAAAGGACTGATCAAGGTGTACTTGCTGGTAAACAGACTGGGTCCGGACATCGGCGGAGCAGGATACCGCTGTGTCATCCATGTGCCGATGCGCGTGTCCAGATCCCGAGAGGCTTGTTGGTATGCGTGTCGATCTCGTCCGTCCATAGGAGTGAGTGCCACTGGCGGCACACGCACAGAGTAAGGCCTGCCGCTGTTGACTGCAGCCCCTGTCAACACGCCGTCTTCCGCAAAATGAGACTCTTCGATGCGCTTTACCGCCCCGTTGATGACCAGACGATTAGCTCGATCATCACGCACTTGATATCGGTGATCATCAGACAGACGCCCGTTGACCACATACCCCGTGTCACGATGAGGCGTGTAGCTCATCGCATTGTCCGGCAAACCCATCATCAGTACACTCACCGTTTGCTGCAGACGATCGGTATCCAACCCTTGTCGCGTGTGTATCACCACGTCAGGCCACTGCACGGTGTAGTCCACACCTTCTATAAGTGAATGCCCGTTCATCACCACCTGCAAGTAATCAAACGGGATAGACGCAGTCTCCATAGTCCACACCCCACCCCGTGAGACCCCCACCCCTAAGGTGAGGGTAACGATGTCCCGGGTGGACGGGTAATCCCTTTCATAGTACGTTACACCCTCATCGGTTAAGAACACCGTCCCCCATTGTTGTGTGTTAATGAGCCAACGATACGTGGACTGTCCGTCTTGTGTGACCACGCTGTAATCCGCACGCTCCGCGCGCACCCACACGTTGTTGGGTGTCCCGCCAGCCTTAGGGCATTTGTACAAATGAGCGGTAACGTCCAGCGCCACCGTCAGAGTAGCTTCGCTGTAATGCCGTTGGCTGTGCGGTCCCACAGGGCCAGGGTAGAACTCCACCAGATCCGCAGTAGGATCGGTCACGCGGTACACCGTACCTACGCTGACCACACGCTCGGCGTGCGTCAACCGGCCACTTGCATTATACTCCAACGCCAAGCACTCACCTTGACACAACGCTGGGCGGTCCGCCACGCGGTCTGACTGATACTCACGCACACTCGCCGGGTTTGGGCACAGCACCTTAGCAGCGGCGTTATACCCAAAGCCATCGTACAGCGTGGTAGGCAATAAGCCACTGGGGTGTCCGGTGCGCATCATAGCAGGGTAGGAGGATTGCTCCAAAGCCTCAGCGCGCCACTCGGCCACCGCCGATGTACTCCCCAACATAGCAGGCACAATGTCAACGTCAGGCAGTTTGTACAGTTCGTGTATGCGGTGATGCTCATGCGTCAACTCACGCTCATACCCACTGTGACGCACCCACACCTCAACCTCTAACTCAGACAGATTCTGCCAGTAAGGCAGGTCGTTGGTGTATTGGGCCAACGTCGACACGGGCAACGCGTAGTCCTGATGCGTTAACATCCTGACGTGCGACAAGGCGTTTTGGTGGTAGTAGGTGCCCGTCTGCAGCGATTCTGTGGTTTTACGCCACAGATGAATGTCCAGGTCGTCTTTGTAATGGATCGTCGATTGCAGCTCTTTAGGAAGATGCAGTAAATACTTACGAACGCCATCCACCGCCGACTCAAACACCCGCAACTCGCTGTACGGCACCCTTACAACCGCCCGCACCGAGGCGTCGTAGACAAACTCAGCCCAGCTGCCCAAAGGGATTGTCATCGACGACGGCACTTTGATCATAGCCCCGTTGACGATGCATTTAACCGCGCCCGTGGGCCGGTCTTTGTACCCGTTGTGTTTAGCTTGAAAGTATAAGCGGTCTGACTCGGTAAACACCCACTGCCCATAACTGTAAGTGGTGACGTCTCCTGTAAACCGATCTGATGCGTAAAAGGCGTTGGTGTAGAACCTTACGTACAGGTCTTGTTCGTTTAAATCCAACGCCCCTTCAAAGCGAGGCACCGCCACCAGTAGGTTTTTTGTGGGTGTCCAAAGTACGTACGTGCCGAATCTGGGAAACTGTTGACCGGAGGCGGTGTACGCGTCCACAATCAGCGGGTACTGATCAATGAGCTCGGCTAGACTGACCCATTTTAATGAATCGCCTTCCTGCCAACCTAGCAATCTGGGGGGTACCTGACCGATCTGATACACATGATACTGCACATCGTCGTGCGGCAGCCGGTACCGATCCCTCAACGTCTGTACGTGTTTGAACACCCCGTTTTTACGGGTGATCTTTTTAGGGCGGTAGATGGACTGATAGTCCTGATCTGGCGTACACCATACGTTGTCCACCACGAATTGGCGAAGTACCTCAGACATGAATCACTCCTTAAGCAGTAGCTCCACTGCACGAGTGAAGTCTTTGTGTTCTTGAGAGCGGGTCAAAGTGTTGACCAGCTGAGACAAACCGGCTTTGCGCATAGAACGGTCGTTCATGGCCTGGTACAGGATACCGATCCACGTAGGCACATGATCCAACGCCATAGCGGTCGTCTCACGGGCGTTGTTGCCAAACCACGATCCGCCCACGACGTTGAATAGATACGCCACGGAGACGTTCTCCAAACGCACCGACCCCACACGAGACTGTAAGGCCTCCACGAAGACTTCCATTGTGCTTAACGGTGGGTGTCCGGTAATCAATTCCAACACTTCTTCCAATGACCCGCGCATTGCCCGAGCCACTTTGTCCGCCATTTTGACCTGGTATTTTTCTTGAGTCAACTGATCCAGTTCATAATGGCTGCTCAGATAAAACATCCCAGCCAGCGCACTCACGCGAAATTGTGTAAGAGGGTCGATGGCTAAATGCCGACCGGCCGTGTTCCCTACCCAGTTTAGGTACAGCTTTAAAGGAGTCTCGCCCAACGCCAAGAAATCGGTAACCTCTCCTTGCGACCATAATAACGATAGACGAGCACGACGTATTGCTGTCGTGAATTCGTTATCAGAACGCATGCGCCAACGTCCGTCAGGCTGCTTAGTGGCGTAAGGCCGAGCGTCCACATAGACGCATTGCGCCGCGGAAACAGCGCCGCGATCGTCCACGGTGTCTAATACAGGGTGGACAAACCCTGGGACATCCGGCGTCATCTGTGTGATGTATCGAACGTCTTCAGAGCCGTACTCACCGCCAAAATTCGGGTGGGTAGACTCGTGGTCCAAAGCCTCTGCTTTCTTTATTTCTTGCAAGATGACGTCAGTGTCGTAGACACTGCCTGCACGTGTTTGGTACGGGGTAAGGATCATTTACGCTGTCTCCAATTAGGTTCTATTCGCCACCGCTGTAAAACAACGCATTATGGTATAGACGCAGACAGCGTCTCATTCGGCCGAATAGAGTAAGATTTTTAACATAAGATTGCTAGCAGCCACCATCGATGGGAGCTTTTCCATATGTCAGTACAATTAAACGCAGCACCCCGCGCTAACCTCCAGGGGGTGCGAGACGATTCTACGCGCCAACTGGTGGCTCAGCCGGAACAGATCCCGACACACCTACCGTTAGTCTGGTTGCTTGCCGAGCGCGGTGACACAGACGAAGCGCATGTGGTGTCAGGTGATACCGCCGTCCGTATGTACGGACGCCCGACCTTCGTTGAAAACAGTAAGTTTGCCAACCACGCGACCGTTATGTATAACCGCATCAACGGTGCAGGCAACTCAGTCATGGTACAACGTCTGAAACCCGCCGGCGCCGCTACGGCCTCGCTTCGGTTGTCGTTGGATGTGATTGAAGACGATATTCCAACGTACGAGCGCGGACCAGACAACAAGTTTACCCTGGACGGTTCTGGCGATAAGATCCCTACCGGATCCACCGTCGCCGGGCACAGGCTCAAATGGGTCATGGAAGCCGTCCCTGCGGGTGAGTTCGGATCCTCCGCCACCGGCACTGGCACCATGACCAACACCGCCGGCGACCCTTCGATGCTGTACCCAATCGTCGATATCGCCATACCCAACCACGGCGAGTGGGGCAACCGCATTGGTTTGCGCTTCAGTGCACCCACCACCGATTCTTCAACGCCGACCAACACCAATGTGATTGAAGATCAGTTGGCGTTCCTGTACCGCTTGCAAATTGTTGAAAAGCCAGACGCACGCACCTCCGCCAATGTTGTCGAGACTCGCTTTGGTGAACGTACACTGGACTTTGCTTTGAAGCCCGGCGCATACAACCGCTACACCGAGCAAGAAATCAGTGCTGATGAGCGGATTTTGCCTTCTTATCAAGATCTTGACACCATTGATACACCCCCGGACTTGGGTCCGATTGGTGAGATGTCTTGGTACCAGGGTAACATCGACGGCATCTTGATCAACCTTCACACCCTAGAAAGTGCGATAGGGTCATTGTCACAAGAGGACGGTGCTCACTACCTGATCAACTTCTTCACTGGGGTAAACCCAAACAACGAGCCGTACGACACGGTTGCGGTAGAAGGTTCAGCAGGCGGAGGTTTGTCGTTGACCCCCAACAGCACTGTGTACGCTCAAGGCGGCAGTGACGGTGATTTGACTCTGGCCGAGTTTGATATTCTGGTAAAGAACGAAGCGGCTAACTTTGGTGACCTGGATATTAAATACCTGGATCGTCTGCGGTACCCTTTGTCAGCGGTATGGGATTCAGGCTTCAGCCTGGATACCAAGAAAGCCTTATTTACAGTAATGGGTCGCCGTAAGGACACCGTGGTGGTGGTGAGCACCCAGGACGCGTCACAGACCCCAAACCTGCCGTCTGAAGACAGTTCGCTTGCGATAGCGCTGCGCTCTGCGGCGCGCCTGTATCCGGAATCGGATATTCACGGCACACCGGCCTGTCGGGCAGCGGTGGTGGCTCAATCGGGTAAGCTGATCAGCTCCTTATACCGCGGCATCCTGCCGTTGACCCATGAGCTGGCGCAGAAGTTTGCCAACTACATGGGCGCGGGTTCTCAGATTTGGGACAACTCCAATAAACCGGATGTGTACCCAAACAACGAGATCCGTTTCATGAAGGATGTCACCAACGCGTACAAGCCCGCTTCCGTACGGGCAATGGACTGGGCAAACGGTTTGGTGTGGGCACAAAGCTCAGGCCGTCGTACCTTGTTTTTCCCAGCCCTGCAAACGGTGTACGACAACGACACGTCGGTAATGAACTCCTTGATCGTTGCGTTCATTGCGTCGGACTTGAACAAAGTCGCTGACCGCGTGTGGCGGGATCTGACGGGCCGTACCGACCTGAGCCCCGCTCAGTTCCTAGAGCGTTCAGACGAAGCGATTGTAGGCTACGTACGAAACAAGTACGACAGCCGCGTGATCATCGAGCCCCGGACGTTCTTTACCAACGTTGACGAAGTCCTCGGATACTCCTGGAGCACCGAGATCAAGTTCTACGCACCCACGATGCGGACTGTGAACCATGTCACCATCGTTTCCGAGCGCAGCTCTGCGTTCGCAGGTTAAGAGAGGAGTTATAAACGATGGGTCGTAATCAAGATCTGTTTTTGGAAAAAAGCGACGCTGCCAAAGGGCGTCAAGCCCCCATGACCAATCTCAAGTACGGTGGTCAGCACGGCCACTCGATGGACATTGGCAACTACATCTCCAACGCCTCGTACGTCAGCAAGCCGGTCATTGCGTTTCTCATGGAGGCCCCACGGGGCTTCCAGGACATGACCGATTCGGAATCGCTGGTGCAGGCACTCAAAGCCATAGTGGAGTTGCATTCAGAAACCATTGAAGGTCTGGACGCCTCAGTCAGTGTGGAGTACTCGGACACGCCTATCGGTGGGTCCAACGAAGTGCAGCAGGACGTGATCAACGTCATGCGTGAGCGCTCAACGCCCTCACACACAGTCACTGAGAAGTACGGTGAGTCTGTCACCAACTTCTTGCTCAATGGTTGGATCTATCCCCTACTGGGCGATCCTGAAACCAAGTACCCGCGCATCGTTTACCAAGAAGGCGTGGACGTACAAGACCTGTTGCCGGATTACACCTCCGCTACAGTGCTGTATGTAGAGCCCGACCCCACCGGCCGTAAGGCACAAAAGGCGTGGTTGATTACCAACATGAAGCCATCCTCCTCCATTGAAGTACTGGGCAACAAAGATAAGCGGTCCGGCGGAGAAACCCGTCAGATCTCTATCGAGTTCACCGGCATTCAGCAGGTAGGTATAGGCGTGCTGAAGTTGGCACAGAAGAAACTGGACGAAGCGAACATGTCCGGTGCTAACCCGTATTACCGGGATGCGTTTGTCACGGATGCGTCTGCGGACGTGAACCGTGCTGAGCGCGGATACACTGAAGACCTCACGATTGAGAAAGGTGAGCAGGTCAGCGTATAAGTCATACGTACAGCAGGAGGGCCTAGGCCCTCCTGCTATGCCGCCCATCGAACAAAAAAATAAGGCAGCCGTGTTTTGCGCCACCGCCTTATTTTTTAATGTAGGTTACTCGGTCACGTCGTTAAAGATTTCCTTTAACCGCAACGCGGCGTACTTTTTCAACAGATCCACCGACGGGTTGTCTTGAGGTTGAGGGGAGCCGTACCCAAACTCACTGCGAGCCTCACCGGCGCCCGGAGGGTTTCCCTGGAAACCCCCGTGCTGCTGCATGGCACTCCACGGTGGCATGGGGGGTCGACTTGCCAGTTTAGTCGCTTCGTTAATTAACTCGTTCTGTAGCTCTATTACGTTGACGATCAGTTTTTGCTTATCCATGGGTGTTTTCCTTATGAGTGGTTAGGCAGCATAACAGGAGGACCTAAGCCCTCCTGCTGCACGTTACGTCATTATAAGTACAAACGAGGAACTGCCATCGTCGGTGTACGTATCGTCGTTGGTGACGACGTTGGCCAGGCGTTGTACTGTGACGTTTTGCACTGAGTCCCGATTGATCTTAAAGCGTTTTCGAATGTGCAGCATGAGTCTCATGTAGCCCTCAAAGATGGTCGATAACAACATCATGACATCCCCGTACACGGCCAGGCCTTCTTCTTTTTCTTCCATGCCACTGCCTTGCATGAGGATGTCGGTCAAATTGTTAAAGTCTTCGAAGTCCACGCTGTTAAACGACCCTGTGCCCAAGTAGAACACATGCATGGCTGCCAGTTCTAACAGCTCAATCTTTACCATGCCAGTAGGAATAGCGCCATCCAACACCCGTGACAGCGCCAGCCACGTGTCGTGCGCTTCTAAATCCAACGTGGCGGTGGACACAATGACCCGGTATTCTGCGGCTTCAGAGACTTCCGCGCCTTGTATATAGCGATGTATCATGTTACCTCCTAAGGCCTTGCTGATGGGTGTTGGGGTAATGGGGTAGGCACATCCTCAAGTAGCGAGTGCAACCCCCCGTAGAGAGGCTTACAGGAGCCTTGATGGGCGTAACTCGTCATATCATCTACGAGGGCATACACAGGGGGACCATTGTCCCCCTGTGATACGCACCTGTTGAGTTACACTCCCAGGTATTTGCGTGCCTCATTATTGAGGTCGGTGCGGACCTTCTTAAGGCTGCCACGACTGCCGGCACTGCCGTGCTTTTTATAGCTCATGTTGAGCTGGCCGTAGGACTTTTCAAACTTACGTTCTTCGCCGTCTTTAGGGCTGCCCAGAGGCTTATCGTACTCACGACGGAACACGCCCGCGATGGTGTCTTTGCCGATGTTAGACGAGAACTGAGTTTCTTTCAGTTGCTTGTCCTTTTTCATTTCGGCAATCGAACGATTACCAAACGCCAGAGCGGCAGCAGAGACGTACTTGCTGTCGTATTCCTGGATCGCTTTGACGATCGCAGGCGTCGCGCCTTCTGGCAAGTTGGCCAGATACTGGCTGTCATCGGCACTGGAGACACCGCCGTCAAACACGATGACGGTTTCAATCTTCTTCGACAGCTCTACGACATCAGCCGGTGCAGTTAGTTCAGACATATTAAAACTCCTAAGATTACTTTTGGTTGGGGTACTTAAAAAGATAGTTTCGAAACTACACTCAGGTCACACATGGTGCCTGTGCATACTCATGATGTCTACTCGTATTTTTTTAGTCCACACTTATCTCAGTTGTTCCAGCCCTGACACGGGCAAGAAACTCAACAGCCACAACACAACTAGCCAGTCGTTGTTGCGCCATAGGTCTTGTGTCATTCCGCCTTGCTCGGGCGACTGATGTCCCATGTACTTCAGTAGCGTGGTGTACGTTTCACGGTAGTATTCTTGTTTGCTGTCGGCGTTGGCGGTCACGGGCCCACACACGACCCCGGTGGCGGATTTAACCGCGTCCACAATCTCCCACCAGTCTTTCCCTAACTCCCACTGCGCGTGCAAGATCAAGTACGACCGTAGAATCATCAGCGTATCAAAGATACCCTCTTCTTCTAGCGCCTCTTCGATCTGCAATACGTTTGAGGGTATGCGTACCGTGCTGTAATGAATTTCCTTGGCGTGACCCACCAGGGCCGCCACTTTGGTGAATTCCAGATTACGACCCAGCAGCCCCTGAGTAACGCTCTCTAGTAAAGACTTTAGCATGCGTGCTCTCCTGCGTGATTTAATCGACCATACATTAGCCCAGCGGCATAAAGTCTGAGGGACCCCTGAGGATCCCCCAGACACACACGCTACCATCGCATAGATGAGGGTGTACGTACAAACGCTTTAGGGTACAGATCTCTGATCAGATCCGTCATGTCCACCCCGTAAGACTCCATGCTGACTTTACCCGTCTGGATATCGTCACACACAGACCGCACGGTTTGTTCTGTAAACGCCGTACAGTCCACCGACTCCAGAGACGGGGAGTTGTACTTATTAGCCCCGGCTATGCCCGGCAGGAACACAAAGTCCCACGTCACTATGCGCCGCATCTCTTTGATCCACTGTGAGGGGGTGACCCGATCGTTGGTCAACGATCGGATGGAGAAGCACACGTTCTCATGCTCGTTCTCTAGAGACCCCGCCAGCGCCTCCCCATAAGGCCCTGAGGGCTTGAGCTCTGCCACTATGCCCACCGCAGGACGACCGGTCTTAGGATCGGTCACAGCGCCTTCTACGAGGCGCACCTCACGGATGTGGTGTGAGATCTGAGTCTCCTCGATCGACAGCACCCGGGACAGCCATTGGTTGTCGTTCATGCCCGTTTGACGTTTAGGATGGCCGTACTCGCCTCGCATGTGACCACCTTTGACGCGATTCATCAGATCCGACTGTTGCTCAAAGAACTTCTTAGCAGACGCTAAGTCGTAGAACTGACCTGCGTTGTTGTGGATGCCGATGGCACCCACCACGACATCCCGGTAGTAGCCGTCAGGGCCACACTTGAGCTTCCCTTGCTTGCCCGTGCCTTTGAGCGCGGTGCTTTCGTACGCAACTTGCGCCATGATACACTCCTTACTTAGCAAACTTTGCCATGCGGTTGATGAGGTAGCCGATGTTACGAGTCACTCGTACCGAGCGTTTTAAAACTTGAACTCCAGGCTTATCCATCGCTTTTCCGCACACTTTGATGGCGGCCATAGCTTCGGCGCTGTTCACATGCCTTCGGTCGGATGTTTTTAGACGAGTCATGGTTTATTGCCTTAGTAGATCTTCGATCCCTTCATTGCGATCAGAAGGATTGATGAGTGCCGAGGTCAAACCCTTGTCAAAGTACGACCCGAGCAGTTTGGCGGTGGTGTTGGATGCTGTGATGCCGATGTTGCGCAACGCGACGTACATCGGAGGATTGCTCAGCAGCTCCGACTTGTCTTTGATGACATGCCGATAGAAGGTGACCCCATCTTTGGCCGAGCGGGCGATCGTCATGGCGATCATGGCCATGACGGCTTTATTAGCGCCTAGGCGCATCCCACCGAACTCACCCGAGCGATCAAACAGTTTGGCAATGTCCTCATAGCTTAGATACCCCGGTACCCGACCTTTGGAGTAGATTTCACTATCGATAGAGTACAGCAGCAGTTTGTTTTGCACCAGTTTAGTGTTGGCGATGACCTCCGAGCCCTTTTCATACTCAAACTCGTAGTAATCCACGTCGTCGATCTTAACGGTGTTGATGTTCGTAGGCACCGTCGCCATCAAGGCGGGTATGGTGTCCACGGCGTAGTAGTCACCCACCGCGATTGCGTAGATGCCCACAAACGTCACCGACTCCCCGATGTCCGCCATTGCAGCGGACTCATACCGCTTAGGGATATAGATGCGACACGGTCCTAGTGCGTAGACCGCATCCCCCTGCTTCTTAAGGCCTGCGGTGACCTTACTCGCATCCCGTGTTAACCCGTGCCACATAGTCATCCCCTATTGTGAGGTGGCTGTGTGCCCACCCCGTGTACGTTACGCGTGCTTATCATGCTGAATCATACCGGCAACCCAGTCGGTGGCGTAGTTTATCGCCACTAGGGCGGCGACCTCACGCAGGTCATCGTCTTCGCCGCACTGCAAAGCCAGGCGATCGAACTCCGTCAGTACCTTAAGCGCATCGGTGTGTTTAAACACGGTGTTGCACAGGATGTGCCGAACCGTCTCGTACAGATTCTCTACATCCGTAGCGCACATGTGACCCACGTGAGTGGTCAGATCCGCATGCATCACCTCACGGCTGTGAGGCACCGTCTCTAAATCCAGATCGTTGATCTCTTTGGCGATGGCCAAACCGATGTAGTTTTGAAGGGAGTTAAAGACTTTGTTGCGACGGGCCAGGCGCACCATGCGCTCATAGTCCATCCAGGTCTTTTTATACCGCTCAGCATCGATCAGTAACGCCTGATAATTGGTGTTCTGATCACTCAGCGCCGACCCTAGCAGTATCTCAGGACAGCCACCTTCATCCAACCAACGCTTGTACACCATGTGGTTAACCACAATGCGCACAGAAATACCCTCGTTGGTCAGGTTGCGGATGGATTCTTCATTCGGAAAACGAATCACCATCTGCTTGGTCGCAATCGCCCGATCCAGCAAGGCAATGCGTCGAGCGATCAGCCGACCTGTGGCAGCACGCAGCGTCGAGGTGTAGTTGCGGAACTCATCCAGTGACACGTTGTCAGTGTCGGGCACGGACTCACCGAAATGCACCGCCAGCATGTGCACCAAAATCAACTGATAAGGCGCATAGCTGCTCAACTCATCCAGCTGCTGATTCAGATTCTTTGACCGATGACCGACTGCAAAGTAGTCGTCCCACAACTCCATCATACTGGCATCGCCTGCCGCCGATACCAAGGCTTGAATATCGTTATCCAGATCCGAGATGCCGGTTTTTAGTACGGCAGCAAAGTCCACCTCAACAGCACCAATGGCCAAAGGATACACCGAGCTGGCTGGCTGGAGGGTCTCCTCATACCGGGTAACCATATCACTCAGTACTGGGTTGCGCCATATGGCGTGATGATACTGGGGCACCACCACGATAGGCGTCTCTGCCACGCCCCCTTCGTCGTCCAGGCGTTTCTCCACCGTGGCCACGACGGACTTGACCATGGGGTTGACTTGGTTACGGGCGATGGACATGACCGCGCCGATGGCCTGGGCTACGATGGGTGCGATCTCATCCATGGTGAGGTCGTGCTCAGGCACTGCCATGACGTTCCGCGCAGACGACAAACGCAACAGATCCTGACCCATGAGCATGTCATCGATTTCCGACTGAGCGGACGGTACAGTGCCCATGCGAGAGGTCAGTCGGGACAACTCTGACAAAGGGCTGTCGCCCATAGCGATCAGGTTCGTCTTTTCACTATCCAGCAGCGGCATCAGAGACAGTGCCGCCTGAATGGCGTTGTGTGTAATCATAAAAAAATATCCTTCTGGTACGTGCGATGCGAGGGTGGGGCACTAGCCCCTTACTGGGGGCCGGTGTACTGGTGCGATTTCAGACGGCGCTGTAGACGAGCCGCGATGGCTTCGTGCAGCACGTCCGATGTCAGCGCCGCGCCGTTGATACTTTTGCGCATGTCGTCACTATTAAGGTGACGTATGGCCTGAGACACCAGCTCAATCGCATTGGCCGTTACGTTCAGGTTGTGATACCGCTGATCCAATTCTGCTTTTTTATCCACGTGTCTTTGCTCCTAATGTAGTAATCTCAAACATCCCCGAAATACATCGCCACCGCGCGCTTGGTGATCTCGTCCATCAACAACGCCGCCGTCCCCACCAACGCAGGGGAGTTCACGATGCGGTCATCGATGGACTTGTACCCAAAGATCGCGTCGATCTCATCGCCGTCCTCAGTGAGGATAGGCTCGTCTATGACATCCCGTATGACTGTTTTTAGCTGGTGCATAAAAATTAGCTTCTATTTTGTCCAGTGTGGGTACGACCCCACACCCGGTGCGATACCTGGCACCCGCCCGTACTCTCGCACGGGTACAGACCATATCTTCACCCCTCACATCGTGAGTAGGGTGCTCCCCATTTTGCCGACGCTCTGCGCCAGCTACACCGTGGTTAGCGGTTGGCCGTTGAACCTTCTCCGTATCTCGTCTCACGACGATACGTAGGAGCTTGGCTGCGGATTGCCCATCTATCACATCTCTTTGTTACCGTACCCAGGGAGTTAGTCTGGCCACCGGTGCCTTTCGCACACCGGCTTGGTAGAGATGGCTTTAGGGAATTCCCGTCAATTAAAGGAGGATCATTGCATCTTTACAGACACAACGGACTGAGGTATAACGACACCCCGATCACCTACACCCGCAGGCTCTGGGCCTGTGATGTAAAACTTCAAGACAGCTGTGTTGGGCGATAGCTCTTTGCCTGCCACTCTCATAGAGTTATCGACACTTCCCGACTGTACTTTTTGCTGCTTTGCCTTGGCCAGTGTCTTAATGCGCTTGTCAGATGTTTTAGCCAGAGCTTGCAGCGTCGAGGACATGTCTTCTAACTCACCGTTGTACAACACCTCAATGCGCTCCAGCACTCCGGACCCTTTTACCTTAGGCGCTTTAGAAGCGATCTTTTTGAGCGTGTCAAGGGCGGCCTCAGACAAGTCCCCGCCGGCAGCAGCGGTAGGCTCTTCCAATAGACACAGCACATCGTCGTAGTCTACGGTTGCTCCTATCTTTTGCGGGTTACGCACCACGGTTTCAAAGTCCACTACGACTTGCCGCAGCTTAGTGGTGGTGGACTCCATGCGCGCCGCCATCGATGCAGAGATAGCCGAACTGTCTTCCAGCGTATCGGGAGACTCCCACAGCACGGTCTTTGCTTGGGTTGTGGTCTTTAACAACACCTGACCGGGCTCCATGGGGTCGAGATCAAAGTACGCGGTGTTGTACGACAACACATCCCCGACTTTCACAGACTGACCCACTTTAAGTGGGGTAATCAGCTGATGTGGGAACATCTGTTCCGAGGAAGGACCCGTACCGTAACGTCGCCCTATCTCAATCGCCTGCTTAGTACCGTCCTTATATTGCACCTCCAACACCGAGTCGGTGACCGAGATAACCTTACCGGGTTGCTTGGCGGTCTGAGCAAACAGATCGCTGGTGCGGTGAGCAATGACTTGCTCCATCCCCGTGCGCACTGTGGTCGGCGTGTAGTCTTTAGCCGCAATGCTTGACCCGTACTGAATACTGATAAAATTGCTTATTGTCCGCTTTGATCGCGTATCAAAGCCGGTGCGAGTCCTAGCACCCGCCTACAGTTACCTGTAGGAACAGACCATCTCATCTCCCTCTGTGCACCTAGATGCGATCAGATAGGGAGCTTCCCGTTTCCATTTAATCCAGAATGACGAGGTGATTACCCCCGACTGGAACCCCATATCGCTTGGGCTGTACTCTACTCGCTTTAGTGTGTGTTACACACCACCTGACTTTACACAGGTGTCACTCCGCCTTTTCAGGCCGCAGCTTTCGATGGCCGTTGAACACACTCTCTTTTAGGGAGAGCTTCGTAACGGATTGTCTTCTTAGTGAAGAGATTCCCGTTTTAGGGAAGTTATGCAACCGGACTCACGTCCAGAAGGCGCCTATTGTTGACGCGCTTTATATCGTCCCTATCTGAAGACGGTGACAACAATGTCGACGTACTGAAGTAATTCGCTGGACCATCGGCGTCCGTCCTAGGGCGCGTGGTGCCTCGTACCGAGGTAAAGTTCGGATCCGCTGATAAGTAGATGGTGGAACCTACTTTCCCAGAGTCCACGGTGGCCTCCGATATCACGCCCAAATCGCTGTGGTGATAATGACGAGTACGCTCCACCATGGAGCGTGTGCTGCGTCCGCCTACGCCACTGAACGTTACGTCCTCGTTTTCGCGAAGTTGTGAGACGGGGTTGTTGCCTTTACTTAGGTTGATCGACGGATCCCCCAGTATGCTGTACCACACCGCCTCCGGGTTCATCTCAAACTTGGCTTTGCGAGTGTTAGGGTTCATGGCGTACCCCCGCGCTGCCCGCACCAGTTCTTGATACACCGCCCCGGTCATACGCTCATACCCGCGGATGCGTTGGTAGTTGAGGTCGTTCTCCTGTGGGTGGTCATCGGTGAGCAGCAGCTCATTGGCTAGGTACAACAAGCCCCGAAACGTCTCAGGCTCATTACGATCTTGCAGTATGCCTAAGGTAATCGGATCCACAAACATTTTGTCCATCAGATCCAGCTCTCGGGCGTACCTTACGCCCAAGCCCACTTCTTCCAGCAAGTTCTTGTAGATGTCTTTCTTTTCAAACTCCCTGGATGAATAGCGCTGCACTAGGCGTTTGTATTGGTTGTAGCCGTTAAGCAACAGCGCCGCTTCGGTGTCTTCCCGTGAGAAGATGTAGGACTCATTGGCAAAACGAATGGCGTACTCATGCGGTTGTAACTGCATCTTTTCGCCTGAAGCCACAATCCTGGGGGTGACGTTCAGTGAACGGTACAACCCCTTAAAGCCGAGTGTATACCCCAAAGCCACACCCAACGCAATGGATTTACCAAACAGTTTGATCTCAGCCACATCCACAGGCGCCGCTGACAGATCAATCCCCGCCAGCTCTTCAATGGTACCCAGCTCCTCCGGTGCCCGGTCTGTGTGGCGGTACAACGTACTGGCCGCATCGCTCATTTGCATAAGGACATAGTCCCCTGCTTTCTTGCCCACGATGACCCAGCCCGACACCTCTATCTTCGCCAAATCGTCTTTGTACAGACGCACCACCTCTTCGCGGTCGAAATAAAGAGCCACACCCCCCAGCGATACCCGGGACATCTTTTTGGCCAAGGTACTGTACACCCTAGGCAGCTTGGCCTCGCTGCGAAATACATTGCCCAACTTAAGGCCTTTGATGCGCGTATCCGCATCGTCCAGCCCCACACCGATTACCGCTTTGGTCAACCAGGCGCCGTAGTCATAAGCCACTTTGGATGAGCGCTCTACAAAGCACTTGCCGTAGTAAGACGTTAGAGCCACTTTGTCAGGGGCGGTTTTACGGATGGGGAGGTCGCCACGTTGCCAGCGCATGTACTGTGTAATGCCGTTGACTTTGAACGTGCCGTCTGGGTTGATCACGGGCAGCTTAAAGCGCACCGTGGAGGGCGACCCTGTCAGGGGCTGCAGGCGCACTGTGTGAGCCTCGTAGGCGCCCCCAGCGTCCTCGTGTCGTTCTATGTCGTAGTCTGTGACCGATGCACCCATGCGTTGCAGGGACAGTACGTGGTTGGTGATGTCCTTTTGCATGACTTTATCGACGTACTGATTGCGCACGGTATTGATGGACGAAGTGCGCATGGAATCGTCTGGCACTCCGGTGGTTTTGTCCATCAATGTCTCGGTTTCTATCGCCAGATCCTCCGGAGTGATCTTAGCAAAGACGTCCAGCGGTTCCTTAGTCAGCGGGTGCTTGACCGCGCGGTATGTGGTCGAGAGTTTTTTTGCACGGCGGTATTCAGCGCCGGACATCCGACCCGCCTCCACCAGCCCGTCTGCCACGTTCATGAACGCCTGTTCAGGCTCGGGGTCGGTGGCTTGCCGAATAGTCTGTACGGTGGGAGCAATGGCGGTATTTGCCGCGGGGACTTCCTCTAGTCCATCCAGATCGTCTTCGTCTTTCTCAGCGACGGCGTCCTTCTGACCGACCCGGCGCCTAGGGACGCTTGCACCCTCCTCATCGGCGTCATCCTCGTCTTCTTCATCCACGACGTTGTCGTCGCCGTCTTGCTTGGCCAGGTATGTTGCCGCGTCTTTTGTTGATACGCCACCACGACCCGCTTCTTGCAGGGTCATCAGAAGCGCCAAAAAGCGCTTACGCACGCCGGTGACGTCCCGCTCTTTGTCGTCTCCTTCCACTTCGTACGTAAACCCTTTAAGGGTCCCTAACGATATTGAAAACCACCGATCCTGGTAGCGCCAGATCATGTTGACCCGACCCCAGTACTCTTTGGGTATACGGTCGTACACCGACTGATCCGATTCTGGATCCAACATCAGGTACGCGTCCATGACGTTGAGCGCCTCAGGCGTATCAAAGGTCTTCATGGCGTCAGTGGTCCAACCTTCTTTAGCCACCTTGCGCATGGCCGACAACGTCGGCAGTACATCCGGTACCTCAATCCGCAAAAACTGCGTACGGTCCGTGGTCTTTAAATGATCCAGCATCTCCAGCATCAGCGTGTTGTGGAGGTTGATCCAGCTTTGGTACGTGGTGCGGTACGTGCGGGTGTACAGGTAATGATGCTGTATGGGGGCGTAGTTGACCACGAGCAAGGATTTGTCATCCCGCACTGAGGTCTCGCGCTTCTTGGAGCGGCGCAGCAGCCGATGACGGCGGTGAAACGCCTTGACGTCCCGGTCTTCGTTGAACGGCAACTCCCGCATCCGCCCCTCGGTCGGCTCACGATAGCGGTGTACGTGTTCCACGTAGATGTTCCGGTCCACTTCGGTCAGTAAAGGGTCGGATGCATCCGGGCCGGTGACGGTCTCAGACTCGGGTAAGTAATGAAACGTCGCCCCACGGGGCAACTGCATCGCCATCATGTCGAAGTGTTTGTCGGTGGTCATCTCTGCAAACTTACGCACCTGAAACTGTCGGTGGTACAAATCCATCCGAATCATAGGGGTTCACCTGTTAAATTGTTGAGCACCAGTTCGATGGTGTCCGTCGAGGTACTCGCCCGGAACCCACCGCGTGGGTCGACGTAGGTGTTGATGTTGCCTAGGAGATCGTTGATCTCTTTTAGGCCGTTGTTGGTGTACACAATGTCGGCACTGCACGTATCGCCGTCGAACGTTGCCTTCGCCTAGGACGCAAACCCTAGACCGCCTCTCCAGGAGGCTGCCCCGGCTCTCACCAGGGAACGAGACCATATCTTCACCCTACTAGGTAGGGGCTCTCCACTTCGGACCGCCTAAGCTTGCGTGTCCTACTCCGTGCTACCGGATGGCCGTTGAACCTTATCCCTATCCTGCCGTCGCGGCAGTACGTAGGATCTTGGCTGCTGATTTTCTCTACTTCTTGCTTGTCAAACCGTGACCGCGTGCTTTCGCCGAGGCAGTGGTGCAAGAATCTAACGAGATCTTCCAGCAATTCAAAGAGTAACGTCACCTTCGTTACCAAAGGGACGGACTGTGTGGGTAAAGTACCCACGTTTATCAGCGTCGAGACCGGCTAGGCGCGTGGTGTCAGGCACCAACGCGTCCATAAAGGCCATGCCCGGTAAAGGATACTCACGTGCGACGTGAGTATCCTGCAACTGCCATCGCGCGTCGTACTCCAGCAGTCGTTTGGTTTTGGTGGTGGTGTGGGTGTAGAACCTTGTCGGGTACGTAGACTCTGACCCCGTTACGGGAAATCGCGTTACGTACCCCCCAAATTCATACCACTTCTGATACTGACACAGATAACACACTTCAACCAACGAGATGGGGCGTACGTTGTCTCGCGAGAACTCGTCTGGCAGGTCGTCGATGTCGTCAAACACCCGAAAACCTTTGTCGTCTTGATACACTAAAAAGGCGTAATGATCCCCAAGCATCACAGGGCGATGACGCACCGCCGCGTCTTTGAACCGATTGATGAGTTTTTCCACGCCTTCGCTGGTGGTCCAGGCGTCTATGTCGGCGGTGTCCAGCGTTACCGACTCAGGCTTCCACGTCATTCGATTCACCACTGTCACGTTGCCTTCTTGTGTACTGAACCTGGATGCCATGAACGTACGCAGAGCGTACTTGGTAATTGGCAATGTACCTTTCATAATTTGAAACAGACCGATGCCGGTGTCCGTCACTGACGCCAGGTTATCGGCGTCTAAGGATTCACGTACGGCGTTCTTGGACGCGATAACGTTCCGCGTGCCGTTGAAGATGCTGCGACTGGCCCACTTGGACAACATAAACCCACTTTTACCGTCCAGCAGATCTTTGATGTACGCGTAAATATCGTTGAGGGTGTTTTGGAGTGTCTTCCGGGTAGCGTCCTGGGCAGACGTCTCGCCGTCTTTGCCAATGAGATTCGCCACACCGATCACACGGGCGTATTTCTTATTGATCTCGTCTTTCTTTACCCGGCCGGTGCCATCGTCTTCGATGTCCCGCAGCCCCGCAGGCAGTACCAGCAGGTAGCGTATAAGGGCGCGATCCATGTTTTTCTGGATGAGGAGGATGCGATCATCACGCTCCGCAGACCCCGTGCGCTTAAATTTAATATCCGCCATGTGTTTGATAAAGAACGCATAACCGGTTTGACCGTCGAGCTCGTTAGACCGCACAAAGTCTTTTTCTTTCGCGTCCCAATCGGCGTAGTCCGTACCCTCAAGAATGCCTTTGTACAGACCTTTTAGCTTGCTGTACGCATCGTACAGGATCGGATGTAAGATACGCGTGTTCATGTCAATGTAAGCAAACTGCTCCGTTCGGCGATCCTCCCCCTTACGGCCAAAGAACTCCGTGGAGAACAATCCTTCCGGATGAAGGTTGTCCGTCGCACCATCGGTAATGTCCAGTACGGTAATTTGAGGAACACCCTGCAGGCTGCGTTTGTCCACTTGTAAAATTTCTAAGTTAAACGGTGGCTTCTTAGCCATGAGTTTACTCCATTACTGTATGAGTGTACAAGGCTCAGCCGCCCAAAAGACATGAGGCTAAACCATGGCTGAAAAAGATGATATTGAGTTAGACGATTTTGATCTCGACGAGTTCGACTTCGACGAGTTTAACATGGATCCGGCGGATGCGGTGGACGACCGCAAACCCACTACGGTTATAAAAGACAGTGCTATAGAGGGATTTCGCGGATCGCTCACTGACGAAAACGTTGTTCGGCGTGCCCTTGAGAAGTCGTTACCAAAAGAGTACGAATCCACCTTTGAGGCATTGGACGCCGCCGGTGACACCAAAGACAAAATAAAAGACGCAATGGAACCTGTGGCCAAACAGGCTAAACAGGTAGCTCGGCAGAACAAGGCGTTGTTGTCCAGGTTTCTGCCAAAGAAGATGGCGGAGAAACTGGAAGGCTGGTCTCAGAACGAGGATGAGAGTGGTGGGTATGAAACCATTGACCCACGCGCGGCTGAGGTCGGTGCATCCCTGGCAGACATATTTCGACTGAATCAAGAAAAAGACACGGAAACACGATCAGCCGATCAAGACAGCGATACCGAACGTTTCGCCATAAAGGAAGAGGCGGAAACCAAGCGCCACATGTCCCAAGTGGAGGTTCTTGAGGCCATACGATCAGGCATCTCTCGGCAAACTGACTATCAAGACCAGGTCCTGACCAAGTATCAGCAAAAACACCTGGAATTGACTTACCGTCAGTTGTACACGTTTCAAGACATCTTGGATCTGAACAAGCGCCAAGCCGAATCCGATAACAAATCCCTAGCTGAGATTGTTAAAAACACCGGATTGCCTGAGACGCAAAAGATCAAAGCGTTCGAAGAAGCCAAACGCGAAGTTCAAGCCGACCTTCGTCGTGAGGCCGTAGAAGGCGCCGCGGGGTACGTCAAGGGCGTTGGCGGAAAGATGATCGGTAACACTATCAACACCGTAAAGGATCGTTTAACGACCGCGCTGTCCACGATTCAAGAAACGATGGGCGTCACGGACGGAATGGACGAATCTCCACTTGGCATGATTGGTAACATGCTAGGCTCCAGCGGTGGCCAAGCTGCCATGGAAAAGGGCATCGCCGCCGCGTTAAAGAAACTGGGTCAGGATGCAGACGAGTCTAACGTAAAAAGGATGGGCGCCAGAATGGCGCTTATGCTACAAGAAGCCCCCGAGAAGCTTTTGTCATGGACAGCTTCAACGTCGGGCCGTGGCGGGCTGATAGGGTTCTTTGAAAACTTTGTTAAGGATCAAGTGCCCTCGTTCAGTCGTGTAGGCAACATTGACATCGAGCAGATTGCCGACGCCGACGAAGCAGCCACGTTCACCAATCGCGTTGCCCGAGCGATCACCGATGTGATCCCTGGGTATCTGTCCATGCAGCTGCAGCAACTGAGACTTCTGGTCTCAGGCGGTGAGCCGGTTGGCAAAATCGAGTACAACCCTGAAACGGGGCAGTTCGGAGCGGCGGAAGACAAAGCCAAAACGGTTGAAGATCGTCTGTTTGGCGGCGCATCTGAAAAATACCAGCGCAACATGAAAGAGGCAACCGATGGGCTCCTAGGGGGCGCTGAGGTCACGGACGACCAACGTAAAGAACTTGAGAACTTCCTGTACGACCAGTTTTCAAAAGGAAAGACGGCGCTGATTAGTGAATTGCCTGCCGCTATCAGTCGGTCCGAGTACGTCCAAGAGGACAACAAGAAAATCCTGTCGGACATTTTGACTAAAAACGTCTACGATAGCACGGGTAAGCATTACCAGAGCGCTACGGTCCAAAACACCACCCGTAAAACGTACGGCAAAGTAGGAGATCTAAGAGAGAGCCTACCTTACGTCAAGGAAACATTGGATCAGATGATCAGCGCAGGGTACCGCGACGATCTGGTCAAAATGGGCCTCATTGACGTTAAAGGCAAAATAGATCACGACGTCGTCGCTGAACACTTAAGCGGTCGGCCCATCTCAAAAAGGAGAGAAGATGGCACATTTAAGACTCGTGTGGCGTCTGGGGATCGTGACGTTGCTGATGGCGATCGCGTGGTTGTACCTCGTGTTCAAAACCCCCGTGCAGATATGGAAGAGCGAGGAAGAACTTCGCACGGGGAAGCCCTCAGCGAAAAACCCCCCACGTCAGAAACCTCCTCGGAAATAGACGAAATACTGCGACTTATTGCGGAGGAAGTTTCCGAAGCGGGCAAAGTCACGGTATTGCGTTTGTCTCAGTTAGTAGAGGGTCAGTCCACCCAGATCGAAAAACTGGACGCTCTAATACTCGGGTTAGCCACCCCTAGAGCCCAAACCCAAATGGCCGATTCCGGACAAATGGACACCCTCCGTCAAGCTATAGAGGACTGCTGCGTTAAGGACGAAGCGGCCGAGCAAATCGAATTGCTGCGGCAAATCCTAGCCATCATTCCTGAATCGGCTGCCTTAGGCGGTGCGCCGACCGAAGGCAGTAAGCCTATCCTTAAAAGCATCGCCGATCGTGTGGGCAAAGTGGCTAAGGGATCCAGTGACATTCTACAATCGTACTTTAAAGGCGCTTTTGGTGTCATGGGTAAGGTAGTAGAGACAGGTGGCCAACTGGCTCAACCGCTGGCACAAGGTGCGGGCAGCTTGTTAAAGTCAGTCGGTAAACGCCTGACGCAAGGCAAAGCCGAAGCCGAAGCGCTCTATGTCAAAGGACGTGCGAGCATTGCTATCCACATGAGCAAGTTGCGTGCGGGTGAATACATTGATGGGTTGACGGGTGAGACTCTGTGGTCCCTGGAAGATCTGAAGGCCTGCAAAGGCGACATCCAAAACAAAGCAGGCGAAGTGGTCCTGACCGTGGAGGAGTTGGCTAAGGGTTTGTACGACAAACACGGCAAAGGGATCATCATCAAAGCCGCGGGTTTCCTTAAATCCTACTACTCGATGTTGTGGGGTGGCGGTAAGACGTTGTTAGGCTTTATACCCCCAACCGTGAGGGCGGCGACAGGATTTGCCAAAGGGATCTTGATGCGTCAGCAGGACATCTACGTCAAAGGCGAGGGCACGCCGCGCATCCTCGCCAACCTTTTGCAGCGTGGCCATTATCGGTCACAAACCACGGGTAAATCCATCTACACCTACGATGACATTGATGGCTCTATCATTGACCCGGACGATCGGGTCGTGCTGTCCATGGAGGAGTTGGAGAAAGTGGTGGGCAAAGACGGTAAACCTATCCGGTCGCTCACTGAAAAAGGCGTGGAGCTGGTCAAGGCGTATTACGGCGCGTTGTGGGGCGTTACTAAAGGCGTGGGTCGGTTTGTGGGTGGGTTAGCCACCGGCATCAAAGATCGCATTGCAGGTAAAAGCGAGCGTGAGGGTAGTGGCGGTGCTATGGATGAGGAGCAATCTGAGCGTACCTGGACGTACTGGGACGAGCAGTTGGCTATTCTCCGTCGCATCGACACGCGTTTCACCGGAGGTCCTCCTGCCACTGAGGCGGGCTCTGCTGGTCCCATCGGTCCTATGGGCACTAATGCCACGTTGGCATCAGACTCCGATGGTTACACCGCCCCACTGGGTCCACAGGCCCCCTCAGGGCCTGCCACACCCAGGGCCTTAGTGGCGACGCTACCGCCTCGTATCGCGGGAGGCCCATCTGAGCCTGAGGCGGGCGAGACAGCCCCCGTGGGTCCTACAGGGCCTACTGGAACTGATGCCTTGACTTCGCCCGCCCCCGATGTCTATGCCGCCCCACAGGGTCTTAAAGACACTGTGGGGGATGCAGGTGCAGATCAATCGGCCACACTCAGGACCTTGACGTCACCACCTCAGGGCGGCGATGGCACAAGGGGTCCTGGTGTACCCCCCGACTCACTAGGTCCACAGACCCCTTCGGGACTTGCCACACCCAGAGCCTTAGTGTCGCCACCTCAGGGCGGCTACGCCGCCGACACACCGCTTGTAGGTCCTGCAGGGCCCATGAGCCCTAATGCCTCACCGGTCTCAGACCCAGATGATTATACCGCACCACAGAGGTTTATAGGGCCTGCGGGGGATGTAGATGTAGGCCAACCTGCCACACCCAGAGCCTTAGTGTCGCCACCTCAGGGCGGCTACGCCGCCCCACAGGAGCCCGAGGCCTCCAATGAAACCTCCGACGACAAAGAACCGAACCTAGGTGCACCGTCTAAAGCCCCTTCCCAGGGCGACGGAAACCTCCTAGGCGGTGTCGCCGGTAAGCTCACAGGGGCGGTGGGGTCGTTGAAAGACACGTTCTCCAACTACTTCTCCAAATCGGGAGAGAATGAGGAAGAACACAATCGGGACCGTGACCAACAAACCGGCATACTGACCAACCTGACCTCCGCCACGAAAGAACGAGGCGATAAGCTGGACGACCTTCAGCAAAGTCAACTCGACTCTCAGGCCCAAATGACCAAGACGCTGAAAGGTATCGAGGAGAATACGGAAAAGGATGAGCTGCGTGAAGGCGGTTGGCGTGAGAGAATGGCAGCACGTAAAGCCAAAAGCTCAGGCGAGGGTGAGGAGGAAGGTGAAGACGACGAGCCTCAGTTAGGAGAAGCCTCCAAGACCCTAGGGTACGAAAAGAAATCCATGGCGGATGTTTTGTTCGGGCCGTTAGGGGGTATCGTTGAAAAGTTCGGCGAGTACATGGGGGTGTTCAAAGGCGCCATTGCTGGATTAACAGGTTGGATGGCCGCCAAGTTGTTTGGCGGAGCGGCTACGTCGGCTGCGGACGCCGCAGGCGATCTGGCCGGTGGGGGTCCTAGGCGTGGCCGTGGTGTCATGTCTCGTCTATGGGGCGGTGTTAAAAACGTGGCCAAGAAAGGCGCCAGCCTGGCGGTAAGGGCAGCACCGTTGGTGTTACCGGCACTGGCCACAGCAGGCAGCGCCATCGCCACCGGCGCCGTGGCAGTGGGCGGCGCTATCGCCACCGGCGCCGCAGCCGTGGGCAGCGTACTGGCGTCGCCCATCGTACTCACCGCCGCTGCAGTGGCTGTGGTGGCGTACGGCGGGTACAAGTTGTATCAGTACGCCAGCCGCTACACGCCCAAAGTCCTAGACAGGTTGAGGTACGCGCACTACGGGTTAAACATCGACTCCGAGACAAACCGGACGCTGGTGATGTCCCTAGAAGCGTACCTGGACGACAACGTCTCCTGGAACAACGGCACGCCACAGATAACCCCTGACCCGAAGGACGATACTTTAGCAAAAATCCTAGGCCTGACGGGTGAGAATTCAGAGATGGATCCTCAGCTTTCTGGGATGTGGTTCCGAGATCGGTTCTTACCTACATGGGCTGCGCACCGTGCTATACTGCACAACGTCTACGACGATAGAGTGCCACTCAACGAGGTAGACGATCTAGAGCTGCATCAAAAGAAAGCGTTCCTGAGCAGTCTGTCGGGCGCCGTGTCTAACGCGGCGCTGAACATCATGAGTGGTCCTTACAAGGAAAAACCCCTGGAGTTCAACGCAGAGCAAGCCCGTGCCATGCACATGTGGGCGGTGGATGAGCTGGAGAAAGCAAAAGCGCCCGGTGTTAAAATACCGACGCGTGGCGCGACCACCGTGGGCAAAAAGCCTGGGATAGACGATAAAGCCTCGTCCGCTTCGGCCAGTACTTTCCCAGAATACGACGACAACGGCAACATCACCCGCACACCGGGCGGCAATCGAAACGGTATTGTGGGCACACCCCGCAGCAGTGGAGGCGCGTCTGGGTCATCCTGGGGTGGCTTTACAGCGAAAGAGTTAAAAAACTCGACCGCATCCAGTAAAGCCAACACCAAGTACATCCTAAGCATCAAACGCCACAAGCAATCGTCACAATCCACCATCTCAGACGCGGCACTGATTGATAAAGGCACCGGGCACAAAGTACTGGAGTTCAAATTCCTAGAACGCCCAGGACCCGATACCAAAGAACCCAATCAAAGACAGCGCATACCGGAGGGCAGCTACAAACTAAAATGGCAGACTGCCACCGGCATCGCCGGTGTGCGTCCGCATTTACCCGTACCTTGGTTGTACGGCAACGGTGTGTCGGACGATCGATACATTTACATTCATAACGGCAACTATCCTAGTCAAACCGACGGGTGTTTGCTGTGCGGAAAAGACGATGCACCGAACATGGTGACCAGTTCTGTGGACACATTGGAGCGCTTGAAAACCGAGCTGCTGGCGATCGGGATTGAAAACGTCACAGTGGAGGTTTCCTCTGCCTACGCCGGTGGGCAGAAAGCCCCCAAGACCACAGAGCCTGCCATCGCTGAGGCGGCTAAGGCCGGCACCGCCGCCAGTGTGGCGGGTAACGGTGTGGAGTGGTCTGGTGAGCAGACTGCCATGAGAGCCATGGCGTACCAGCCAGGGCTACCTGAGGACGGGCGGGGTGAATCCCCCATCGATAGGCCTGGGAAGGCCTCAGACCGCGAGCAGGAGGCTTTGTCTAGGATCCCCGAGGATTGGGTCACTAAGGAAGACATCGCCACTGTGGACGCCTCACTGGCCGCACAGCACCCCGACAAATCGTCGCGAGAGATCCGTACCCTAAAGGACATAGAGCTCACGCGTCTGACCAACCAGCGGAAGAACGATTGGTTGAGTGAGAACGGTGTGTCAGTGACCGCTGCAAAGGCGGGGGGTGCCGTGGCGGATGCCACGTCAGTCGGTAAACCTAAAGTCCGTAGCTACGGACCTGTTCAGGAAACCATGGCCTCGGCGGTATACCGCCCGGAGGCGCCTGCTTTAGCTGAGAAGCCCAAGCGGGTGATGGCCACGGGTGTGGACGTGGAATCCGATGTTCAGGAGACGCGCGAAGCAGAGCGTCTCGCACAGTCTCAGAACGACCAACGTGAGCAGTCTAACTTGACACAGCGCGTCGATAAAGAACGCCGTCAGCAACGCGAGTCGGTGTCTAGAATCGAATCGGTGTTAGGGGAGCAGCTGAGCACGCAACGTCACATGAGCGACAACCTGGACAAGTTGGTCTTGTTCGCGGAAAGTAAGTTCCAACAAGACACCAACAAATCCCCGGCAGAGTATCTGGTAAAACGAGGATACCGACCCCCACAAGGAAGGAAAGAAGCGTTTAAGCCGATCGTGGATTTGTCAAGTTAGATCCATGAGTTACAAGGTCGTCGTGGGGTGTCAAAACCTCGCGACGGCCTTGATTTTATGATGTTCAACCACAGGAGTTTGAGGACATGGCTTACATCCCCACCAAAGACGTAAATTGGGTACGTCGATCGTTCTTCTTGCCCAAAATGGAGAGGGCGCCGTACGTACTCACCCCTGCCAGTCAAAAGTACACCAACACGTCACTGGGTGGCAACATTGCCATCAACCCCCCACCCCAGTTTTGCGAATTCGCCGACCCCATGGTCGCCGGACGTGGGGGCACAGGCATGGGGCGATACTACAGCGAACACATCGACGACTCCGCGGTGCACTTGCACATACGCGCGGGCGTCCCAAAGTTTAATTCAATGACCAACTTTTTCATAGGGCCTTTAGGTAAACAAGGGTTCTACGATCCAAACATGTCGTATCTGGCCCGTACTGGCCAGGAGCGTGGCGGGTTTTACTCCGCCGGTAAACTGTTCGGGTTTTTATTTACAGCGCCTTTGCAGCCGATCATTTTCATTGGCCGGGCAGTGAAGTTCATTTTCAACGTCAAGCCCTCCAGCCGATGGTACAATCTAAAACCCACCATGCCTTTGTATTGGGGGGCAGTCAATGTGATGGTCAATCAGTTGGCCGTGAACATGAACTTAATACCCCCACTACTGACCATTGAGTCAAAAGGAAAAGAACCGGATTACATGGAAGGCTCTAGTGCAGAGAGTGTTAAAAATGTGATGCACGGACTGGACCCTCGCATCTTTCGCTCAAACGGCTCCATCGATATGTTTGCGGTGGCCACCAAAGCTCAGCGCTTACACGACGCTGCTCGCAAGAAGTTTGAAAAAGACGTTGAGGCCATTGCCGATCGGGACTCTGTCATCAGCATGTTGGACGAGTATGTAGGTACGGCGCCTGCGTACATGTACAGCTCTGAGGACGGCGGACAGACCAGCGGCGTCCGACCCCCGCAACTGGAGCCGTCACCCGGGGACAACACCTTAGAAGCGTATCTGGATCGGTACCTCAACAGCACAGAGGGCAAAGGCAAAGAGGTATCCGCAGAGGCCGCTCAAGATGACCAGGGTCGGTCGATCAAAGCCAATGACGATGGCAGTGGGTCGGCCAACACCCCCTCGGATCCCGAGGAGAAGAAATCCTGGGCCTCGGATGCGTTCAGTAGTTTTTGGGAAGGCACCAACGATGCCGCCGAGTTTGTGACCTTCAATGTACGCTCCAAAGACTCCGTTAGCGAGTCAGTCAGCAACTCCGCCGGCGAATCGGAGCTGGCGCAGACTCTGAACAACATGAACTCGTCGGGTCGTACTCGAAACTTCGCGTTTGCCGGAGGCAACGTGGGCGACAACGCCGCAATAAACGCGTTAGAGGGCGTGGGCAATGCGTTGAAAGACTTTGCGGTGGGAACAGCGGACGCGGTGGGTCTATCGGGATTAGCGGCGTTCAATGGCGCGGCATTTGTGGACATACCTAAGTACTGGCAAGATTCGTCGGTGACGTTTCCTCGCATGAGTTACAAGATGGAGCTGCGCTCCCCTTACGGTCATCCGGTTGCCAGGATGCAGTACGAGATGATCCCTATGCTCATGCTGCTGGCCATGGCGTTACCCAGATCGACGGGCAAACAATCCTACACCAGTCCGTTTCTGGTCGAGGCGTATTGCCAAGGTCGAGGTCAAGTCCGCATAGGGCTAATCGACTCCGTCACCATCACCCGTGGGGTGGGTAACATGCCCTGGTCTAAAAAAGGGGAGCCTCGGGGCATTGACGTGGATTTTAGCATCATGGATTTGTCGTCCATTATGTCCATGCCGTTGAACTCTAATCAGGATCTGTTTGACGATGAAAACGCATACACCGATTACATGGCCACGTTGGGAGGGTTGAGTCTGGCCGATCAGATCTACTCCCTGCGCAAGCTGAACATCGATATGACGCGAGCGTTGTCGCAGGCTAAGTTAGACTTCACCGCCTCTAAAATAGGCGTCACAGCCTCCAGTGGCACTATAGGCCGGCTGATCAGTGCGTTTCGTCCAGGCGTGTTTTACCAATAGACGGCATAGCAGGAGGGCACTGTGCCCTCCTGCTCCTATGCTGTTGCGTCAATAACCGCGTACGGGTACGAGGCTTTAGCGTGCTTACGCCGACCCTGTGGGTAGTACTCTTTAGCCACGGCGATGTTGGCCCGGCGCTGTCGATCGGTGCCCATGACTTGCTCTGCATCGGGGGACAGTTTACGATGAATCTGTGCATCGGGTATCCACACGCCGTCCCGGTTATAATACCCCCAGTTAGGATCAAACTGGGTCAAAGTCTCATCCATCTGCTGATACAACACCGGATCGTCGTCCAGCGTCACGGGACGCTTACCGTTAGGCGCCTTCGCATCCGCGATGCTTTTAGGTCGGCGGTAGTTGGTCAGCACCGTGGGGACGATCTCTAGGTCGTCGCCTTCGATCTCTTCAGGCCCAACATTCTCCAGTAGGTTAGCCAGACCGTGCATCTGACCTTTCTTAGCGAATCCAGAGCCTGCTTGGCGAATCAGTTCTTTACGGAGTTTTTGGGATTTGGCTCGCTTGATCAGTTCACTGATGCACTCCACGATGTCGATATCCAACGACAAATCAAACAAGGCTTTTGTGGCATTGCTAATTTTACCGCTCTCTTCCAACAGCCCACAAATGAAGCTGTCACCCATGACGTTGGCAAACACTTTTAACCCCGCCTTGACTTTGACATCGCCGTTTTCATCCAGCCCAAACTCACCCGCGGGTGTAATAACCGTAGAACCTAGCGACTTGTTGGCTAAGACGTACCCGTCATCCACGTTGGCCTCTTTTAAGGCCTTCTTGACCGCCGCACGCTCTTCGTCTGTAAGGCCGGCCATGGGGTTGGCCGTCTCGCCGGCCATCTTACCCAGCTCATTTAAAGAGTCCTCAGCCGCCGCATCCTTTGCCGCCTCAACCGCCTTATCGTTCACCGCCTCTTTCTTTTTCTTTGCTAAGGCTTTGTCGTCCATGACCTCAGACTTCTTAGGCGGCTCACCTGAGGCGTTCTCAGTCTCGGGCGTTTCGTAAGAATCCACCGCTTTGTTGTACGCATCCACCGTGGCCATTTCATCATCAGGCCCCATTTCAAATAAAGACTTAGCCACTTTCATGACGCATACTCCCCTCAAACAAAAAAATAAGACCGCTATAGCATCACTCACCGACCCACAGGGGATCGGTGAGTGACATCGTCATCGGTTGTAACGTACCGTACTTAGCATGTACCGTTCTTTATCGGTCATGTTCTCACGCAAACGCACCCGACAGTACTCCAAGTGTTCCATGATCCACCGGCCGCTGGGTGAGACGACCTTAGGGTTGTCCACGTTGCCCCAGTAGTAGTAGTGCACCAGAGGCAGTGTTGACTGAGCTAACTCCACTCGCAACCATGGGTGGGCTGCAAAGCGAGCATCCAACGCCACACGGATGTGATGTTGAAACGTCGCCTCGTCGATCATGACCCGTGGGTAACTGCGCCCCAGCTGCTTGGCTTGTATCCCTGACACATCACGCAATTCATCGTGCAAAAACCCAGTAGAGACATAATACCAATACCCCTCCACCGAAGAGAACCACCCGTGCAAAGGGTGGTCAAACGACAGCTTAGAGAAATTGGACAAAGCCCGGCCTAGACGGGACGCGCCACGGCTGTACACGTTTAAGTGGGTGTGGCCGTCTTCTTTAGGGTCGTATTTGTTACTCATGTGACCGCCTTCTTATGCTTCAAATGGGTTTTGTATTGCAGTCTGTGCCGAGTTTCTACGTAGGTCAGTCGCCACGTCAAGTACACCTCGAAACTGACGATCTTCGGACGAAGAAACATCAAACATCGATGATAGTTGATCCACGATAAAGTACGACTACGGAAGTACTTGAGTACGTTGCCTTTGGTGCTGGCGCGTTTTTCAGCGTCTTTGGACACTCCGTTGCGGGGGTCGTGGCAGTAGGCCTCAGCCAGGAGCTGCCGTTCGTCTTCGGTTATCCCCAGAGGGTCTTCTATGTTCTTGTACCACTTGGCCAACACGCGACTGCCGCTTTCACCGGTTAAGTCTGAGGGAACCACGACTTCAGAGGAGTGCGTTGTGCCCGCCAGTCGTATCAGGGGGTGATCGTCGCCAAACGCCAAAGAGACGCTAAAGCACATCTTCTCAGGGCGAAGAAATGCCAACCCCCGAAGAAACGTCCGAATCGTCATGTCGTTGTCGTTCAACGAGGCGTTCATATTCGATCGTAGGGACGATCGTTTGCGCGTGTCACCACGGGCCTCCAGCGTGGGGTCGTCCATGTATCGACTCATCAGTCGATCCCAGGCGGCCGGGCCTACATTACGTTCGATCAGTATCTTACGAAACATGGCCGACAATATACCTGGGACAGCCCCGACACCTCTATCGGTATCGTTTAACAGTCCGTTGATGTTGCTCATACTTAGCCTCTACGTCGAATAGAGCGGTCTCGATGACCACCAAGTCATCGGTCAGGCCTTTCGTCATACGACGATAGTAATCCTGCGTGCTTGGGGTAGTGTGGGTTAATGCCGTGAGAATCATCTGATGCTTACTCATCAGGATGGGCCAGGCGTCTGCAGGTCGTATGTGGTAGTCTTTGTCAGCGAACCACAGCTCCATGTCAGTGGGTTTTCGTCCGCCAGTCATAGGGTGGGTCGCCCTGTCAAACTCACCGTCTTCTTGAATCACACAGAGGGCCTCGTCAGCCTTAGTAAACCAATGCTGCACATTACTATGAAACGTACGGGCCGCTACGTATTGAGCGTGCGACGCCCGATAAGACGACAAAGTCTGCTTCGTGATACGGCCGGACGGTGCTCCGAACAGCCGACGAAGCCAGCGCGGGAACATAGGCATGACTCCTTTATGTGTGAGTGTGATCTCGATCACTTTGATAATGTCTACTTAAAAGTTTTTGGAACAAAGGGGTTCTTACGATGGACGATCAGTTTTTAAACACCACATTGACGTACACCGACGCCCGACGCCGGCGTATGATCGATAAGATCGAAGCAGATAATGAAGGGGTCATTCCCACCGACCCGGACTCAGCCCGGATCTACCTAAAGGCACTGTCGGACATGGACGGCGCGGCGGTTTCACACGCCCGTGTGAAGACGGAGGAGAAAGCCACGGACAACGATGCAGCCGTAGCGGAGATCATCCGGGACGTCGTGCGCAAACTTGATGGCCGTAATCCGTACCGATCGGACACCGTGGTCGAGGGTCGAGTACCGCCCCAGCTGTCCGCTGACATAGAAGCCAGCATCGTCATAGATGAAAGCCTACTCGAAACCGGTAAAGTGCAAGAGTCTGTTGAGGAATTCAACAAACGACTTGGGTTAGAAGACGATTAGAGCAACTGTGTGTACTCTGAGATCGGTAAGAACCCCAACATCAGGTGCGCACTCATGTACAACTCCCATTGAGCAAAGGCCTCTTCCCGATGGGAGAGGCCTAGCTCCTTTATGTCCGCATCGGTGGGCAACCGGTTGCAGTACAGTGAAGGGGCGTTGATAGGGAACGACGGTATGGGGTGTTCTTCCAGTGCAGTGTGGTTTGCGGTTAACCACCGGTCTAAGTCATACAGGGCATAATAGTGATACGAGACCATTAAGGTCTCGGGCGTCAATGCCTCTGGGGATAAATAGACCATCTCTACAATAAAGTCTTTAGAGATTACATCCTTGACCGACTCTTTGTACGCCTGACGTACCTCGTCTTCTAATTTGTACGGGTAGGTATTCACAACGACTTTTAAGTCGGTCATAAAGCCTTGCTTAGATCGCACTGCCATGAGGTTGTACGTCATGGCCTTTAGGCGCACCATCATGGATGAGGCCAAGGAACACTTCAACACCTCAATGTCCCGTGACGCCCACCAGTCCCTATAGTCTTCGGGTGTGACGTTGTCACACAACTCCCATAAATTGTCAGTCAGACGGCCACGATAGGCGTCCATGTCCATCGCTGCGGCGTCTTTTGCGCGGTGGTGTATCAGACACCCTAGACGCGTGTCTAGCAACGCGTCTAGGTCAATTAACAGATGCTGGCGGGTAATCATTCACAGACCTTCATAGGTTGTTGTTCAGGTGCATCCCCTTTAGGAATGTGCGCAGCGTACTGATGGATCGTACCTCACCCGTATCGGGTATGGCGTCCATGTCGACCTCGCCCGTCTCTGCAATCATCTGCTCCATGAGGCGATACGCCTCCTCATCACCGCCACGGAACTTGACGAACTCCCGGATAGACTGCTCGGCGCCCTGGGCGTAGAGCATCTGCACCTGAGGAAAACTGATGCGGGAGCCTTTAGACGCCCCTGTGGCCTGCCCTGTCAAATCGTCGATGCGTTTGTTATCCTCAGCCACCGAGATCTTTTTGGTCAACGACTGCTCTTGACGTCGCAGCGGTACGTCGATCACCATGTAAGGGATAGGGGTCAGATACCGGTTACCTTCCCCATCGGACAACTCAATGTGATGAAAGACTTTGCGTTTGTACTTATCCAACAACGCGAGATTGCGTTCTATTTGCAAACCCTCCCCTATGGCGTTAGGGACAGTAATGTGGAGTCGCCCACCGTCTCGCAGGTAGCGCATGAACGTATCAAACGCTTTATCGCTCATGGCCTCAAAGCGCTCCGTGTAATACGCTTTGTTACCCCCTTTGGGTAGGATCTCCTCGACGGCCTTAACAATAAACGCTTCAACTTTTTTACGGTTGCTCACAGCTATTACCTCTTAGTAAGTACTGCCCCAGTCGTGAGACAACGTTTTGAACGTGATAGGATGGCGTTCTAACAACGGCATCACTTTGAATTGAAAGATGTCTAGGATGACCGCCGTGTCGTTCGTGGGCACCAAGTGCCCACGTATCCGCCGGACAGTCTCGGTGTTCAGTACCGCAAGCTCCAGCGACCAAAACCGACAGGCGCAGGCGGCTTCGTTTTCCAACCTGTTGTGCGTGGCGCGCATATACGTCAACCACCGCCGTGCGTAAGCCTCGTCCCATTGAGAGAGGCGGTCATACATCTCGTCAAAGATAGCGTTCATAGTTATCGTAACCCTGCAGTGGTGTCAGACAGGGTTAAATCCCCATCCGAGTTATTTCTTTTTAGTCAGCCAGTACGGCGTGTACAGACCCTTTCTCATACGCAGCAAATCCATTGTTGACAAAAACGGCTTTACACCTGCAACATCCCATTCTATCGGCAGCCAATAGTCCCGGGTGTCCAGTAACACCCCCCAATCGTAACCGAGTTTTTTGATGTCCTCATACAGTTCCTTGGGCGTGCAGAGCAATTCCCGATCAAAACCAATGCCCACCTGGTCCATGTAGCACATTTCTGTGGAGATGTGCATGGCCCGGCGCAGGGCGTGTGATTCATCCACTTTATCGCGTACGGTCGTACGGGAGAGTTTCTCCTCGGGCACCAGGTCCAGATAGTAGTTCTGATCGTTGCCGCCTATGCCGTACTTCTTGTTCTTACGCAGGAACACAAACTCGCTCATCGCAGGCAATAAGCCTTCGTTCTGAGACATGAGCAGCGAGAAGGAGAATCCTGTGGGGCCTGATTTACCCCGTGTGTTGTACACCTCGACCTGTTGCAGCTCTGGGGAATGCTCAAAGTCACCCCCACGCTTGGTTGGGAACTCAGGGCCTTTAGTAGAGGCGTTCTTTAACACTTTCATGGTAAAGATGTAATACACATCGTTTGGTAGAAAGTTGAACTGATTCGGCACACGTTTAAACTTAGCGTTGCCTTTCAAGAACAGCAGCTTCTTTGGGGTAATGGCGTAGGGATCCAGTTGGTGTTCTTCGCCCACGTGCGCGGTGGCAATCACAAACACACCCGATGCTGCGGTCTTAGACGGCAGTTGGCGCACCATGTGGGACTTGGCCTTCATCTCAATCATGGCTTCCATGTTGAGGTTCTTATGGCCGATCTCATTGGCGTCCATGAGTTTCTCGAGGTTCTCAATAGAGAACTCGGTCAGGGAGTCGATGGTGACCACGTCCGGCTTAGGGACTTTGTAGTGCTTGCCGTCTTTGTTTAAAAACGGAATAGAGATATACTTCTTGGTGTCGGTGACTTTGGACGCCATTTCATCTTTAAGATCCGACCACCAGTTTTCACCGTAGTAATCCAGCTTGTTGTACGCACTGATCAGTCCGGAGTTGACCATCTCACTGATGTCTTGATCTTTCATCCACACGGTGTGACGCTTCAGGTCGCCCAGTCGGGACACATCAAACGTCGTCTCCGTATCGTACGCCTGGGACGTAGTGCCTTGATACTCTTCATCCTCCACAGGCAACCCACCCGGCATCCTGTACCGATCCGTCACGGTCAGATTAAAGAAGTGCGCCAGACCTGATTTAAAGTGGTTAGGGGGGCCACCTATACCAGTGAAAGGCGCCAGACCCCCGTTGAGGATAAACTCGCCACGAGAACCCTCTACCCAACGTCCCGACATGATATCGAACAGGCAACCAACGTTCATGCGTGGGCGGAAAGACATTCCGCCGGTTTTCTTCATCTTCATGTTAAACTCCTCGGGACTCAATGGGTATACCGCCACAGAGTGCGGTGGGGGTTAGTTATGTACATGGGTCGGGTGCAACGGTGCTTTCCCCTCTCGACCACACCATCATCGCCAGGTTGGCGACGTCAACCGGGTCGCCTTTGTCGATGTGATCTATCAGCATGGCATGCAGCTGAGCTTCAGTGCGGGGAGCGTCAAATTCTAAACTGTCCATAGTGACACGCCTTGGGTGTTGCTTCAAATGCCTCATCTTATAGCGCAAATCGTTGCTTTTTAAGAGACCCCACCACAGGTGCTTTGTATGATCCCTTTAAATCCTTCTTTTGAGTCTATGAGCACCCATCACAATGTGGTGTCCTTGGCTGCCCGGGTTGGCACAACCGGTGCGTTGCTCACCGAGTCCCTGCCAGGCTTTGTGGCCTCCGTCCAATCGTTTTTTCAGAATATGGTTAAGTCGTCACCCGATTTTCATGTAATCGAGCAAAAACTGTTCTCACACAAACTCACCGCCAGTAAGATCCAGTACACGGACATGGCTAAGGTGACTCTGTACGTTCCCAGCGGACTGTCCGTGTCGTACCTGGAGTGGATGAAGGTCATGGACGACTGTTCACAAACCACGCTGACGCTAGAGACGCGGGTTCTGGATCCGTTCCTAACCTGGGTGGGGTTACTGACGTCTGACGACTCCCGTTTCACCAACCGTCGGGTTAAAGACGGCCTAGCCGACATCGACTTTGCAGATCTGGATCGTTTAAAGAAATCCATAGGTCAGTGCTTTGACCGCAGAGTCAAAGATGAGCGCCCTTACGGCGAACTTTTAGATCGCAACAAAGACTGGGACACCGTAATAGAAGAATCCAATCTCCTGACTGAGCGCACCGCGCGCATCAGACCCAGCGTGATCTACGAGAAAACCCAGCAGCTTAGCCACTATCTGGAAACCCTGGCTACCCACCTGTCGGACCCGGACACCGTGGATAAATTCAACAACGAGTACAAGAAACTCTTTAACCGAGACATCGTGTCGGCTCTGGCGGACATGACGTATAAAGTTGCTCAAGAAGTTGAGTTCTTTTCAGTGTACGTGTATTACCTGGAATCCACCGCCCAGGCAATAGAAGACTCCATGGTTAAGATCAAAAAAGTGGCCAAGCTTTAAACAGCATAGATGCAGGAGGGCACTGTGCCCTCCTGCTATGCCGTCTACGGGTTAGCCGGTTGTACCAGGTTGTTGTCTAGCAACAGCTGCTCCATACGTTGGAGTTTAGCATTCAATCGTGTGTTAGCCGCTTGTGCATCGGCCAGGCGTGTGTACACATCCTTACGGATCTCCACTGCGGCCTGACGTGCCGTTTCTATGTTGGTTTGTTCGGCCTCGTTCAGACCGTCGGTATGCTCCAGTTTGAGCAGCCGCACTTCAGGGCGGTACCCTAACAACCCCAAACACTGAGCACCAATGGCCTCAGTGACATGAGACAACCCCAGGGTGTCTGGCAATGGCCCTAAATCCACAGAGAGCAACACCAGCGACGTTACGGACCCCAACCGATTAGGCAAAGAGGCAATGAACGTATCCGGTACCACGATAGAGGCACCGATGGCCGACAAGGTCACCAGGTACGCCTCAGACCGTCTGTCGGTCTGATAGGTTTCGTAAGAGACCCCGTACGGCTCGTAGTACCGCTCAAACACCCCCACACCCTGAGTCTCGGCGTCTTTAAACGACCTTAAAGCACGGCACGTGTACAGTGTGTTGGGTTTCAGTGTGTAAGGCGCTGTTAAGGTGTAGCTGCCCGCCAGCCCTAATGTAGGCGTTAACCGAATGGCCATCTTCTGAATCTCCTATCA
>Ga0307932_1000045_pt1 | contig 44156 bp, 40 predicted proteins | sample OrgLakmetageno48_FD_201843 | JGI IMG/M metagenome (GOLD analysis project Ga0307932, IMG submission 201843) | Saline water microbial communities from Organic Lake, Antarctica - #48 | ecosystem: Environmental > Aquatic > Non-marine Saline and Alkaline > Saline | place: Antarctica: Organic Lake...
GGAATCGTGCGAGTCCGCCGCTGGTCACCAGTGGAACAAGGCGCTCAAGGGTCTCCTGCTGTCCGAAGGGGTGGGCTGCCCGGGCGAGTGCGGCGGAGCGGATTTCGTGCAGCGCTCGTATGAGATTGCCCGCGTCCTCAACGATGAGGTGCTCGTCGATGAGGCGGCGGCTGGCGGAAATGAAAGCGCCGTGATCGGCCTCCAGAGCGGATTGGATCGCGTGTGCAGGGACGGCGACGCCGTATTGGTTGGCACAAGATGCAAGCCGGAGTATCTCAAGCTCAAGATGTCGACTCTGGTCAGCTTCGCGTGCGCGAACTTGCGCACTGACAACGGTGTCGAGATTCACGCCTTCGGTGAGCAGAGTGACGTACTCCAGTAGGAGGCTGCCTGCGCGCTCGGCTGGTTCCCGCCATCCAGCCCATTCGGTGAGATCGTTGGCCCGATAGTCGCGCCAGAGTTGCTCTGCGAAGGTGTCGTCAAGCATGGGCGTTATCGTGGCGATGGTCGACAGTAGCGGGACCGGAAAGCGATCTTCCTCCCGGATCGAAACAATGGTGATCACATTCGGCAGATCCGCGAGCCGTCTCAGTAGTCGATCGAGCAGATCAGGGTCATGGCGCCCCGCGTCGTCGACGAGGACACCCACGGGAGCATACGCGCTCGGCCGCAAAGACTCGATGCGTGCGGAGAGCAGAGCGACGGCATCACGCCCGGTGCGCCCCGTTGGTGTCAGCGAGTGGACCTGTTGCCAGCGATACAGGCTCCGGGTTTCGTGCACGGCTGCGTAGACGAGTGCGCTCTTGCCACTGCCGCTAGGCCCGGCGATGACCGCCAAGCGGCGGGCCGCCGCGACTTCGATCACCTGTTGTGTGAGTTCAGTGCGGGGCACGATCAATCCGGCAGCGACATGAGGAACTCCCACGTGCACGCCCTGACGTATGTCAGAACCGTCAGCAGACGATCTCCAGTCGATTGCCTCAGAGACCCCCAGCGACCTTGCCTCATCGAGAAGTTCAAGGTCAACGGTCGCAAGGACCTGTTCTATGAGGGCGTCGATGCCTGAGATGTCCACGGCTGTGCGGTTCCCTACATCCGGGTCGGCGTTGGCATCACTAGCCTGTCCTACCTGAGTGCACACGGCGGCCACAATGATTTCCGCGAGTCCCTCCGGGAAATCACGAGCCGCGGCGACGATGCTGATCGCCTGCCCATACGGATCGGGACAGACTACAACTGAGGTTGAAGCCGCAAAGGCAGCCATGTCCTGATCGTCGTCCAATGAGACAGCGTCCAGCTCCTTGGCTAATTCACTCCGGGCGCTGGAGCTAGGCTGTGCAGCCTCGCTCCCCCACTCGGGTACTGGAATTCGAGTGACCGGGCGCTCAAGCAAGAGGATCGTCGCGGCTGGGAGTTCGGCGTCCCTGCGCTTCACCCAAGCCTTTGCGAGAGAACGCAAGTCCTTTCGCAGATTGGTCGGGGCGAAATCGCCCGCGCTCTCACGTCGCGACTTGACCTGGATGAAGAACGACCCGCTCAACGACTGCACCGAAATGTCGTCGTACCCTTCCGGCGTCACTAACGCTGTCGCGTCGCCTTCGCTCCACAGACGCAATACGACGAGCGTGGCGACCATATTCTGATAGCGAAATCCACGCCCGGCACGCGCACCGGCTCGAGATATGGCCCACAAGGTCGTCTGTGGCTCCGTAGACAAAGACGCTGGACTGGGAGGTGGCAAAGTCTCCCTTTGCTTACCGCGGCGCTCTTGAGCGGCACGCCGGCGGCGCGCTTCGGCTGTCGTGCGCTCTGAGTCTCGACGGGTCATATCTCGATGGTATTGACGACCTGTGACGCACCCAGACGTCCCGAAACTATCAGCGGACCTGTTTTTCGCATGATTCCACGGCTAGCTGTTCTCCCCGAGGCTGAACCGTTGCTCGCTGGAGTTTCCGTGGAGTCAATGTCCATCCACGATGCTTGGCTCGGTTTCGAATCCCTGCCCGTCGAAGTCACCAAGGGCTTTCTCCCGGTTCGAAAGTGGGCACTTTCCATAACCCGGTTCGCGGGTCCCATGACAGGTTGGTAGCGCTCTCAGAAAGGATCGGTTCGGTAAGTGCAAAACATGTGTCGAGAAGCTCGCCAAAGCGGACGGGCGTCGTCCCTTCGAGGCGTTGCTTCCGTCGCCAGACCTCCCACTTGGGTTGCGCGAGGTCGGGCATGTTTGCGATCAATGGACCGAGCAGTTCGATCTCGACTTGGCGGTAGCGCGCAACGGTGTCGAGCGCTGAACGCAGGTCCGTGCCGCGGATTCTCCGGGTGCGGGCAATGGCCGCGATATCGGTGAAGTCGCGCCAGCGGGTGTTTTGGTCACCTCGTTCGATCGCGGTGACGATCTTTTCGGCAAGCACCATGTGGTCTGGGTAGCCAGCGAGCCTAAGCGTTCCACCGAGAAGGAGCGGGAGCACGGCTTCAGTCGGGGCCGGCCAGATCGGATCGCCAAAGTTCACGTCGACGTGCAGAGCTACTCGCGCTGTCGCGAGTTGCGCCGTGACCTTGACGCGGACGCCTTTATGGTCGGCGTCGTTCCGGATCGGCTCCCCCACAGCGGAGTCCGGATCGGCTCCCCCACAGCGGAGTCCGGATCGAACTCCAACCCATCGTCGAGATGTACCTCGATGACGCTGCGCACCCGTTGCTCGACATCAGCGATGTCGTTGGCGAATCCAATCGCTGCGAAGTCGATGTCGCGGGTCGGCCTCGTGCAGCGAATACCGCCATGAGCACGCCGCCTTTGAGTACGAACTCTCCGGCGTGTTCGGAGACGGCTAACCGGGCGAGGAACCCTTCGAGCGCGTACAACGTGAAGTATTCTGCGGGGTCGCGTCCTTCACGGCGGGCGAGGTTGCGTAGATTGTTGTATGCCTTCCCGGCAGGTGTATCTCGCGTCGGTGCTGGCGGGGTCATAGGAGCGCCTCGAGCGCCTGGCGGATCCGCGGCTGTGCCTTCGGGAACGATGATGCAACCTTCAACAGGGCTGCCGGCGAGTTCCCTCGGCGGCGCAACCACCGTCGGAGTGCTTCGTAGGCGACGTCGCTGCCTTCCTGATGCATGAGCCGGAAGCAGTCCACGATCGTTCTCTCGGCTGAGTAGATGGCGACCCTAAATCCATTTCCGGCATCGATGTGGTCGCGTCCGACGTGGAAGGTCGTCGGGTCGAAGCTATGCCATGCAACGTGAGCGAGTCCAACGGGATGATGGGTGCCTCGCGGGAGGGCGATATCAGACCCGAACGGGATGGCGTCGCTCAGGTCGAGGTGTATGAGCGCACTAGTCAGACACAACGTTGCCTCTTCATGCACAGCTGTTGCTGCGGCGAGCGAAGCAAAGGCAGGCTCAATCTTGTCAGGACGCAGATACACGCCGCGGCCTACTCGTTCGATCTCACCCTTCTCGAGAAGGTCGTAAACCTGGTCTTTCCGCAGGCCTGCGGCGCGAGCGTCGCCGAGTGTAAACACTGGTGCGAGATCTGCTACCAACATGCTCACCTCCCAACTCTCTACACATAAAGGTTATCTGTAATGAGTTAGGAAGACAACGATGTGACGAGGCTCCAATAATGAAAAGTTACTTTTCCCCCATCTCTCCACTTGGAGTCCGCATCCACACTGACACCTTGCCACGCGAAAACCGCCAGAATCGAACACACGTTGGGTCTACAGAGCCTCGAAAGCAGACGGTGTGTACCCGCACTGACTGCGACCGTGAACGATTAGACGCACTGCCCACTGAGGCGAAATCGTTCTTCGATGCCCCTCGCCAGTTGAGTTCCGCGCGTGCGTCACCTGTGCTTCCCGTACTCCTCGGGCGTGCGCGATGGCACATAGATTGACTACGGATCCACTTGATTCACGAACTCTGGGCGCAACAATCCAGTCTGGTCTGGGTCTGGCGCAGCCGGGCCAAGGCGCGGGCGCTGATGTTCGGTGTCTCCCACCCCAACCCGGTTGCTACGTTCTGTCAGAGCGACGAGCGCAAGATGTCGGTCGGCAGTCCAACAGATTAACTTGCCCTTGTGATCCTTGTTGCGTCCAAGAATGCCGGCTTCGGCAAGTTCAACAAGCGCCCGGTGTGCCGCCGCGCCTGAGACATCGTGCCGCGCCGCCACAGTCTCGATCGTCAACACTGGCTCCGTTGCCAGTGTGTCGAGAATGCCGAGAATCACTGCATCACGGCGGGGCTTCGCCGGTGAGATACCTTGGTCCTGCCGATAGCGGATCAGAGTGTCTCGGGTTGCATCGTCGAGGGCCGCGATGTCACTGGAGAGCCGCACTGCGTTTGCTGCAGCGAGTTCCGCAGCACGGGCGAACCCAATAATCCAGTCGTCTAAGCGGGGCGGGTCCTTTCGAAATGCGGTAAGTCCAGCGATATAGGTGGCCGTTTCGCCGGCGAAGACTGTGCTGATAGGGATGAGCGTGTTTCTGAGTGCGTCTGTGCGGCGGAGGACGGTGTGGATGAGGGCACGTCCGGTTCTGCCGTTGCCGTCAATAAATGGGTGGATGGTCTCGAACTGAGCGTGTGCAATCGCCGCGCGGACTACGGGATTCCCGTTTGTCGCGGTGACGAATCGAACGAGATCCTCGACGAGGCGTCGCACTTCGGTTTCCGGCGGGGGAACAAAATCGGCTCGAAGCGGGCTCCATCCCGATCCGCCAACCCAGTTCTGTTCAGTGCGAAGACCTATTTCTAACCCGGGTTCACTCACGTGCTGCAGATGTTCGATGTCAGCCGTTGTGACGGGTCGATGACGGTCGGCAAGAGCTGCGATTGCCTCTTCCGTGGCGCGGACGTTTGCAACAACGTCCAAAGCTACCCGTGTGCCTCGCTGGAGCAACTCCGCGATGGCGAGCTTTTTCGGGGTGATCCGGTTGCCCTCGATCCAGGATGAGGAGATGCTCTCGGATCGGATCAGTAAATGGTTCACGTATCCGCCGCGAGCTCCGATTCGTTCGTCTGCGCGGGCAAGGACCGCGAGCGCGTCTTCCGCGGATTGCTGCGCTTCTTGGCCGATTTGTGGCAGTCGCTCGCCCAATTCGTCGGGCACGTACGCGCGGTAGTGGCCGGGGGCTCGGTCCTCGCGGCTGAGGTGGGTGGCATCTTGTGGATTCCAGAGCAGGTCTACGTAGAAGGCCATGTGAGTCGCTCCTAACGTGAAGAGCCGGTTCGTCAAATCAACTTTAGCTGCTTTAAGGGTGAAATTGCACACTCGCCATCTCGTTTGTGCAATCTCTATTCGAGCTGGGTCTTCATGCGGATTCCCCAAAGACCAGGCTGAGAGACCGGTCGGTTCTCACACCTCGGCGCCCCGGAGGCCCTCCCCAGCTGGGTGACAGGCGTTACGAGCGCTTCGGCGGCTCCGCCCATGAGCGCTTCAAGATCTTCGGGGTTGCTCCAAAGACGCTCAATCACTCGACGGCAAGGTCGGAAACGAGCCTGTCGAAGTTCTCCCAAACAGCGATGTTCCGCTCTCTCGCCACCGCAACGCGCAGACGATCCGCGTTGATTTCACCGTCTAAAATTGCGTCACGGACCTTTTTGGTCAGTGTGTTCCAGCCAGCTTCGGCGTATACCTCGGGAGCGCGCATTGGCTCGAGGAGCGCGATCTCCTGCGCCTTGAGGCTGGCGCGTTGCCGGTTTCGACGTGCATGCTGAGTCACGCCCTCGATCGGGTCGGACGTCCACAGCGCCGCAATCTGGAATGACGAGGGCACCTGCGTGGTCACACCCCACTCACGTGCGGCCGAGTACCCGGTCGATCCATTCCCTGCGTCCCCGAGGACTTCTCTTACGATCTCCTCGATACGGGGCCACGTCATTCCAAACCGGGTCTTCATACTGCGAGAGGAGAGGCCACGATGAACAGGAATGAGCTCTCCGCTCCGCGCAGCCCTGGAGGCCGCTTGACGCCTAACCGGGTGACTTGCACGAACGACCGTTCCGGGGCGCTCCGGATCGAGGCGGCTTGAGAGGTGGCACTCATGTCACGAAAGCTAACGGAAACAATCACCACCCCAGATGTTGTTGCGTTTCCTTTCAGATTTAGGGGTGTAGCTAGACCACCCTGTGGTAGTCATGCCTCAGGGTCTGAACGCCCCGCCACAGTCGCCAAGCCTTCAGCCACGGCAACACATACCCCCATGCGCGCTGGCGGAGGGAGTTCTTCCTCGAAATCACCGTTGTTCCCGCATCAGGAATCAGACTTGACCCCACTCGGGCAAGGACGATGCCCGGCAGCAGGACTTCACGTGTGGTGGCGAGCGCCCGTTTGCGAAACACAAAGTCTTTGCCATAAATGCCCGCAAAGTCTTCGTCATGTCCTCCAATATCCCAGTAGAGCTTTTTAGTCATCACATAGCTGTTGGGGTGGGATTCGCGCACCCCGCCACCATCAAATTTTGTCCGCCCGAGGGAGTAAAAAACGGACTCCTCTTTCTCCATGTCGCGCAACTGAATCAGAGTGGAAGCCGGCACCACATGGTCTATATCGGTCAGCAGTAACCAGGGCCCGTGCGCTTCGTAGGCGCCAATATTTCGTGCCGCATCCTGATTCCAGCGCACATCTGTGGCAATGCGAAAGATCGATATCCGCGGCAGCCCTTCTGGGCGCAGAACGTCGGACGCGGGCGATACCGACGAGGCATCATCAACGATGATGACCTCGATCGCGTCTTTCACGCTTTGTGGGTACTGCGAAATCTCTTTCCACTGCAACTCAAGCATCTGAGGATTCTCGTAGTAGGGGAACACGACAGATATTTCTCTCTGGTTCTTCTCTCCTTGGGGAGAAGGCAAGTCGTGGTCCACAGAGACAATCTAGTCGTTCCCCACAGCACCAAAAAGGTTGCTGGGACACACAAGTAGACTGAGCAATCGTAATATGGCGCTCTCTGGCGCCTGGATTCAGGGGAGTGAAAAGCGTGAAAATCTTTGTCACCGGTGGAGCCGGATTCATTGGCTCCAATTTTGTTCGCATGGCCCTCACCGCCCGGCTGCCAGGACTCGAAGACGCAGACATCACCGTTTTTGACGCTCTCACCTACTCCGGGACTTTGACTAACCTCGAGGCCATCAGCGATTCCCCCCGCTATAGCTTCGTTCACGGCGATATTCGCGACCAAGACGCTGTCGCCACTGCACTTGCTGGCCACGATGCGATTGTTCACTTCGCTGCCGAGAGCCACGTGGACCGCTCGGTCACAGACTCCCGGATTTTTGTGGAAACAAATGTTCTGGGAACACAAACTCTTCTTGACCAAGCCCTCGCACTCGGTGTTCCACGCTTTGTGCATGTGTCAACCGATGAGGTGTACGGCAGCATCGACGAGGGTTCCTGGGACGAAAACGAACCCCTGCTTCCCAATTCGCCCTATTCCGCGAGTAAAGCGGCAAGTGACCTTCTGGTGCGGAGCTACCAGGTGACTCACGGACTGAATGCGTCAACGACGCGGTGCAGCAACAATTACGGCACCCACCATTTCCCCGAAAAAGTGATTCCCTTGTTCATCACTAACCTTCTCGATGGGCAAAAAATCCCCCTCTACGGTGATGGCGGTAACGTTCGCGATTGGCTCCACGTGGATGACCACTGCCGCGGTATTGCGCTGGTTTTACAGGGGGGAAAGCCCGGAGAAACCTACAACATCGGCGGTGGCACAGAGCTGTCTAACGTGGAACTCACCGAATTCCTGTTAGCTGCCACGGGACGGGATGAGTCGTTCATCGAACATGTGGCAGACAGAAAAGGCCATGATCGTCGCTACAGCGTCGACATTGGAAAGATTCAGCGCGAGCTTGGGTACGAACCCCTCGTTCCCTTCGAATCAGGCCTTGCCGATGTGGTGAAGTGGTACAGGGACAATCGTTCCTGGTGGGAGCCCCTCAAGGAGCAGACCACCCCGTGACAAAAATCTTGGTCATTGGGGCGGGGGGGATGCTTGGCACCGATGTGATGCACGCCCTTGCACCCTACGCACCTCGGGGATTGACTCGCACAGATCTCGACATCCGGAGTGAATCCGATGTGGCAGCAGCGGTAGAAGGATTCGATGTTGTGGTCAATACGGCTGCCTATACGCGGGTGGATGATGCAGAAAGCGAGCGCGAGCTCGCTTTCACTATCAACGCGGAGGGCCCACGAAACATTGCACGCGCGGCCCGCAAGACGCAGGCCAGACTGATACACATTTCCACTGACTACGTCTTTGAGGGAACCGCGTCCACCCCTTACCCCGAAGATGCCCCCACCAACCCTCTCTCGGTATATGGGGCATCCAAACTCGCCGGTGAGGTGGCAATCCAGGAGGAGCACGGAGACTTTTCCACGATTCTTCGGACCTCGTGGCTCTACGGGGAGCACGGCTCAAGCTTTCCCCACACAATGCTTCGACTGGGATTATCACACCCCACCGTGTCCGTTGTGGAGGATCAAATCGGTCAGCCGACGTGGAGCATGGATGTTGCCCAGATGATCAAAAGCATCGCTGAATCCTCGATTGTCTCGGGTATTTTCCATGCCACCAATGCGGGCAGCACCAGCTGGTTTCTTTTTGCCAGGGCGCTGTTTGAACGCGCTGGGTGGGACCCCGAGCGCGTTATTGCCACATCGAGTGAAAACTTCCCGAGACCTGCTCCAAGGCCTGCCTGGTCTGTCCTTGCACACGAACAATGGTCTCTAGCATCGTTGCCGCTTCCTCGAGCGTGGACCGAAGCCCTTGATGAAGCGTGGAATTCTTTTATGCACACGTGGGTAGGTGAAACGCCTCATGGGAAAAAGTGAATCCCTAGGGCTTGTGGTCATCGGGTATCACTCCGATGGTGTCTGGGAGTCATTTTTCACAAGCCTCAGGGCCTCACACACCCAGCCTGCCGACATTGTCGTGGTGGAAAACTCTCCCGAGGTGTCGCCCCTGCTGAAGAAGTTCTCTGATTTTCCGATCACCGTCGTTCACCGCAGCGATAACCCCGGCTACGGTGCTGCCGCGAATGCGGGTGTGGCGGCCCTGCCGCCACACATCACCGAGGTCGTCATTTGTAATCCTGATTTGACCATGGAGCCTGGAGCATTAGAACTGTTGCTTGAAGAGTTGAAGACCCAGAGCGCAGCAGGAGTGGTGGGGCCGCGCATTCTCACCTCTCGCGGTGAGACATACCCTTCCGCACGAGCGATTCCCGGTATTCGCATCGGCATTGGCCATGCGTTGCTTGGTCGAGTGTGGCGGGGCAACCCGTGGAGCGCAACATACCTCGGCCGCTACGGTGAACTGACCCCACACTCTGTCGGGTGGCTTTCCGGTGCGTTCCTGATGGTGAAGAGGGGTGCCTTCGACTCACTCGGAGGGTTTGATGAGGGCTACTTTATGTTCTTTGAAGACGTCGACTTGGGTTTTCGGCTCAAAAAAAGCGGTTATCGAAGCTTCTACATCCCCGCGGCAGAGATTACCCACAGCGGCGCTCACGCCACCAAGACCGACATGCCAGCGATGATTGCTGCCCACCATCGCAGCGCCGCGCGGTTCCTATCGCTGTTGTATGGGGGAAAAAGATATGCACCGCTGCGGGGCATGTTGAAAACCGGTCTGAAAGTCCGGTCCTTCATTGCCTATCGCTTAGCGAAAAGAACGCACGGATAAAAAACCATCGCTCTAACCCAGCAGCGTTTTGTCCAGCACCGTTTGAGTCTGTGCTGCGCTAAAAGCTTCGAGGTATTGCGCAATGTGGGGGTGGGCACTAGAGAGCATGCGCAGGGCAAGAAGTCCCGCGTTTTTTGCCTGACCAATACCCACTGTTGCCACGGGAATACCGGAGGGCATTTGGACAATAGAGAGCAGTGAGTCCATTCCATCTAGGGTAGCCAAGGCAATAGGAACACCAATCACCGGCAGGGTGGTCATCGAGGCAACCATTCCGGGGAGATGGGCGGCGCCACCCGCGCCTGCCACAATCACCTGAAAACCGTGGGCTCTGGCCCCTTTGGCAAAGTCCATCATCTTTTCTGGGGTTCGATGTGCCGAGACGATGTCAGACACAACCTCCACGCCTGCGTCACGAAGAATCTCGTCGGCATCTTTCATGATGGGCCAGTCAGAATCTGACCCCATGATGACGGCAACTTTGGCAACTCCCACATCAGCCATCGTAGTTCTCCCCGCGCAAAATAGCTCGCACAGCAAGCGCTCTGCCTAAAGTGTCTGCCACGTCGCTCCCCACCGCTACGCAGTGGCCGGCCTTCCGGCCGGGCCGCGGGGCTTTGGTGTAGTCATGAATTTTCACCTCGGGGAACCGCTCCGATGCCGTCCTTGCGAGAAGATCATCCACATGACCAAACACATTGGCCATCACACCGATTCCCGAGATCAGCTCGGGTGAGCCCAGCGGAAAGTCCGTCACCGCACGCAGGTGTTGCTCAAATTGGCTTGTCACAGACAGCTCGGTGAACACGTGGCCCGAATTGTGGGGGCGCATCGCCAATTCGTTGACCAGAATGCGCCCATCGGTGGTGTCAAAGAGCTCAACGGCGAGTACCCCCACCACGGCAATGCTCTCAGCGATGCTGCGAGCGATACTTTCCGCCTCAGCTGACTGCCGGGGGCTGATGCCCGGTGCTGGGGCCAATACTTCGGAGCACACCCCCTCAGCCTGTCTAGTTTCCACTACAGGCCATGGAACCCATTGGCCGCTCGGCCGTCTGGCTCCCAGTTGAGCAAGCTCACGGCGGAAGTCAACTTTTTCTTCTAGAAGCACCTTGCCCGCGGCAGTCCAGTCCGCAATCGCCCCAAAGCTGTCTATGACACGAACCCCTTTGCCGTCGTATCCGCCAACGGGCAGTTTCGCAACGCAGGGAAACCCACCCACCTCCCGGAGTGCCAGGTCGTAGTCAGCCTCTGATTCCACAACAGCCCACCGCGGTTGGGGAACGCCGAGGGCGGCCAGGGCGTGGCGCATCACAATCTTGTTGTGGGTGAGAGAGAGGGCATCGGGAGGAGGGTAAACCCTCACACCCTGAGCCTGCAAGGCTTCAAGGTGAGCAATCGGAACGTGTTCATGATCAAAGGTGATCACATCACAGTTGTGTGCAAAAGCCTCAAGCTCAGAGAGTTGCGAATAGTCCCCCACATGGCTGACAGCCATCGATGCCGATGACCCTTCCGCTTCGGCGAATACTCGCAAATCAATGCCCAGATTGATAGCTGCGGGAATCATCATTCGGGCCAGCTGCCCGCCACCGATAACCCCCACGCAGACCATGTAACGACCCTATTGGTAAAGGTGGTGGACATCAGCCGCGACAATCTCGATGTCCACTCCTGCGGCGTTTCGAACAACAAGCCGCCCGTGGCCATCCACGCCCTGGGCGATACCCCTGAAGGATTTGCCGAGAACCGGAACCACCTCTACCGAGCAGCCCACCGTCAAGAGTCTCTCCGTGACAAAATCGTGCGCATCCAGATGCCCCGCTGTGTGGAAACTCCGCAAAAGCAAAACAAACTGAGCGAGAACAGCGTCTACTAAGCCATCACCGACGTCGATGAAGTCGGCAAGTGCAACAGCATTCTCCGAGGGTGGCTGAGCAACAAAGCTCCTGTTGAGACCTACCCCCACAATGACACCGCCACCGCGGTGCACTTCACACAGCACCCCGGCAAGTTTTTTTCCCCCCACAAGCACATCGTTTGGCCATTTGAGACCCGCCTCGGCAACGCCAACACTACGCAACGCTTCCACCAGGCACGCACCAGCCACAAGAGGAATCCATGTGAGGCCTGGACCTGGGCCTGGAACCATCACGCTGAAGGCCACGGACTCCCCAGGCCTACTGACCCACACCCGTCCAAGCCTTCCTCGACCGGCTGTCTGGTGCCCTGCGAGCACCAGAGAAAACGGCGGCCACGCGTCCTGTGTCGCCATCACCGAATTTGTTGACTCTGTTTGCTCAAGGTAGTGGAGGGCGGAGACCACCGCGGAGGTGAGCGGAAAGTTTTCCAGCTGCTCAGTCTTCATCAAAGGACATGAGCTTTACATACTCTTCAATCATCGGCACAGCCTTGCGCACTTCTTTGAAGGTTCCACTGGCCAGAATTCTTCCCTCATCCATCACATGGACTTGATCCGCGTGCTGGATGGTCGACAGACGGTGGGCAATCACGATGACCGTGGTGTCGTTGCCGAGCGCTTGAATGGCGCCAGCAATGCTGGCCTCCGTGGCAGCATCAAGAGCACTTGTTGCCTCGTCCAAAATAATCAGACTCGGGTTTGTGTAAAGGGCCCTGGCGAGACCAAGCCGCTGAATTTGGCCACCACTCAATGCATCAGAGTGCTCACCCAGGCTCGAGTGAATCGTCTTTTCCATGCCCGAGACCAACGGAGCAAGCTGAGCGCGCTCGAGTGCTGACCAGATAGCGCCCTCATTCCACTCATCGCTTGGCACACCCAAAGCAACATTTTCCGCAATCGACCCACTCACAAGACCGGGCTTTTGGGGGACGTAGGCCATGAGCCCGGGTGATGTCTCTCGAAGTTCCACAGGGTCAAGACCCTCCACGGTCACCGATCCGCTCTCTGGGCTGTAGAGACCGAGAATCAAGTCCACCAGTGTTGTCTTCCCAGCACCCGAAGGCCCCACAATGGCTGCATAGGAACCGGACGGAATCCGCAAACTGACCGCATTAATGGTGGGTTGCTCAGTGCCTAAGTGCGTGAAGGTCGTCTCTGTGAGATTAACTTCCAGTCCCTTTTTCTCAAACAGACGTTGCTCTTTCGCAGCCGACAAAGTGGTCTCGGCATAAATGCTCGCATCTAACAACTCCGGGGTATCTCGAAGCTTAACCAAAATATCTTGGGCCATAACGACCCAGCTTTGCATGACTCGCAAATCATTCCAGATTTGCTGGAGCGGGAGGATTGCTCCCATCATCCGAAAGGACCCGGCAAGAAAAATTCCGAGCGCAAGCAGTCCTTCGCCCAGGGTTCCTCGTCCGAGCTGCCATATGACAAAACCGAATGCCCCGACGATAAGACCTCCCTCGGCGATGTACCGGGGCATGCTTTTCAAGATTTGAAGCGTCACCCCCGTCCTGGCACCGAGCTTTTTGGCTTCGATGAAGCGGGTCAGAAAGTAATCCTGCTTCGAAAGGACCGCAATCTCACGGAAACCGTCCACCATCTCCAGGATTGAACCACCGGTAGCGACCGAACTTTTTTGAATATTCCGTCCTGACCTGAGATACCGCTTTGCGGTCGTCGCCTGGAGAGCGAACACAAGAATCGCGAAATAGATGGCGATAAGAATCGCGGCAACCCAATCGACAGCAAGAAAGAGCACAAAAATTGAAATGAAGAGTGTGCCCTCGATGACAAGTGTCGTCATCGAGCCGAGCACACCAGAGAAGGTCGCATTCGTGGATGTTCCTACCAGAAACTGAATCTCGGCCCGAGAATATTGACGCACGCGCTGCAACGAACCGCTAAACAAATAGCGGGCAACCTTTGCCGAATTTCTGATTTCCACAGCGGACAAAAACACTGCCGTCCAGCGAGCAAACCAAATAGCTAACCCGCCCTTGAGGATGAACAGTATCGCCACGATGGCCACAAGAGTGGTGACGTTGGTCGCCGTAGGCTCAGGAATGCTAAAACCAAACAGCTGAAAGTTTTCCCCAGAAAGTCCCGTAGCCGTGATTGCTCCGAGCAAACCCATGAGCGCAACCGCCACAATGTCGAGGCCGTTCAACGCAAAACGGACAACAATTCGAATAAGAAAAAAGATCTTCTCTGACTTCGTCAGGAGCGACCAAGAAACTCCTGCGACTCTCAGCAGACTGCGGAAACTGCTTTTTTCCTCCGGCTCGGAGTTGTCTTTCTCCCGCCAACTTTTGGTCCTAGCGGCCATCAGGGTGGTCAATCCCCTCTGGACGGGACGAGGCAAGGATTTCAACGTCGGCATCCACCATGATCTGCGCAAGTTCTGGGGTGAGCACTCGAGGCTCCCATCCGGTGGCCTGGCGAATCTTCGACGAGTCGCCCACCAGGGAATCTACTTCAGCAGGGCGCACAAAGCGCTCGTCAAACTCGACATATTTTTCCCACTCAAGGCCGAGCCGCCCAAACGTAAAGCCCAGAAAATCACGCACCGAATACTCGGTGCCGGTGGCCACCACAAAGTCAGCCGGCTCTTGTGCCTGCAGCATCATCCACATCGCCTCAACGTATTCGGGCGCATAACCCCAGTCACGGACAGCGTCAAGATTCCCCAGGTGAAGCTTGTCCTGCAGGCCCGCATGAATACGCGCTGCCGCGGTGGTGATTTTCTTTGTGACAAACGTTTCACCCCTTCGGGGTGATTCGTGGTTAAAAAGAATGCCGTTTGTGGCAAACATTCCGTAGCTTTCACGGTAGTTGCGGGTGATCCAATAGGAATAGACCTTCGCCGCACCGTAGGGGGAGCGGGGATAAAAAGGAGTTTCTTCGTTTTGTGGGGGAGGACTCGCCCCAAACATCTCTGAACTGGACGCTTGATAAAAGCGGGCCTTTGACCCGGCAACACGGATTGCTTCTAAGAGCCGAATGGAACCAAGGCCGGTGGTGTTTCCCGTGAGCTCGGGTTCATCAAAGCTCACCCGAACGTGTGACTGGGCAGCAAGGTTATAGACCTCATCGGGATCAATCGATGCGACAAGCGAAATCAACCTCGAGCTGTCGCCAAGGTCGCCGTAGTGCAGAAAAAGCGTGGAATCCATGACCGAAGAGTCCGACACAAGATGAGCGATGCGCTGCGTGTTGGGGTTAGACGAGCGACGGATTACGCCGTGGACTTCATATCCTTTGGACAAAAGAAATTCAGCCAAATAGCTTCCATCTTGCCCGGTGATGCCCGTCACTAGAGCTTTTTTCACTACAAGTGTCTCCACCACGCCCCAGACCTCTCTCCATCATGCCCCGGCAGGAACACGACACCCAATCTATCGCGCAGAGCCGTGCGATTCACGCACCACCGGCCTTGCAGGGTGTCTCAGCCCTTGGAGAGCACAAGCTTGGCGTAGCGGTAGAAACGCGCCACAGTGTCGATGGGGTGTCGCAGGGGGTAGCGAAAGAGTTCCCTCGCATCAGAGCGGGACTCGCTCTGATCGAGACGGGTGTTGATCTGAGTGCTTGGTGGGTGAGAAAGCGGAAAGGGTATGTCTTTTGCCACGACGTTTGCGACATAGCTTTCAAATTTGGTGTGGGTAGAGCTTGGGCCAAGACCAATGTTTTGCACAAGGTTAACCATCGGAACAGGGTTGGCATACCCCTGCCCAACACAGTGCACCACAAAGGGCAGCGCCCACGAGTTCAGCCGATCGGCGGTAGTCAACATCTTTCGCATCGCCTGGCGCCTGGAACCCTTCGGAAATTTCTCACTCATCACCCGCGCTTCTTCGCCACTCCAGCGCTTTCCTAACTCACCGCTGCCAGAAAATGTTTGCCACGTCCTGGCCCATGTGGCCCACCCCCAGATGCGCACATCACCAGAGAAGTCATAGGAGCACTCACTTACACGGCGGCCTCGAAGCCTGGAGGAACCGGTAATCATTCCCACTCCGGTGTTATCCCTGTAGCGCTCAAGCAATTCTGTGGCGAAGGGAAAAAAGCTGGCATCGGGCAGACAGTCATCTTCTAGGATGATGGCCTCGTTTACGAGAGAAAACACCTCATCAAGCCCCGTGGAGACGCGAGCTTTGAGCCCCATGTTGGTCTCGGCATAGATGCGATGCACCGTGGCATCCCAATCCACCGTCGCCACGACGTCCCTGGTCAGGGCAACCTGGTGAGCATCCCGATCATCATCGGGCCGTGGCCCATCCATCACCAGGATTACCACGGGAGGCCTCGCCTCCCGGATTGCTGCAAAGACCTTCGCGGTCATCCAGGGGCGGTGATACCCGAGCAGGACAACCGGAGCGCAGGCCCTAACTCCCACAGAAACTCCTTTGACGCCGGTTTCCCACTAGCGTAGTGCTGTGTCTGCATCGATTCTTCACCTCAACTTTTCTCGTACCGGAGGGGCGGGATCTGTAGCGCGCACCCTGTGGGAAGAGCAGGTGCGACTCGGCCACACCTCCCGCTTTCACACCACCATCAACTCCGACCTTCGCACCCACCCATTTTCTGCCCCCCTTTACACCGCAGCGGCAGCACTTGACCAGTACGGCATCAAAGCCCCCAGCTTTGATGCCCCGATCAGCCTGATGCGTGATCGGATGAAGGATCGAGGACTACCCAATCTTGAGGGCGTCGATGTGCTCCACCTGCACGGCATCAACGGAATGGTCGGCATTGATGCCATCGCCAGAGACCATCCGTCTCTTCGCATCGTGTGGACGCTTCACGATATGAACCCTTTCACCGGTGTGTGCCACTACTCCCTGGGGTGCCAGGGGTTTCAACGCAACTGTGAACGCTGTCCGGCCGTGCGCCCTCCTTTCCAGGGAGCGGTGAGTACAGCCTTGGCCAGAAAGCGCGACGCGCTCGCAGTGCTTGCAAATCTCACGGTTGTCACGCCGAGCCGCTGGCTGGCCGATCAAGCACAGGCAAGCTCGGTGTTTGCCGGTCACGACATTGTCGTTCAACCCAACCCCCTTTCACCGGGCTTTGACCCACCCCCCACAGAACACACGAATCGTGGCGAGCAGCCCTTTCGCGCCGTGGTGATTGCAAAAAACCTTGATGACCCCGTCAAAAATGTGGCGGAAGCCATCCGAGTCTTTCAGCAGGCTTTTCCCGCACCGGGTGCGGCTCGCCTGCACCTGGTCGGCAAGGGCGGAGCTTCTCTGAAAGGCACAAACATTCACGTAGACGGTGAACTTTCGCCACCAGAGATTGCCCGGCTGCTGCGCTCCACCGATGTTCTTATCGTTTCCTCGCTTGCCGAGAACTCACCCTTGGTCATCCCCGAGGCAGCATCACAGGGGTGTGCACCGCTGGTAGCGAATGTGGGAGGAATGCCCGAGCTCATTGCCACTCTCGGCGGGGGCGCCGTATTTAGCTCGCCCTCAGACTTGAGTGGCGCGCTCAATGCTTTCGCCTCCCGCACAGCCACAGACAGCGACGCTCTTCGGAAAAAACTGATGACCACAAGTCAGAAGGTATTTAGTGCACGCGCTGTAGTCATGGCATATGACAAGGTGTATGCGAGATAACTCTCACCGAAAACCCCTCAAGGATTGTTTATGACAAAGATTGTGCTCGTCACTGGCGCTGCTGGCTTCATTGGTTCTGCTGTGGCCACAGCACTCGGTGCCTTAGGCCACCGGGTAATCGCTGTTGACGCACTGCTCGGTGGGCTCTATCCGAAAGATGAAAAAGTACAGAGGTTTGAGAAACTTGGCTCTGTGCCAGGTGTGGAGACCCACCTGATGGATTTGCGCACCGATGACCTGTCCACTCTTCCCACTGATATCACCCACGTCATTAACGAAGCCGCTATGCCAGGCCTTGGGCTCAGCTGGCAAAACTTTGACCTGTATGCAGGCTGCAACCTCACCGCCACCGCCCGCCTGATTGAGGCATCCATCGGATGGCCACTAGAGCGTTTTGTTCAAATCTCCACATCTTCTGTGTATGGAAAAGATGCGGTGGGAGATGAGTCCCTCCCCCTTGCTCCTGTCTCCCCCTACGGGGTGACCAAGCTTGCGGCAGAAAACCTCGCCCTCGCGCACTGGCGCGATTCAGGTTTTCCCGCCACAATCCTTCGCTATTTCTCTGTCTATGGCCCAGGGCAACGACCCGATATGGCCTATCGGAAATTTATTGCCGCCGCCCTGCTGGGTGGTGCCATTGACGTGTATGGAAGCGGGGAACAAACTCGTTCCAACACTTTTATCGATGACTGTGTGGGGGCAACGATTGCCGCACTCGACAAAGGTGGCGCTGGCGAGATCTACAACATCGCAGGGTCAGAGGAGCGCTCGATAAACGAAGCATTAGCCATCATGGAATCTCACCTGGGATTCCCCATCCCCGTCAATAGGCTCCCCCAAGCCCGGGGAGACCAATCGCGCACCATGGGTGACACCACCAAAGCCCGAGTACAGCTGGGGTTCACCAATGCGGTCACACTCGAAGAGGGTCTCGCCAGGCAAATTGCGTGGCAACGCTCTGAAGGCCTCGACTAAGAGGACCCCCTGGACCCGATGCCTCCCCTCACACCCGCACCCCACCAGGTGGTGTGCGCCATTGACTCCAACATGGCCTACGCCCTGGTGGTTCTTGTCTCGTCACTGAGCCACACAGCGTCTAGCCCTTTTGATCTCACCGTGGGATATCTCGATGACACACTGCCAGAGGGCGATCGAGACTTCGTCTCGCTGGCCTGCGCCCACCTGGGGGTTCCGGTGCGCTTTATGCCCCTTGCCAACGACGAGCGCTTTATTACTCAAGGTCATATTTCTCCCACCACTTTTGCCAAATTCCTTCTTGCCGATGCACTACCCGAAGCACACCTGTGGATGGACGCCGACACCATCGCGCTGCCCGGCTGGGACAGTGTTTTCACCACCATCCACCACGCCACCCCCGAGGAGGGCCTCGTCGTTGCCCACCGGGGAAGCTCCACTGCCCACACCACAGAAAAAAACCCAGCCGATCTTGCGTTTAACGCTGGAGTGTTGGGGTGGCCAGCAGGAACGAAACGAAACTGGCAAGAGCCCCTCGATTCACTCGAGATCGTCGACACCCAAGAACAGTTCCTGTTTAACCTTCTCTATGCACCCACTGCCAGGTTTGTGTCCGAGCGTTTCAACACCCTGACCTATCGAATCGACACTATCCCCGCCACCGATCCGCCCTTCATCATTCATTACGCGGGTGCCCACAAGCCATGGCACCTCAGGCGCGCACTCACTCACCACTGCACGGATTACCACTGCCCTTGGTCTGCATGGTTTTACGCCGAGCGGCGATTCCTCGAGCGCATCGAAGGCACGCCGTTTCGACAAGAGCTTGCGAGGCGCCAGAGCCACGCTCTTCACACCGGGCGAATCAGGTGGCGCAGAGACCACTCTGGTTACCTGTTGTTGCGACTGCTCACCGCGCTCGGAGCCCTGTCCACACCGGTGGTGGCTCTCCTTGGTGTCGCGTGGCGCGTCGTTCCTCGCGGCACACATCCCCTCCATCACAGATTTTGGAGAAAATAGAGCGTGACATCGCTGGGTAAGAACTCCGCACAAGACGAACGCATCGTGGCAATAGCCCTGGATGACCAAATGGTCTATGCGTTCTTTGTTCTTGTGCATTCTCTGGTGAAAACAAAGAAACACCCTTTTCACCTGATTGTCGGTTACTTCGAGGGGCGCCTCAGTGTCGAAAACAGAGGACTGATGTCGGCATTCTTAGAACACTGTGGCCAATCAGCGGAGATTCGCGAACTGGTGCCACACCCCTTGTTCACCGAGCGCCGTCATCTAACCATCACCACGTTTTCTAAGTTTGTGATTTCCGATGCGGTCGCAGGGGCCCACCTGTGGATCGATCTGGACACCATTGCTCGCGATGGTTGGGATGACTTCTTTGACACCCTCAACAGCACACCACCAAGCATCCCTCTGGTGGTGGCAGCAAAACTGGAAAGCCGCCACACCCGCTTCGACGGATTCAATGCCGGGGTGTTGGGGTGGACACGGGGTCCCCGCGTCGAATGGTTGCCCGAATTGACGAACCTTCCCGAAAAGCGCTTCAGTTCCGAACAGCACCTGTTCAACACCCTCTACAAAGACAACGTCGACCGCGTCGATGTTCGCTTTAATTTTCTCTCCAGCTGGCATGAACACTCAGAAGAGCTTGCTCGAGCATCGATCATTCACTATTCAGGCCCCCTCAAACCGTGGCATTTGACCAGGCGCCATGCCACAGCGTGGAAAAAGGTGAACCCCAGTTGGTCATCCTGGTTTGCTGCAGAAGCAGAACTGTTCCAGGACGTCGCTGGCACACCTCTTGCCAAACCAATAAAAACGCTGGCCAGGCAGGCTGTCTTCAGTGGTCGCCTCCACACCGGCAAGGGTGCTCTTGCTGGATGGGTGCTTCGGACCCTTGCTGTTCTTGGGCCGCTGGGAAACCCTCTGGTGTGGTGGTTGGCTAAACGATGACCCACACCGCCGTCGTTCACTACCTGGGCGCCACCGCTAAGTCGAGATCGGTCGTCGCCTCTCTCGTCGCAGACCTGATCGATGCGGGCGATGACGTCACTGTGGTTGATATCAGTGACCACACCATCATTAGCCAAGACTCCCCCCCGATGTGGCTTGTCAGGCTCCTGGGCCATCGCCTCACCTCACCTGGCCTGCCCCAGGTACTGGAGGGTCTTGGTGCAACACTGCTGAACCCCAGCCGCACCCGCACCCGCACCCACACCTCCACCCAGATAGCCCACAAGATTCGACCAGAGCACCAACAAGCGCTCGATCAAGCCCTCGAATCAGAGCTTCTCACCTATTTCCGGCGTGATTCCATCCCCGACACCCCTGAGGCTCGAGTGCTCCATCGCCGCCTGCTGGCGGCGATGGAGGCCACCTACGATGCACTTGATGCGCTGTGGTCAAAGAACCCACCCGATCGAATCCTTGTTCCCAACGGCCGAACATCACGACAGAAGGCTGCGCGCCTCGTGGCAGAACACCACGGCATCACCGTCGGTTTTTACGAAGACGGGCGCGCTATGCCCCACTCCTACTACCTCGGCACCACCCAACCCCACGATCGCCTCGCCTCCCAGGGCGAAGTGGAGAGCGTTGTGGCTCCCCTCGGGAAAGAAAAAATAGCAGAGCTTGCACAGTCGTGGCTCAGAAATCGAATGGCCGGCGAGAACGGAACGAATGAGTTCTCTACCGGCTGGGTCCCCACAAGCAATACCGAAACAGAGAGAGACCAAGCCCACAAAGAACACGGCACTAAGGCCGTGTTCTTTGCGTCATCTTTTGATGAATTCCGGGCATTTGGGCCCATGTGGTTGATGGATAGCTGGAGCCACCAGTTTGAAGGCTTCGATGCGATGATGACCATTCTTGAAAAACAGGGTGTGGGGTTGGAACTGCGCCTTCACCCCAACCTTGGATCCAAAAGCCGGGAATACTTTGACCGCGAAATGAGCGACGTCATGGACCTCCAGGCGCGTCATCCCGGCCTGGTGGTCCATTGGCACAACTCGAGCGTCAATTCCTATGACTTAGTGAGGCACGCCGACTACGTCGTTGTGGAGCGCTCCACCATCGGGCTTGAAGCAAGCCTGATGGGAAAACCTGTCTGGGTCACCCAGGCAAGCCAGTGGGACCAAGTAGCGGATATTAGACAGATGTTGGCTCCCAGAGACGCCACCGAAGACCTCCTGCAGCCGTGGAGCGTGTCACCTCTTGGGGCACAGAAGTTTGTTGCCTACTGGATGGTGCAAGAGCACCCTCTGCACTACGACTGGTCCCACTGGTCGAGTTGGAACCCCGAGAGGGCACCTCTGCGAATGAAAATTGCTCTCCTTGCCACCAAGAACCCGTGGCGCCACAAAGCCAGGCTTGTCAGAATCGAATGGACTGCGCGGCGAAACCGCAGGTTTCGCCCACCACAAGCACAACATCGAAAACAAGTAGGGTAATGGTCGTGAACGAGGACAACACTCCCCCACAAGCGCGCACCACGGCGGACCGCATTTCAGAGCTCAAAACTCGCTATCACGAAGCTGTGACGGCCAGTGGGGAAGCCTCTGCAGAGAAACAGCATGCCAAGGGTAAGAAGTCTGCTCGCGAGCGCATCGATGAACTGCTGGACAAAGGCTCGTTTGTCGAACTCGATGAATACGTCAGACACCGTTCGCAAGCGTTTGGCATGAATGCCAAACGCCCCTACGGCGATTCCGTCGTTACCGGCCTTGGCACCATTCATGGTCGCCAGGTTGCCGTCTTCTCCCAAGATTTCACCGTGTTTGGTGGCTCCCTCGGCGAGGTCGCTGGGGACAAAATCATCAAAGTAATGGACTTGGCTATTTCTACCCGGGTGCCGATCATTGGCATCTTGGATTCTGGTGGGGCCAGAATCCAAGAAGGAGTGATTGCGCTCGGAAAATACGGCGAAATTTTCAAACGCAACACCCAAGCCTCCGGTGTTATTCCCCAAATTTCCATTGTGTGTGGTCCGGCAGCCGGTGGTGCGGTGTATTCACCGGCCCTGACAGATTTCGTGATTATGGTCGATAAAACCAGCCAGATGTTTGTGACAGGTCCCGACGTAATCAAAGCGGTGACCGGCGAAGACGTTGGCATGGAAGAACTGGGGGGAGCGCTCACCCACAACAGCGTTTCTGGTGTTGCGCACTATCTCGCCAGTGATGAAGATGATGCTTTTGACTATGCGCGAGTATTGATTTCTTATTTGCCAGACAACTGTGACTCGGGAGCACCCGTGTATGCGGCTGATACCGAGATGGAAATTACCAATCGCGACCGTCGCCTGAACGAAGTGATTCCCGATAGCACCTCTGTGCCCTACGACGTCAACGCCATCATTGAGGGCGTCGTCGACCCAGGGTCGTTTCTTCAAGTCCAGCCACTGTTTGCGCCCAACATCGTTATTGGGTTTGGCCGCGTAGACGGCCACTCGGTGGGCGTAATAGCCAACCAGCCAAACCACATGGCAGGCACCCTTAATATTGACGCTGGGGAAAAAGCTGCCCGGTTTGTCAGGTTCTGTGATGCCTTTGGCATTCCCATCATCACACTGGTTGATGTGCCGGGCTATCTTCCCGGCACCGACCAGGAATGGACAGGTGTTATCCGACGCGGCGCGAAGCTTCTCTATGCCTATGCGGAGGCAAGCGTGCCCCTCATCACAGTCATCACGCGCAAAGCGTATGGCGGTGCGTACATCGTCATGGGGTCAAAGCAGCTGGGTGCCGATCTGAACTTTGCCTGGCCCACAGCAGAAATTGCCGTCATGGGTGGTCAGGGCGCCGTGAACATCTTGTATCGAGGTGACATCAAAAAAGCAGAAGAAGCCGGCGAAGATGTCAACGCTGTGCGAGCACAGCTCGCCAACGAATACACCTACAACGTGGCAAGCCCTTTCTCGGCGGCAGAGCGTGGCGAAATTGACAGCGTCATTGAGCCAGCAGCCACGAGAACCGCCGTCATCAAAGGCCTTCGAGCGCTCCGGAACAAAACACCTCGAATGCCGCTTGGCAAACACGGCAACATCCCGTTGTAGACAAGCTCCAAAGATTGCGCCGCCACGGCATTGCTCTTGCCTCGATGCGCGGGCTCGAAAAGCCCGTAAGCTCTCGATGTGGTCGCGATATCAAAGGTGCTTATTGCCAACCGAGGTGAAATAGCTGTTCGAATTATTCGGGCTGCGCACGATGCGGGAATTAATACGGTCGCTGTCTATGCAGACCAAGACCGCAACGCACGTTTCACCAGGCTTGCCCATGAGGCCTACGCCCTGAATGGCAACACCTCTGGTGAAACCTATTTGGTGCCAGAGAAGATTCTTTCGATAGCTAAGCGGTCGGGAGCAAACGCTATTCACCCGGGCTACGGGTTTCTTTCCGAAAATGCTGACTTTGCCCAGATGGTCATGGATGCGGGATTGATCTGGATTGGTCCACCCCCGGCGGCAATCCGCTCTCTCGGTGACAAAGTGTCCGCCAGACACATTGCCAAGAAGGTTAATGCTCCCCTCGCCCCTGGCACACCTGACCCGGTCACCAGTGCAGAAGAAATCATTGCTTTTGCCCACACCCACGGTGTGCCCGTGGCCATCAAAGCTGCCCACGGTGGGGGTGGCAGGGGCCTCAAAGTTGCCTACACGCTCGAAGAGATTCCCGAAGCTTTTGAATCCGCAACCAGAGAAGCTTTGGCAGCGTTTGGTCGGGGGGAATGTTTTGTCGAGAAATACCTTGAACAGCCCCGCCACGTGGAAACTCAATGTCTCGCTGATGCCAACGGGAACGTTGTTGTTATATCCACAAGGGACTGTTCTCTGCAGCGCAGACATCAAAAGCTGGTCGAAGAAGCCCCTGCGCCATTTCTCAGCCCCGAGCAAGAGAAACTCCTCTACGACTCCTCCAAAGCGCTCCTGAAAGAGGCTGGCTATGTGGGTGCAGGCACGTGTGAGTTCCTAATTGGTAAAGATGGCACCATCTCTTTCCTTGAAGTCAACACCAGGCTCCAGGTGGAGCACCCTGTCTCGGAGGAAATCACCGGAATTGACTTAGTGCGAGAGCAGTTCCGCATTGCGGAGGGCGGTACCCTCGACTATGGCGACCCACCCCACCACGGCCACTCTTTTGAATTCCGCATCAACGGCGAAGATGCGGGGCGTGGTTTTCTCCCCACCCCAGGCCCCATCCATTCGGTCCGATTCCCCGGCGGACCAGGCGTGCGCGTTGATTCGGGCATCACCACCGGTGATGTCATCACCGGTGCGTTTGACTCACTCCTTGCCAAACTGATTGTGACCGGTGCAACCAGGCAGGATGCGTTGGAAAAATCACGCCGCGCACTATCGGAGTTTGAAATTACCGGCCTCCCCACCGTCATCCCTTTTCACCGGGCCATCGTCGAAGATCCCGCCTTTTCTGGCCCCGATGAAAAGGACTTCGCCGTTCACACACGGTGGATTGAAACCGAATTTGGCACCACCATTGAACCGTGGGACGGTGCGATTGAGGAGGGTTTTGACGCCGAAGACCTCTATCGAACCGTTGTTGTTGAGGTGGAGGGGCGCCGCCTCAAAGTAGGCGTCCCCTCCGGTATTTTTGCTGCCGGCCAAAGCGCAAGTTTGGGGAAAGCCCCCAAAAGGACGGCCTCTGGAGTTGTGGGCTCGTCAGCGGAGGGCACCATATCTTCTCCCATGCAGGCCACGGTGGTGAAGGTGATGGTTGAGGTGGGCGCCTCCGTTGTGGCAGGGGAAATTATCTGCGTGTTAGAGGCTATGAAGATGGAACAGCCAATTGTCGCTCCCCGAGATGGTGTGGTGGAATCCATCACCATCCACGTCGGGGATTCAGTGACGGGCGGCCGAGTCCTGGCCGTTCTTTCCTAGCTCCATAACCGCACTGTTCTGGCTAGTCTGAGGGGATGAACCAGAGCACACCACTCCACGACAACCCGTTCACTCTTGCCGCACAAGCGGCCGAGGTTATTGCGACAAAGTCTGGTGTCACCCACCACGACATAGCGTTGACCCTGGGGAGCGGGTGGGGTCAAGCGACTGACCTGATCGGTGAGGTAGTTGCCGACATTCCGGCCCACGATGTCCCCGGATTCGCCTCTTCCGGTGTTCCCGGTCACTCAGGAACCATTCGCTCGATTGCTCTTCCCAACGGCAAACATGCGCTTGTTGTTGGCGCCCGTACCCATTTCTATGAGAACAAAGGTGTTCGAGCGGTGGCACATTCTGTGCGAACAGCGGCGGCAACTGGCGCAAAAATTATGGTCCTCACCAACGGCGCTGGCGGAATCAAGGAGGCATGGGCCCCGGGAACCCCCGTGCTAATTTCTGACCACATCAACCTGACGGCCAGCTCCCCTCTGGAGGGGCCCACGTTTATTGACTTGACAGACCTCTACTCCGCCCGGTTGCGCGCGCTCGCGAAGAAGGTGGATGCAAGCCTTGATGAGGGTGTCTATGTTCAATTCAGGGGACCCCACTACGAGACGCCCGCCGAAGTGCAGATGGCAAAGATACTCGGCGGTCACATTGTGGGAATGTCCACGGCGCTGGAAGCTATCGCCGCGCGGGAGGCGGGGATGGAGATTCTTGGCCTGTCCCTGATAACCAACTTGGCCGCCGGTATTTCACCCCATCCTTTGAGCCACCAAGAAGTGATGGACTCGGGGAAAGCAGCAGAGCCTGTAATTAGCGCTCTCCTTGCACAGATTGTGGCAAGCCTGTGACCGAGGCCCCCAACAATCTGGGCGGTCAAGTTCAAGCCTGGCTTGACCAAGACCCGGATACCCACACTAGCCAGCAGCTCACCGAGATTTTTGGGCGCCACCGTGGTGGAGACCAAGGTGCCACGGACGAGCTGGTGGAACTTTTTGGCACCCGACTGGCTTTCGGAACTGCCGGAATTCGCGGGCCTCTACAGCCGGGGCCGGCAGGAATGAACCGAGTCGTCATCGGACAGACAACCGCCGGTCTCGCCCGATACCTGAACGAGAGTGCACAACCCTCAGCCAGCAAGCCTCTTCGCGCTGTCATTGGTTGCGACGCAAGAACGAACTCAGAGATGTTTGCCACGGATACGGCCGCAATCTTCTCCGGTTACGGCATAGAGGCCATTTTGCTGCCACCCTTTTTACCCACCCCCGTTCTGGCTTTTGCGGTGCGCTATCTGGGAGCTGACGTTGGGGTGATGGTGACAGCCAGCCACAACCCACCCCTCGATAACGGCTACAAGGTCTATCTGGGCCAAAAAGATGAGGGTTCACAAATTGTGCCTCCCATCGATTCGCTCATCGAAGCACACATCACCCAAGTGAGTCACTCGATCACCTGGGACATCATTCCCCGCTCCACAGACCTGGTTCGCCAAGCTCACCCCGACGTTGTGGAGGCCTACATTGCTGCCACGGTGGCATCGGTGGCAGCAAAGAGACCGGAAGGCACAAAGCTTTCAGTGGTCTACACCCCCATGCACGGTGTCGGAGCAGGGACGTTCCTCGCCGCCGTGTCGGCGGCGGGATTCCCTCCCCTTCACTCCGTTTCGGAGCAGGTGGAACCCGATGCTGCCTTCCCCACGGTGGCATTTCCTAACCCTGAAGAAAAAGGTGCCCTGGATTTATCGTTTGCTCTGGCTAGAGAAGTGTCTGCCGATCTGGTTATCGCCCACGACCCTGATGCTGATCGTTTAGCTCTCGCACTGCCTGATAGCGGCGCGGAGGCGGGTTATTCGTCCCTGACCGGCAATCAGGTTGGGGCCATCCTGGGGTGGCATGTGGCGGAGCGGGCTAAAGCCCTAGGCCAGCACGGTGTACTGGCAAACTCACTGGTGAGCTCGCCCGTGCTTGGCAAAATTGCTCAACACTTTGGCCTTGCCCACGAAGAAACCTTGACCGGGTTCAAATACGTATCTCGTGTTCCGGGACTGCTCTTTGGTTTTGAGGAGGCCCTCGGGTATTTGGTCGACCCCGAGGTAGTTCGGGATAAAGACGGTATTTCTGCAGGTCTGATGGCTCTTGATCTCGCCTATTCACTTGCAGAGAAGGGCCAGACCCTTGCTGACTATCTTCACCAGATTGAAGCAGCCGTGGGCGGCTTCGCTTCTGGGCAAATTACTCTTCGCCTCGAGAGCTCCGATACGACACCATCGGTGACGGACATTCTTCGTTCAACACCACCAGAAGTTCTTGGCGGTGTCGCTGTTTCGCACGTCGATGACTTTGAAAAGGGTGTGGGAACATTCCCAGTCGAAAACATCCTTCGCTACTACTTAGCCGATGGCTCCAGGGTGATCGTTCGTCCAAGCGGCACAGAGCCCAAACTGAAGATTTACCTCGACACCGAAGGAGCCACCGGTGAAGCCGCCAGAGAGGCTCTGGCGGCTCTAGAAGTTGCGGTGCGAGAGTTGCTCGAAACTCTTCCCTAAAGGTCGTAGGCCTCGACAAGCCGATCGAGCAAAGCTTCTTTGTCTTCAAAGGACATGAACGCGGCTTGGGCAGCGTTTAATTGGAAGTTCATCAGATCATCGAGGTCATACCCAAACGCTTCACAGAGCAAGCTGAGTTCTTTGGTCAGTGTGGTGGAGCTCATGAGGCGGTTATCCGTATTCACGGTCACACCAAACCCCAAACGATAAAGAGCATCGAAGGGGTGGTCTGCTAGTTCTGCGCCCCAGGCTGCAACAGCACCGGTTTGCAGGTTAGAAGAGGGGCTCAGCTCCAAAGGAATCTCACGATCCAGCACCCAGCGCGCTACTTCATCCAGTCCGGCCGTGGACGCATCGTCTGCTGCGAGGTCGTGGATGGCTTCGGCGATGCGAACACCGTGGCCCAGGCGAAGCGCGTGGCCATCAACCAGTGCACCCCTAATGCTCTCTATGCCATCGGCTTCACCAGCGTGAATGGTGACCGGGAACATGTGAGAGGCGAGCAGGTCAAAAGCCTTAGCAAAACGGCGTGGCGGGAACCCGGCTTCGGGTCCTGCAATATCAAAACCCACCGCGCCGTGGGCGCGGTGGCGAAGCGCTAATTCTGCGATCGCTGTCCCACGATTGTTCTGGCGCATGGCGCTGATGAGCTGACCCACCTGGATGTCGTAGCCGTCATCCGCTGCAGCCTGGACAGCCTCGTCGAGGCCTGCTTGCACGGCCTCAACAGCACCATCGAGGGTGAGACCCTTCTCGAGGTGTTGTTCTGGTGCCCAGCGCACTTCGCCATAGATGACGCCGTCGTCGACGAGGTCTTCGACAAACTCTGTAGCGATGCGGTGGAGGCCTTCAGCAGTTTGCATCACCGCGAGGGTGACATCGAAGGTTTTGAGGTATTCCACGAGCGACCCTGAGTCTGCTTGATCCGCAAACCACTGACCCAGGCGCTCGCCTGAATCAATGGGTGCTCCGGTGTCTGGGTCGTGGGGAAGCTCCACAGATTCTTGTGTGGCAAGCTCCAGAATGGTCTGTGGGCGAAGCCCTCCATCTAAGTGGTCGTGCAGGGAGATTTTGGGGAGTTTCTGAATATCGATATCGGTTCCTGGAATGTTGTAGGTGCTCACGATCCGTACTCCTCTAGTTGGCGGGGCCCAAAAGCATCGGGTAATACTTGATCAATTGTTTGTAGCCCAGACACTGTTTCTAACACCATGCCGGGAGCCGAGTGTTCATAGAGCAATTGGCGACATCTTCCACAGGGCATCAAAATCTCTCCGTGGCCATCCACACAGGTGAAAGCCACCAGCTTGCCACCACCGGTCATGGCCAAGTTCGACACCAGCGCACACTCTGCACACAACCCCACCCCGTAGGACGCATTTTCGACGTTGCAGCCAGAGACGATACGGCCATCGTCCACGATGGCCGCAGCCCCGACGGGAAAGTTCGAATAGGGCGCATAGGCCATGTGCATGGCCTTCTTCGCTGTGTCTCGCAGTTCATCCCAGGGGATATCGGTCATGGGTTATTCCTTGACATAGGGCTTGCCAGAGGATGCGGGAGGTCGGACCCGGCCCACAAAACCGACCACAGCAATGATGGTGACCAAATAGGGCACCATGATGATGAAGTCGGTGGGGATGCCGGGGCTGACCTGGTTTGCCCACACCCGAAGGATGATGGAAAAACCAAACAACAGTGCGGCTGCAGACATATAGAAGGGGTGCCAGCGTCCCAGGATCACGACGGCAAGCGCGATATACCCTTGTCCACCGACCATTTCTTGGCCAAAGGCCCCCACGTTGCCAATGGTGACTGCTGCACCACCAAGACCAGCGAGTGCGCCACCGAGGGTGACCCACCAGAATCTGGTGCGAGCGACGTTGATCCCCATGGTGTCAGCAGCCATCGGGTATTCACCGACCGCTCGTGCCCGAAGGCCCAGACGGGTTCTAAAGAGCATGAACCACAGCAGGGGGATGAGCAGGGAGGCAAGAAATACGGTGATCCGGTTTTCGAAGAACACCGGACCAAGGATGGGGATGTCGCTCAAAAACGGAATAGACACAACGGGGAAGGTGCCCGGGTTGTTGGTGGAGGCACTGTCTTGGTTGAGCCACTGCGCAAACAAGAAGTTGGTCACCCCAATAATCAGGACGTTCAACACCACACCCACAATAATTTGGTCCACTAGGTAGCGCACCGCAAACACCGCAAGAATCGTGGACACCAGTGCGGCGGCCACCATTGCAGCAATTAGGCCAAAATAGAGGTTCCCGGTCAGGCTTCCCACCACCGCTGCCACGAAAGCACCGGTGAGCAGTTGGCCTTCAATGGCGATGTTCACCACTCCCACCCGCTCGGACATCAACCCTGCCATTCCTCCAAAGATGATCGGGATGGCCAAGACAATGGCGTTGGCAAAAATAAACGCGACAGGGACGCGGTCCCCGGCTGCCAACCAGCCAAGCAATGCTGTGACAGAGATCAAGCCAAAGACTACTGACCACCAGAGCGGAACAGGTTTCTTTGAGACCACCCAAAAGAATGCCAGTGCCGTGATGGCCAGCAGAAGAACCCCAAGAACTGTTCCGACGGTGGTCGACAGTGCCGTAATGGAGGGCAGGGAGATCGCAGCATCAGCCCCGGTCAAGGTGAATTCGACAGGTTCTGGTCTGCCAAGCACCCCAAAGCCCACAAAGACGAGAAGGGCGAAAAACGACATGACCCAGGGAGCTTTCCAGCTCACTTTGGCCTCGGCGAGGGAGAACATTCCCGGAGTCACGTGGATGCTCATGGTGTTCTCTCCTTCCGCGACAGCCTGGCTTTTATGCGATCAAGTGTGGGGGTGGAGCTCATGGAGGGAAGTCTAAATATTGCCCGCACCAGGGGCGGTGCGGCGATAAAGAGCACAATGGCTCCCTGCACAATGGCCAACACTTCGGGGGACACACCAATGACTTGCATTTGGGGCCCTCCCGCTTTGAAGGCTCCAAAAAGTAACCCGGCAAAGAATATTCCCACCGCATTACCGCCACCGAGCAGGGCAACCGTAATGCCATCAAAGCCGATGCCCGCGTGAATAGTTTCGGTGTAACCGACCTGGGTGCCAAGCGCCTGGTTGGCACCGGCGACCCCCACAAAAGCGGCTGAGGCTGCCATAGCCCACACATAGGTGCGCTCCACCGAGATACCGGCGGTGCGCGCAGCGTGGGGATTATGGCCCACCATGCGGAAGCGATAGCCAATGGCCGAGCGCTCCATCAGCCACCAATACGTGAAGGTCGCAAGAATGGCTAACACAAACCCCAGGTGCAGCGCATAGGTGCCGGGGAAAAGAACAGGCAGCTGGGCGGTGAGGGCCGGTGCTTCCGCTTTGGGTGTGCCACCGGCGCCGGCCTGCTGCAAAAGGTTGGGAGAGCGAATAAACCAGGTGAACAGACTGATGGCCACATAGTTCAACATGATGGTCAAAATGACTTCGTGGGCGCCGGTCTTGGCTTTTAGGAACCCGACCAGTGCGCCCCACAGTGCCGCCCCCAAAATAGCGGCGATCACGGCGACGACCATGTGAAGGATGATGGGCATTTCGACCCGGGTACTAATCCAGGTGGCCCACAGAATTCCAAAAATCATTTGGCCCGTGCCACCAATGTTAAAAAGCCCCACCCGGAACCCCAAGGAAATCCCCAGGCCCGCTGCGATGAGTGGCCCACCGAGACGCAGTGTTTCGGTCAGCGGGCGAAACGCGGTGATGAGGTCATCAGCCCGGGCGTTATAGATGGAGCCCCGAAACAGGGCCCCATATCCTTCGGCCACCGTCAGAAGCGCAGCACCGACCACATCGCCAAAGCCACCCGATTCGAGTGCTTCGCCGACCTTGTCCCCGGACACCATCATGAACAATGCACCCACCAAGAAGCCAATCACAATGGACAGAAAAGCTTTGGTGGCACTGGTGGAAAAGATTTCTTTCATCAGAGTCATGCGCTGACCCCCTCGGGAACAACGCCGGCCATCATTTGGCCCATATCTTTTCTCGACACGGTGGGGGGAACAATGCCTACTATCTTCCCCCGATACATCACCGCTATCCGATCCGCTAAGCCATAGACCTCATCGAGCTCGGTGGAGATGATCAGCACGGGAATACCAGCATCGCGGGTTTGGATGATGCGCTCGTGAATGAACTCAATCGATCCCACATCAACACCGCGGGTGGGTTGCGCTGCCACAAACAGTTTCAGATCTCTGGAGAGTTCTCGCGCGACCACCACTTTTTGTTGGTTTCCCCCGGAGAGCTTCTTGACCAGGGTGGCACCGGAGGGGGTTCGAACATCGAATTCTTCGATCAGTTCTTCGCTTTTCTGGTGGCGTGCAGGAAAATCAATCGCGAGGCCCTTCGTATAGGGCTTGTCAAAAGACCCATCGAGCATAAAGTTCTCTTCGATGGTGAAATCTCCCACCAGCCCGTCTTTCTGGCGATCCTCTGGCACGTATCCGACACCCGCCTCCAAGACATGTTTCACGCTCGCATCGGTAATGTCTTGCCCCGCCAGCATGATGGTTCCCGAATCAACGCTGCGAAGACCCAGGATTGTTTCGGCGAGCGCTGTTTGCCCATTCCCTTCAACGCCTGCAATGCAGAGCACCTCACCGGCTCGAACATCAAAACTGACACCATCGATCACGCGCTGCTGGCGGTCATCAATGACCACCACATCGCGAATTTCTAACACCACATCACCCAGGGCGGGTGGGGCTTTGGTGACGGTCAAATCCACTTCGCGACCGACCATCAGCGAAGCAAGCTTCGCGATGTCGGTCTCGGGTGAGACGGAGTCCACCACTTTTCCACCACGGATCACGGTCACCACATCGGCTACCGCTTTGACTTCTCGCAGCTTATGGGTAATGAAGACAATGGAGGTTCCCTCCGCCGAGAGCTGGCGCATAATGTCCATGAACTCATCAGTTTCCTGCGGGGTGAGAACAGCGGTCGGTTCATCAAGAATAAGGACCTTGGCATCCCTGGCGAGTGCCTTAATAATTTCCACCCGCTGCTGAACACCCACCGGCAAATCTTCCACCACAGCATCGGGGTCAATGTCGAACCCAAACCGGGCAGAAATTTCTCGCACCCGATCCCTTGCTGTGGCCAAATCGAGAACACCAAACGACGTGGTGGGTTCATTACCCAAGACCATGTTCTCGGCCACCGTGAACACGGGCACCAGCATGAAATGCTGGTGCACCATTCCAATTCCTGCATCCATGGCTTCACCAGGGCCTGTGAAGGAGACTTCCTGGCCATCAAGGAGAATGCGACCTTCGTCTGGCTGATACAGCCCATAGAGAAGGTTCATGAGTGTGGACTTGCCGGCACCATTTTCACCAAGCAAGGAATGAATCTGCCCCGGCTCAATGACCAGGGAAATGTTGTCGTTTGCGACAACAGAACCAAACTTCTTGGTCATGCCCTGCAACTCAAGCTTCATCGCTTCCCCATTCCCACTCGTATCCACCCTCACCCTAAAGGCAAAGGGTGAGGGGCCCTAGACGACGCCTAGGACCCCTCACTACTTCGTAGATCAACGACCCGTGTTTAGGAAACGGGGTCGATGCTTCCATCGATGATGCCCTGCTTGAGTTCTGCAAGGCGGTCCTTGATTTCCTGGGAAACCAGGGAGTCAAACTCGTAGAACGGAGAAATATCCGTTCCACCGTTTGCCAACGTGCCCGTGTAGGTCTCGGCAGAGAAGGTGCCATTCAGTGCATAGTCTTCGATGATGTCGAAGGTTGCTGCACCCATGCGCTTCTCCGCAGAGGTCAGGATGAACTCGGCATATTCGGGTGCGGTCAATGCGATGTCTTTGTCAACACCGATCATGACGGCCGTTCCACCGGCTTCTTTGATGGCTTCGGTTCCAGCACCAAACTGGTCACCACCCACGGGGAAGAGAACGTCAGCACCCTGCTCAAGCTGGGCAGCTGCAATGCTCTTGCCGGTGGCGTCGTTGGGAGCAAAGCTGCCCCAGAACTGACCTTCAGCGGCAATGGGGTCCCACCCGAGAACGGTCACAGCAGTGCCGGTTTCGGTTTCGTAGGCCTTCGCGCCAAAGTAGAAGCCGGTCATGAAGTCGGTGACAGCGTCAATTTGCAGACCACCGTAGGTGCCGACAACCTTGGAGGTTGAGTAGGCAGCTGCTAAGTAGCCAGCAAGGTAGCTGGATTCGACCATGCGGTAGACAACAGGCTTCAAGTTTTCGGAATCGCCGGTGACGAAGCCGTCAACGGTGACCATCGAGATGTCGGGGTACGCCTGTGCGGCGATGTTAACATCGTCAATCAGGTTGAATCCGACAGCGAAGATTACGTCGCAGTTGGCGTCAACCATGGCCTGCAAGTTACCGGGGTAGTCCTCGGCGCTCTGAGACTCGGCTTCAGAGACCTGGACACCCAGTTCGCTTTCGGCCTGCATCAGTCCGTCAAAGACGGCCTCGTTGAAGGAGTTGTCATTCCAGCTGGCCTCGTCCGATACGGCACAGGCGCGGAAATCGAGCTGGTCTGCTGCGGGGGCTTCTTCCACTGTGGTGTCGCCAGAAACGACCTCCTCTGCGGTATCAGCAGCACAACCTGCCAAAACCAGAGCAGCAGCACCCAATGCGGCGATACCTGCGAGGGTACGCTTTGCGGTGATTGCTTTCACTAAATTGTCCTCTCGTTGCTTTGTCATGTCAGAAAAAACGCCGCCGAGACTGTCGCCTCGACTGATAAAAACACGACGGCGTGCCTGACGGTGTTGTGTTCATCATAGAGCGCCACTGGCGCTCTCCTTTGGGCGAAAGCACCACGGAGCTGATATGTGCTTCAAGCCCACCTTGAAGCTAGGAGGGCAGTCCCACTATCGGTCTGGACGGTGTGGTGGACACACCCATGCTGGTAGCGATGTAGGCAAGGAATGCGTCGTGATCGATGGACTCGATCACGCGGGCATTGGGCTTCAGTCCGTGAATACCCCACGACATCGCCGAATACCCTCGGGTCAGTTCAGAATCGGCTTCGATATCCACGTGATACGGGTGGGAGCTGGTAATCAGTTCCGGGTGCAGTAGCACCGCAACCGTCAAGGAATCAGGGTGTGAAGAGCCAAAGATTCCGACACTTTCATCAAACTCCAGCGTCGCTTCACAGACCTGAGAGAAGAAGGCAGATACCGGGGTGTGGAGGTCTTTGACCTGCGCCATCTCTTGCCTCGAGAACAACCCATCTCGAACCGTTAGGGGCTCCCACGGCACCACCGTGATGTCAAACCCTGCGGCAAAAACGATTTTTGCCGCATCGGGGTCGACATAAAAGTTGAATTCGGCAGCCGCCGTGATGTTGCCGCGCGCATTATTGGACCCACCCATGATGTAGAGCGACTTCACCCGTTCGGGGAAAGTGGGGTCTTTCACCACGGCCATCGCAATATTGGTCAGTGGCCCAATGGCCACCACGGTGATTTCTCCAGGCGCCTCTGCGGTGAGGCGCAGCAGCGCATCGACGGCGTGCTCTGTTTCCACCTCGATGCCGGTGGAATCCATCGATAAACCGCCGGCGCCATCGCCGTGCACATTTTCTGCAGAAATCCACGGTCGAACCATGGGCCGCCTGCACCCCAAATACACCGGGTAATCCCCCAGAACACCGGCAACACTGAGCGTCATCAGAGCGTTCTCGGTTTGCTGATCAAAGCCCACATTCCCCGCCACCATCGTGATGGCGCGAAGATCCGCCACCGGGTCCAGCACGCCGAGCAAAATGGCCACACAGTCATCCTGCGCGGTATCGGTATCCAGAATGAAGGGAATACTCAACGGAATACTTTCCCCCCGAGAACACCATCGAAGTAGGCGATGGTGTTCACCAGGCCCTCTTTCAAGGCCACGGTGGGTTGCCACCGGAGCATGGATTTGGCCTTCGAAATATCAGGTTGTCTTTGGCGCGGATCATCTTCTGGCAACTCGCGGTATTCGATGGCCGACACTGAGCCGGTGAGCTCCAGGATGGTTTCGGCTAGCTCCAGCATGGTGAATTCGCCGGGGTTGCCCAGATTCACCGGGCCGGGTTCCCCGGCCTCGTTGTTCATCAGTGCAACCAGACCATCGACCAAGTCATCGACATAACAAAATGACCGGGTTTGTGACCCGTCGCCATAAATGGTGAGGGGTTCACCCCGCAGCGCTTGAACAATGAAGTTACTGACCACACGTCCATCATCAGCAGCCATGCGGGGTCCGTAGGTGTTGAAGATGCGCGCCACCCGAATATCGAGCTGATGCTGGCGGTGATAGTCAAAGAACAGGGTTTCTGCCACCCGCTTAGCTTCGTCGTAGCAGGCGCGTGGTCCAATCGGGTTCACTTTGCCCCAGTAGCCCTCCGTCTGGGGGTGCACTTCGGGGTCGCCATACACCTCGGAAGTGGAGGCTTGAAGGATGGGAACGCGCAACCTTTTGGCAAGCCCCAGCATGTTGATGGCACCCATCACATTGGTTTTGGTGGTCTGCACCGGATCGTGCTGGTAGTGAATGGGGGATGCGGGAGAGGCCAAATTATAGATCGCATCGACTTCCACATAGAGCGGGAAGGTGACATCGTGGCGAATAACCTCAAACCGGGTGTCACCCATCAGGTGCTCAATGTTTCGCTTGGAGCCGGTGAAATAGTTATCCACCACCACGATGTCGTGGCCTTGTTTCAGAAGCTTCTCTCCAAGGTGTGAACCAACAAATCCGGCCCCGCCGGTAATCAGTATGCGCATCTCAGAATGGTACCGGTGGCACAAGGCCACCCGCCCTATAGGACATCTTCTAAACCCTGCTCTCTCATGTGCTCGACAATCTGCTTCACATCTTGGGCATGCTCTCTCGTTGTCACCAACAGCGCATCCGGGGTATCCACAATCACAATGTTTTCTACCCCCAGCAAGGTGATGATGCGTCCCGAGCTTCCCACCACGATTCCACTGGAATTGTGGGGGTGCACTTTGGTTTTATCCCCGACCACAATCACCTCGGAGCTATCACCGCGTTGTTGCGCATCGGCAAGGGAAGCAAAATCTCCCACATCCCGCCAGCCAAAACTTCCCGGCACCACGAGAAACCCGCCGGCTTTCGCGGCGGGTTCGGCGACCGCGTAGTCAAAGGCGATGGCGGGCAGGGCGTTCCATTCCTCCGTGATGTCTTTACCCTCGATGAGATCCTTCGCAATTGCGCGAAGGGGGATACCGAGTTCTGGGGAAAACCGGTCAAATGCGGCAACAACGGAAGCGACTGTGCCCACAAAAATGCCGGCGTTCCACAGGTAGTCACCACTTGCCACAAACTTCTGTGCATCCAGAAAGGACGGCTTTTCCACAAACTCGTCAACATGGTGCGCACGGTCGTTGGCTTCGTAGGGAGAAGACTTTTTGATGTAGCCAAAAGCACTGGAGGCCTCCGTCGGGGTTATACCGATAGTGACCAAAAGCCCTGATGTCGCTGCGTCAATGGCCGTAGCCAGCACATCACGAAAAGCGTCCTGCTCGGCCACCACGTGATCGGCAGCAAAAAATCCCACAATGGCATTCGGATGCGTGTGGTGAAGAACATAAGCCGCTAACCCCACCGCAGCGGCGGAGTTCTTCGGGGAGGGCTCCACCAGCACATTGTCATAGGGAAGAGAAGGCACTTGGGCTCGCACCGCATCGTGGTGGGCGCCGCCGGTGACCACATAGATGCGCTCCACCGGAGCAAAAGGTTCGAGTCGCTGCACGGTGTCCACCAAAAGCGATTGGCCTGAGCCCAGAAGATCGAGAAGAAACTTGGGCTCTCCCGAGCGCGAGAGAGGCCACAGGCGCGTCCCGGAACCCCCGGCAGGGATAACGGCGAAAAACTCATCGGGCATAACCGCAAGGGTAATGCCAAGCTGGGAAACCGCCCACAAGGGACACCCTATGCTTGTGCCAATAAAACCTCGCAAGAAAGGTTTCGAGTTTCGTGACGACTACTAGCGCCTCCGATTCACCACAGGTAACCATTAGTCCCCCGGCGCCCCGGAAAAAAAGTATTATCCCCGGTGGCACCCTCTATAGGGGTCGCGAAGGAATGTGGTCGTGGGTTTTCCACCGCATTACCGGCATCGGGATCTACTTTTTTCTTCTTGTCCACGTTCTTGACACCGCTCTTGTTCGGGTCAGCCCCGAGGCATACAACATCGTCATTGGCCACTATCAAACACCGTTCATGGGTGTCGCAGAAGTTGCCCTGGTCGCAGCGATTGTGTTCCACGCCTTCAACGGGTTGCGCATTATCTTGGTGGACTTCTGGAACATTGGAACGAAGCATCACGTGGCACTGTTCTATGTCGTCCTTGGGCTCTGGTTAGCCACCATGATCGCCTTCACTCCCCGTCACCTCATGAATGTGTTTGGGTGGTAAGACTATGAGCGTCACGATTGAAACACCACGGTCCCCCATTCGCCAGCCCAAGCGCGGAATCAACTGGGAAAAATGGGGCTGGATCTATATGCGTGCCTCCGGCATCGTCCTCGTTGTTCTCATCTTCGGTCACCTTTTTGTGAACCTGATGGTGGGCGAAGGGGTCAAAGCCATTGACTTCGCTTTCGTTGCCGGTAAATTCACCGACCCATTCTGGGTCGTGTGGGACACGGCCATGCTGTGGCTTGCTCTGATTCACGGCGCAAACGGTATGCGAACGATTGTGAATGACTATGCGACCTCAGCACGGCTTCGCACCGTTCTCCACACATCGTTGTTTTTATCCACCGCAGCGCTTATCGCCCTTGGCACCCTCACCATCTATGCGTTTGACCCCTGCCCTGCAGGGTCACCCGCTGAGCTTTTACCCTCGTTCTGTGCAACTGTGAAGTAGGAGAGATGTCACCTAGCCCCACCCCCACCCTCGACGAAACCAACTCCCCCACAACGCACCACCATCAGTTTGATGTGGTCATTGTGGGCGCCGGAGGTGCTGGCATGCGCGCGGCCATTGAAGCGGGACCACACGCAAACACGGCCGTGATTTCGAAGCTTTACCCCACCCGCTCTCACACCGGTGCTGCCCAGGGTGGCATGGCCGCTGCTCTTGCCAACATTGAAGAAGACAGCTGGGAGTGGCACACCTTTGACACGGTCAAAGGTGGGGACTACTTAGTCGATCAGGACGCTGCCGAGATTCTCGCCAGGGAAGCAATTGACGCCGTTATTGATCTCGAAAACATGGGGCTTCCTTTCAACCGGACACCGGATGGAAAAATTGACCAGCGTCGTTTCGGTGGTCACACCAGAGACCACGGTAAAGCGCCTGTGCGTCGCTCGTGTTACGCGGCAGACCGCACCGGCCACATGATTTTGCAGACACTGTTCCAAAACTGCGTGAAGCTCGGCATCGAGTTCTATAACGAATTTTATGTGTTGGACCTGATCATGGTCGATGACCCTGAGGGCAAAAAAGTTAAAGGCAAACCCCCCGCGCAAAAAGCTGCCGGTGTTGTGGCCTACGAACTTGCTACCGGAGACATTCACATCTTCCACGCCAAATCTGTGGTGTTTGCCACGGGCGGTTTTGGAAAGATTTACAAAACCACCTCCAATGCCCACACCCTCACGGGTGATGGCGTGGGCATTATCTGGCGCAAAGGTATTCCGCTAGAAGATATGGAGTTCTTCCAGTTCCACCCGACGGGACTAGCAGGACTGGGTATTTTGCTCACAGAGGGGGCCAGGGGCGAGGGCGCCATTTTGCGAAATGCCAATGGTGAACGCTTTATGGAGCGCTACGCGCCCACCATTAAGGATCTAGCGCCCCGCGACATCATTGCTCGCCACATGGTGCAAGAAGTCCAGGAGGGTCGAGGTGCTGGGCCTGACAAAGACTACGTGCTGCTCGATTGCACCCACCTGGGTGCGGAAGTGTTGGAAACAAAACTTCCCGACATTACGGAGTTTGCCAGAACCTATCTCGGTGTTGACCCGGTGGTGGAGCCGGTGCCGGTGATGCCCACCGCCCACTATGCGATGGGTGGTATTCCCACCAACATCAAGGCTGAAGTTCTTTCCGATAACGACACCGTTGTTCGAGGCCTCTATGCAGCCGGTGAGTGTGCGTGTGTGTCAGTCCACGGATCCAACCGTTTGGGGACCAACTCTTTGTTGGACATCAACGTGTTTGGTAAGCGTGCGGGACGGTACTCCACGGAGTATGCAAACTCTGCAGAGTTTGCCCCTCTTCCCGAGGATCCTTCCAAAGCAGTGCGGGACATGATTGAAACCGCACGTTCTGCCGATGGCCCCGAGCGTTTATCCAAACTGCGTAAAGAACTCCAGGAAGAAATGGACCGCAATGCCCAGGTCTTTCGCACCGATGAATCCCTGCGCAGTGTGGCAAAAACTATTCACTCGTTGCGCGAGCGCTATAAGAACATCGGTATTCACGACCGCGGTAAGCGCTATAACACCGACCTGCTGGAAGCGATTGAGCTCGGCTTCTTGCTCGATATTGCCGAAGTGGTTGTGGCCTCAGCACTGAATAGAAAAGAAAGTCGCGGCGGTCACATGCGCGATGACTACCCCCTCCGGGATGACGGAACCTACATGAAGCACACGATGGCATACCTCACGGGAGACCCCACCTCGGCGAATGTGGAAGACCACATTTCGATTGATTGGAAACCCGTCGTGATCACGAACTACCCCCCGATGGAGAGGAAGTACTAATGGCCACATCTGCTCCCGCAGCTATCACCGCCCCCGAGGTCGCAACCTTCACGGTGACGTTCATCATCCGCCGCTTTAACCCCGAAACCGATGCCGAACCCCACTGGGAAGACTTCGATGTCGAGATGCTCTCCACCGACCGCGTTCTCGATGGTCTGCACAAAATCAAGTGGGACATCGATGGAACATTGAGCTTCCGGCGCAGCTGCGCCCACGGTATTTGTGGCTCCGATGCGATGCGCATCAATGGTCGCAACCGCCTGGCGTGTAAAACGCTAATCAAAGACCTCGATGTGTCACAGCCTGTCTACGTGGAAGCCATCAAAGGCCTCCCCCTCGAAAAAGACCTGATTGTCGACATGGAGCCCTTTTTCGAGTCGTACCGTCAAGTGCAGCCCTTCCTCATCGCGTCATCAAAGCCCGATAAGGAACGCCTGCAGTCGCCCGAAGAGCGTGCCCGCTTTGATGACACCACCAAGTGCATCCTGTGTGCTGCGTGCACCTCCAGCTGCCCCGTCTTCTGGACCGATGGTCAGTATTTTGGCCCCGCCGCTATCGTCAACGCCCACCGCTTCATTTTTGATTCTCGGGATGAAGGCGCCCAGGTCAGGTTGGACATCTTGAACGATAAAGAGGGTGTGTGGCGCTGTCGCACCACCTTCAACTGCACCGAAGCGTGCCCCCGAGGTATTGAGGTCACCAAAGCTATTTCTGAAGTGAAGCAAGCTGTGCTTCGCGGACACGCCTAACCCGAACACATGCTTCGCCTGGCCAGTGTGAACGTCAATGGCGTTCGGGCAGCATTTCGCAAAGGAATGCAACCCTGGCTCGATGAGCGCGGCGTCGACATTCTGGCGCTCCAAGAAGTGCGAGCAGAACGCGACGACCTGGTGGGACTGCTGGGAGAAGGCTGGGTTATCGCCATTGATGAGGCCACCGCAAAAGGCCGAGCAGGGGTCGCTATTGCTTCTCGTGTTCCGCACCTGCGCACCAGCACCACGCTTGGCCCAGCCTCAGTGGACACCGCTGGGCGGTGGCTGGAGGTCGATATTGAGACCCCCCTTGGCAACACACTGAGCGTGGTGAGCTGCTATGTGCACTCCGGTGAGGTCGACACCCCCAAGCAGGATTCCAAGTATGAATTCTTGGAACTCATGGGCAAGCGCATGAAGGAGCTTGGACTAACATCCAGCCCTTCTGTTGTCGTCGGAGATTTGAACGTCGGCCACCGCACGCTCGATATTCGTAACTGGAAAGGCAACCGCAAAAACTCTGGTTTTCTTCCCGAGGAGCGCGCCTACTTTGACCAGTGGATTGGTGTCGAGCACACCCCGGAATACAACACCGGCTCTCAGGGACGTTTTGTCGATGTGGGGCGCGCCTTCCACGGCGAAGTCGAGGGCCCCTACAGCTGGTGGAGTTGGCGAGGCAAAGCCTTCGATAATGACACCGGGTGGCGCATCGATTACCACCTGGCCAATGCGCCATTGGCCGCCACGGTCGCCCACTACGTGATTGATCGAGCCCCCAGCTATGACACCCGCTGGTCGGATCACGCCCCGGTCGTCGTTGACTACGACATCTAGTCCTAAGCTAACTAACCATGACTACACCACGGCTGTTCTCTGGCATGCAGCCCTCTGCTGACTCCCTGCACTTTGGTAACTATGCGGGTGCTCTGCTGCAGTGGATGGAGATGCAAAAGACCCACGACGCCGTGTTTTGCGTCGTGGATCTTCATGCCCTCACCGTGGCACAAGACCCCGCGAAACTCGCCGAAAACACCCGTAAGACCGCTGCGCAATATATTGCAAGCGGTATCGACCCCGAAACTTCCACGCTGTTTGTGCAATCCCACGTCAGTGCGCATAGCGAATTGGCCTGGATCTTGAACACCGTCACCTCTTTTGGTGAAGCCAGCCGGATGACACAGTTCAAAGACAAGTCACAAAAACAGGGTTCTGACAATGCCACCGTCGGCTTGTTTACCTACCCCATCTTGCAAGCGGCAGACATTCTTCTTCACGATGCCAATGTTGTTCCGGTGGGCGAAGACCAACGCCAACACATTGAACTGACCAGAGATATCGCCGGTCGCTTCAACCAACGCTTTGGCGAAGTTTTCACGGTTCCCGAAGTCACCATCATGTCAGGGGCTGCAAAAATCTTTGACTTACAAAACCCCGGCTCGAAAATGTCTAAATCAGGTGAATCCCCCCAGGGGATTCTCTGGCTGTTGGATGACCCCATCGTGTTGACAAAGAAAATTAAGTCGGCTGTGACCGACACCGACAATGAGATTCGTTTTGACCCTCAGGCCAAGCCTGGGGTGTCAAATCTGCTGACTCTTCTGTCCTTAGCGACCGGCCACTCGATGGACAAGACGGTGTCAGAGTATGCCGGTGGCGGCTATGGGGCGCTGAAGGGTGCCGTGGCCGATGCCGTTGTGGCACTGTGTAAACCGATCAGGGAAAAAACGCTTGAGCTTCTCGCAGACCCTGCAGAACTTGACCGCATCCTCGCTCGCGGTGCCGAGAAAGCCACCCACACCGCTTCGGCCACACTGGCGCGAGTGCAGGACGCCATGGGGCTTTTGCCCCGCGTGGGCTCCTGAGCCTAAGGTTATCGTCGTGAAGATTTCTGTTATTGGGTGTGGGTATTTGGGTGCCGTGCACGCAGCATCCATGGCCCACTTGGGCCATGAGGTTGTCGGCATTGATGTGGATGAGGCCAGAGTGGCCACTTTAGCCGCTGGCGTGGCACCGTTTCACGAACCAGGCTTTGACGCCCTGCTGCAAGAAAACCTGCCCCGACTGCGGTTTACCACCGACATGTCGGCGGTCAAAGATTCCACCGTCCACTTCATTGCGGTGGGAACACCGCAGGCGCCGAATGGCTCTGCCGATATGACTTACGTTAATCAGGCCATTGAGTCCCTGACCCACCACCTTTCACCAGGCGACCTAGTGGTCGGAAAATCCACTGTTCCTGTGGGAACGGCAACCACGCTTGCCGAGATTATCGCCCCCACCGGGGCGATGTTGATGTGGAATCCCGAGTTTTTGCGCGAAGGGTTCGCTGTGGAAGACACCCTGTCACCCGATCGCCTGGTCTATGGGTTGCCAGAGGGCGACAGAGCTGATGAGGCCAGAGACCTGCTGGACACCGTCTATGAGGCCATTCTTGCTCAGGGCACCCCCAGGCTTCTGGTGAACTATGCCACTGCAGAGCTTGTCAAGGTGGCGGCAAACTCGTTTCTTGCCACCAAGATCTCTTTCATCAACGCGATGGCAGAAATTGCCGATGTGACCGGGGCAAACGTCACCCAGCTAGCCGATGCAATCGGGCACGACAACCGAATCGGCCGGCGTTTTTTGAACGCTGGTATTGGTTTTGGTGGCGGATGTCTTCCCAAAGATATCCGCGGCTTTGTTGCCCGAGCCGAAGAGTTGGGTGTTGGAGAGTCACTGGCCTTTTTGAAAGACGTCGATGACATCAATCTGCGCAGAAGGCGTCGGGTTCGCACAATCCTGGAAGAAGAGCTCGGTGACCTGAGCGGCAAAAGAATCGCCCTCTGGGGTTTGGCCTTCAAACCTGACTCTGATGACATTCGCGATTCTCCAGCCCTTGACATTGGCGAATCCCTGGCCAGAGCGGGCGCCATCGTGACCGCCTTTGACCCTGCCGCCCACGGCCCCGCCTCCAGACGTGTCACGGCTGCGGGACTGCAGGATTCC
>Ga0307932_1000046_pt1 | contig 43412 bp, 41 predicted proteins | sample OrgLakmetageno48_FD_201843 | JGI IMG/M metagenome (GOLD analysis project Ga0307932, IMG submission 201843) | Saline water microbial communities from Organic Lake, Antarctica - #48 | ecosystem: Environmental > Aquatic > Non-marine Saline and Alkaline > Saline | place: Antarctica: Organic Lake...
GTCTTTGAATCAAGTGCGCGTTGGTTGGATCGACCGAACTTCAATTCTTCGATCGGATCGCCGCCAGCAAGCACCATCTTGGCGCCTTTATAGGGATGTGTCATGTTAAAACTCTCCAGGATGTTTTTAAGTAAAAAATGCCGCTATGCGGAGATTACTTGGTAAGGTTAACGATCAGGGTAGGGTTTGAGCCAGTAGGTGACTGAATAACAGTTACACCCTGAGCTTCAGCACCGGCACCGGTAGTAGTGAATACACCGTCTGCGCCAAGCTGAGCTTTCAACGCGCCGGACCAGTCAGCAGAGGCATCGAAGTAACTTGTAGCAACGTCACCACGAGTAACAACGCCGATAACACCTTGTGCACTTGAACTCAGGCCGCCAACAGGAACGTCACCGTTATACTGGCGAGCTTCTGTAACAGTCGGCTCGTACATCATCTGTACAAACAGTTCTGCACCTTCGTGATCCGGGTGAAACAGGATTTCGTTGTCGTCCAGGCTTACTGAAGTGGCAGCAGTAGGAGCGGTATCGCTGGCGTCGATAGTCAGCGCAACGCCGCCTACACGAACCAGAATCTGGCCGGCCATAGGAGTACGCGGAAGCTCAAGTGAACCGCCATTAACAACATCTTCCAGAACCAGGGGAATGAACAAAGGCGGAGCGTTGCGGCTCATCGACAGGCCAGCAAACAGTTCGCCAGCAGCGCCGGTAGAAGGACGAACAACAGTGCGCTCGGCTTCTTTAACGTAAACCAGTGCAACACCTTCGTCAGGAATTACCACACCGGTTTCGACCGGGCGGTGCTCAGTATTAAAAATACGGGTATATTTTTGCTCGATCATTTCTCATATCTCCGATGGGGTTTAGGTTCGGCTCCGACGGCCGAGCGTGGACAGTACAGCGTCCAGATTACGTGGCTTGGAATCACCAGCAGAAGCGTGTGCTTGCTGTTGGATCGGTTGGGGCTGCACAGTCTCGCGCCCGGTAGCTGCCGGCTTGCCAATTGACAAAGGCTCATCACCATCTGCGGATGCGGTTGCAACTTGTTCTGCGGAAGTAGCAGCTACAGCTTTGGTAAGCTGATTCTGTATTTCCACGTCATACTCCATAATCTCACCGGCTTTCGCCACTAAGTTTTGCAAGTATGCGTCGTTGTGCTTCGCGAATGCTTGTGCCACTAGGCGTTCCGCATTACGAATACCCAAAGAAGACATTGTTGAAACGAGAGCGCCCTTTACAGGATTGTTCACGTTTTCAAAAAAGTTCTTGTTGATTCCCGTTGCAGCAGTTGCTACGGCGGCTTGGAAACGTGAGGTGAAATCACCACTACGTTGGTCAAACTTACCGCTGGCTTCTGCGATGCCAGATTCTACGCGAGTAGCGATTTCATCCTGCACGTAGGTATCAACGTCTACGCTGGCTTCTATAGCAACAAACCCGAGTTCGTTGAGAGTTGCAAGAACACCGTTTTCTTTAGCAGAGGCATGAACCATCTTACCAAACACGGGTCCATTAAACACGCTCTTCTCGGTACTGGAGGTGGACTCTGTAGCGGTAGCAATAGGACGCGCTTCGTAAAAAGCTACCCATGTACCTACGCCGTTAATATCGCCGGCAAATGCTACTTCCAGTTTATCGCTGTGCAGTTCACCGACTGCGGACGCGAGTGACAACAGGTTGGTGGAAACCGAAATCAGATCGGATGCTGGTTCGCCATCGTCGATGGTCACGGAAGATACGGACATGGAGTTAGTATCGTCGAAATCATCATCGTCCTCATCTTCGTCCTCATCGTCACCATCATCATCATCTTCGTCGTCGTCGTCTTCATCCTCATCATCTTCGTCGTCGGAAGATAGCATGGAGTATTCTTCGTCCTCGTCCTCGTCCTCGTCCTCGTCGTCTAGGACTGGATCAAGATCGTCTTCGTCCTCATCTTCGTCTTCGTCATCACAGTCGGAAGATAGCATGGAGTAGTCTTCGTCTTCCATGTTTTCAGGCTCAATCAGGCCAGATGAACATACAGGACAGAATACAGGAGAATCAGAACTGGAGATAACGTGCTCGCCACATTCTTCCGAAGCACACTGATACCAATGCGCATCGTAATCGCCAGAAGCGGAAGCTTGAACAGTACAGGCTTCGTCAGTGCTCTGGGTGATGGAAGCGGCTTCGCCAGTATACGGGCTAAACTTCATCGGAGTATCTGCGCACGAAACAACGATACCAGTTTCACAATCGAAATCGGCAGAGTCAAGTTCGCCAGCAACCAGCTCGCGGTATGCAGCAGCAGCCAGATCAAAACTGGAAGCGGATACGATCAACGCATTCGGTTCACGGTCTTCATCGGCATCGGATGCTGTAATATCATCTTCAACGTCCGCCTGATCTTCCACTGTGGCTAGAGCAGATGAAATTTCATCTTCACTCAAGTCAGCCAGATCAGAAGCACATACAGGGCAACGTTGCATTAGTTCTGGGTCATCCGCGATCAGATGTGATCCGCAGCCTTCCGAACAGAGCGTGTAGAAGGTAGTAACCGTCTCGTCTGAATCGGAGGCTACGAACTCAAAGCGGTCTTGGGCAATATCGCTGGCTTCGACCATGTTCATGTCACCACTAAGTGGGTTCATGAGGGTCAATTCGGAATCAGCATTACTAAGAATAACAAAGCTGCTATCCTCATCACGTAATGTGCGTACCGAAACGCCAGTAGCAACAGCGCGGTAATTGGCCTCAGCCTGCTGTCGTGAATCGCCCGCAACCACGATACCCCGGAGAGTAACGTTGGACTTTTTCATAGCGGTTCCTATTATGAATGTTGGAAGACTGCGATAAATAATCGCGTATGAACACAACTTTTGTCGCGTTGTATTAAATTAAGAATTACAAAAACCCTTAATGAAAATATGGTAAGTGGGGCTGTGTGCCTGAGGCATACGACCAACCCCACAAAGCAAAACTACAACTAAGCAGTTCGCTTACAATAAATTACTTTTTACAAGAAACTCAAAGGTTTTAGCGATTATTATTTTTGGATATCGCTGATGGTATACTCCTCAAAATTTACGTAAATTGAATCCTCTAACAACTGCGCATTCACAGCGGCTATGCGTTCCTGCAAATCGGCTGTCATAGCTAAGTCGGAGACTAATGTTACGTGTGGATTGTATGGATTGTGGGAGTGTTGAGCACCGGCACTTACCAAATCTTCATGGAAAGTGTGCGCACTTGCACTATTCACTCGTGCAACCAGGAACCCAGAGTTGTCGTGGCCTGACCAATACGCGATACTCGACAGATAACCGGACGGGCGGGTCCTAAGAGCTTCTATTAAGTCGCTCGGAACTGTGCCTGTCTCGCTATATACAATGGTACAATGTAACTTACTGGGGTCCGTTGTTACACCTAGTTCTTCGCAAAGCTGCATTATGCGAAGCTTTGAACCGTAGTCAGGCTGGACAGCGCAGTAAAGTCCGTCACCTTCTGTGTAAGGGCGTGGCGTCCAGGAAGGACCTGACATAGACAACATATTGGCTAACATACATATCCTTAAAGATCGTTAGGGTTTATTTACGTCCTTCAATCACAAGTTTCTGATTCTCCCGTGTTATCTTGAGGGATATTCGCTTTTGTGCGTCCTTATGTTCTTTATACTCCTTGCTGTGGGTTTTTCCACCTTCATTGATGATTTCCTGAGCATCTGTCTTATGCTTCTCTAGTTTGTCCTTTAGTTTAGCAATTTGATCCAGAATTTTGTTGTACGTAGAGCCTTCAGAGGATACGCTTATCTGAATTTTCATTTTAATCACCTTAAGTTGGATTGGGATAGAGCGCACTGTCTGGCAAAAAACATATTAGCTAACATCCATATCCTTAAAGATCGTTAGGGTTCATTATCATATCGCTGTTGGCAGATACGAAAGCTGGGTCTGCCACGACTGAGGTTTCAAAACCTACTATGGACTTGCATCGGCGGTACGCGAGTCGGCCGTCTGACTGTTTGTAGGTCTTGCGGCGAGGTCGCGTGTGTGAACAAGGTTGGCCATAGTTCTGACCTACTTCATTGCCGCAGATCGAACACTCATAAGCTTTAAAGTACATGCCCAGACTGTAGGTGTTTACTTTGTGGTCCAGAATAGCTTGGCAAAGTATCGGGTCTTTGGTGCGGTCGAAGCCCAGAAGCTTTATAGCCTTGACGTGGCCACCGGCAAACTTCGGCAGTCGGCGTAAGAACACATCAAGAATAACACCTTTGGCCTTAGTGATATCCTTATTGTCGTGCTCAACAAAGGTGGGCTTTCCTACCCAAGTGCGATACGCTAACTGTCCGAATTCTGGCATAAAGCGCATCAGTTCTTCCTTAGTAACAGAATCGCCGTTGGTATTAGGCAACTCTGATACTAGGGAAGGTACGGGCACCAGAATGTAATCACTCAACTTTGGACTAATGTGGTAGTGTTCTGCCGCACGGGGCAGCCATAGATTCGCGTCAATAGTACGTTCTTCGCCTGCCACGTCTGCGCCTAGGCGTACCGACTTACGCTTGTTTGTTATGCCCGCAAGCTCTGAAGCTGGCGAGCCTAGATTGAAGCTTATGGATTCCATTATTTCTCTGGACATTTTATTATCTCGGTTTAATTATGGACCGCATAAAGCTTCTAGCCTCGTGCATAGTCATAAGCGTTGGGTGGTGAAGCTCAAGGTTATGTTCGTTCTCTGGCTCGTCGTCAGTCAGAATAAACGGTTCGTTCATATCTTGGGATTCATTAGCGGTATCCAGATGCGGAAATTCAATCGGATCGAAATTGCCTTCATAGATGACAGGCTGCCATATCCGAAGATTGAAGGAACGAAGCTTGGCATTTGGTTCAGCTTTTATACGGCCAACACAACGCTTGCCTGTGAAAACTCCCCACTCCGTTTTCTGATTAATCGATAGTGTACGTTCATCTGGTAAACAACGATAGGATATGCGGCGCATGGCGCTGGCGACTATCTCAGGATCGAAATTGGAAGATTCCGAGCGCTCAAATTTATTGAATGTTTTGGATACGTCTTCTGTGAATGCTTCATGGTCCATATGCGCTATCTGGTCAGCAACCGCATCATATATAAGACCTAATGTATTAGTTGTATCTTGGTCTTCCTTTTGTTCTGGGCTAAGTTCTTCCTCTTCTTCGTCTTCTATACCAGAAGGGCCAGATGAAGCCTGCGAGCTTAGATTGCCCCATTCCTCTATAAGGGTTTTCGTAACGTGTAACGCAGCTGGGCCTGCACCAAGAGAGAGGGCATAGCCTGCAGCAGCCATAAGGGCATACCGAGCAACAATATTGATAGCCAATGACGCATTGCTTCGCCCTTCAGGCTCTGCTTCCTCGCCGGACATAATCGCTTTCAGAACCTGAAAATCTTTCTTCCAGAACGGAGGATTCTTTTTGCTCTTAGTTTTCTTTGAGGACACGCGGTCAAGCCGATCGCGATCTTTCTTGCTCATCTTGTTATTAGTCTTTGGCTTTACTCGCTTTAGCAGCTTCTTGGTAGACTTTATTTCATCTTCAGACCAGTCCGCGTCTTCGTCCTGCACTTGCTTATCCAAGTTGGCAGATGCCTGCTGTATGTCTTCTTCGTCCAGAGGCACAAACTCGTGGCGATTGTCCAGAGACTTTTTAATGTCCGCAATGTTGGCTGTGCGGTTCTTTTTCATACTCTTCGCAGTCTGGGCGAAGTCTTCCGGAGTGCTCTGCTCTAAGGCTTTAACGGCTTCTGGCGTAATAGAATGCCTAATGTCTTGCCGAGCCTCGTCACGCTCCTGATTATTAGCCGCATCTGCCGACTTTCTGCGTTTCTTCACATCGCTATCTTTCTCGTTACCGTCGAGTACGGTCTCGCCGCTGTCGCCGGTCTTATTCTGTTGTACAATGTTTTTCTTTTTCGCAACGTGGTGTTTCTTGCCCACGAACGAATCATTCGGATAAGCCTTCTTATACTCCTTCTGTTCTTTTTTCTCCATACGATCAAAATCGTCGCGGCTTATCTTTTTCGTGTGCTTATTCTTTTCTTCCGCTTTAGAGGCTTTCCCTTTAGCTGCTACGGGCTTCTCTTCTGCTTTACCTTTCTCCCCACCAAGTAGATTTCGGTGAGTGGATTTTGGAAAGCGCTCAAGGTATTCCTCCTGCGCCTTCTTGGATAATTCAAGAAACTGAGGCTTGCGTAACCTAGACCCAGGCTTCTTCTTAACGCTGGACTTCATATCGTCGCGCTTCTTACGCATTTTACTCGGCGTTTCAAGTGCGGCAATCGCAACAAATGCTTTGTTTATGACTATGGTAGCCATGGCAATCGCTCTTTGGTAGGTGGCTAGAATTGAATTAAATTATAAAGAAAGGTAAGGCGCGGAGAGGTGAAGCAGGCGGAGCACAGAGCCCCGCGTGTATTACTTGTTACTTATGGGTATATCGCAGATGGTAACCAGATCAGAAAGGATGGTCCTATCTTCTGGACATATCTCGGCAGCCTTCTGAATGTTGAGGCGCGCAAGTTTATTATTACCTAAATTCTGATAACATACCGCAGCCATGTGATACGGCCATTCACGATAATAAGTCTCTCTGCGGATAATCGTATGCTCAGGCTTTTCTGTAACATCGAACATGTTTTCAATGTAGCCCAGACAGGCGTGAAGTCTACCCACTCGGAAATAAAATGCGGCTGCTTCTGCCCATGACTCGCGAATATCAGGAGCTTCTGCGCAAGATAGTGTGTGAAAGTCCCGCGCTTCAAGTGTATCCTCTTGGGCTTCAAAACAGTCTGCGATCAACCTGCAGGATTCACTTCTAAGCCACGCATTAGTTTCGATGCGGTAATGTTCCTTCAAGACGGTTATGGCCTGCGCATACTTACCTAGCGCAGCGTATTCACGTCCTAGGTATTGTTTTGGTCTGGCTGCATTTGGTGACTCAAACACACTCATTTCCAAAAGGCCCAAGTATTGTGAACGATCTTTGTCCCGGTCAGGTAAATGCTGTACTGTTATACCGGAGTAGAGTTCCACTTCATGGGGCGAAACAGGTGCTAAAACCTCATGAATAGGATACAGCCAATAGTAATGTGCGGTTCTATGCGCCATCAGTCTGTTATACGTTATGGTCGGATAACCCTTATCATTTACCTCGTAGACCATGCGCGTATTAATAGCGGTAGCGTCCGGGTTTTCTTTTATTGCTTGCTTTAGCTTTTGGCACCAACCAGTCTCCAGCACTTCATCCATATCAAGGAAGATTGCCCACTCGTATTCATCTTCCGGAATCTGGTTCAATATGAAATTCCGGGCTACGTCAAAACGAAACGGTTCAAGATAAGCTTCGAACGTTTGCACTGCCGGACAGCCTTCGAGTTGCGCGTGTTGGAGCAGTTGTAGAGTATTGTCCTCGCTACCAGTATCTGCGACGAAAATGGCATCCGCTTCTTTCGCAGAATTGTACCAGCGACTTACGAAATCAGATTCGTTTTTGGCAATTGAATAAAGGGCAATCTTAGGCATGTAGCCTCCTATGTGTGAACACTTCCATGTGTTGTATTTACAGTCTAAACTTAGCGCGAAATTCTTCTACGGTCATTACAGGAATGCCCATAGCATCGGCCTGATCAGTCTTCTTATTTGACGCGCCTGGCTTGGCTACAAGGTGTGTAGCGGACTTAACACTAGAAGCGTTCAAGCCGCCATTAGTCAGTATGTCGTTTAGCAAGTCTTCATCGCGTAAGGAGGTAAACAATACTTTTATGCCATCTAGCTTATTTCCTTTCTTCACCTGTGCGACTTCGCCAACTAGCTTAATCTTGTTGCGTGTCAAAAACTTCGCAAACTTCGGTAAAGCTTTGGACAGCATCACGGCCTGTGTCTTTATTCCGGGCACGTCTTCCAGCATATCCTGCAATTGCAGAGGACTTAGGCTTTCGCTCAATTCCATTATATTGGGATACGCTTCGATTACAGCTTGTAGCTTTCTGGTGCCGATCTTATCGCCAAAGATAGAACTGGCATAACCAGTACGCGCAAACGTAGCTTGTGCTAGTCCTTCCTGTATAGTGTCAACAACATTCTGCGCAGTCTTCTCCTTGATGCCTTCGGCTCGCGTTAGCTTCTGCGGACTGGCCTGTAGAATAGATCGAAGTGTTTTGAAACCAGAATCATACAGCTTTTCAATTATACCCGCTTTAACGCCTTTCATGTTCATAGCACTAAAGAATTGTACGATACGCTTCTTTTGGAGCTCAGGGTCTTTTGCGCCTTTCTCCTGAACGGACATTGCATGAACGCCATTGTCGTCCAGTGTGAACTCGCCTGCAGGCTGCGAGGGCTTTCTAGCAGGCTTCACAACTTCCATAATGTACGGTATAACATCGCCGCTTCGTATAACTCGAATCTCTGCGCCTTTGCCGATTGGGCGCACGGGCATCTTTTTATTGCGGTCTTGGTAGCGAAAGCCATTTTGAATGTAGTAGTAATTGTGCCCTGTGAAAAAAGAAACCATCACTCCGCCTAGCTCTACTGGAGCGACTTCAACGCGAGGCACCATCTTACCGTAGCGAGAGCGTCCCCATAATACGTCTACGACTTTGACCAGCTTGGATGCTGCCAGAGAGTTGACCTTGAACGCCTTGGAGTGCTTTGGATTCTGCTTAGATATTTTGTACGCTACATCTTTGGCCATTACAACGCCGTCTATGGCATACTTAGCAGTCTTGCGGAACTTATCAAGCCACTCCATAGCTTGCTCTGCATCAAGGCCGCTAATACGCTTGTGGCGCACTACGGTGAATCCCCACTGCTTCAACAATGCGAACTGCTGGGACGGCTTAGAGCCTGCGCCTTTACCTTGACCGATTTCGAATGCCATAACATCAAAATCAGATACGGCACTTGAAGGTTCGTTGCGCGTTAATAGACCGCCGCCCATATTACGAGCAGTCTTATACTCGCCTTTGCCTGTAGCCTTAGAGTGCTTGCTATCGAACGACTTACCTTTTATAACGAACTCACACCGAACGTTTACTTTCTGCTTAACAGGTATGGTCTTCGGAATGCGTAGAGCAGAAATAACGCCAGATACATCTTGTCCGCGCGTACCGTCGCCGCGTGTGAAGCATCGTTTAGGTACACCATTCTCGTACTCTATCTGCAAGCTGATACCGTCTAGCTTATCCGACATTATGCCGACAGAAGCCAGAAAATCGTTTACGTTTTTAGAAGATGGTTTAATCTTATCTAAGGAAGACATTGGTACAGGAAGCTGTACTTCTTTTCGCCCCTTTGTTACTGGCGTATGACCTACTTTCTTCAAATACTTTGCGGTAGGCCACTTGTCTTCTATGTTGGAAATAAGAATATCGTAAATTTCATCATTGACCAGAGGAGTATTCTTCTCGTGGTACCGAAAGTCCATATACTCCGCGAGTTCTATGGACTCTTTCTTATTAAGTTCTTTAACAAAAGCGGAAGCATCCCGCTTAAACGCATTCAACTCCGTACGTTGGAACCACTCTGGTCGTGTTGGTTTCATACCGCTACTACTTAACGAGAGACATAGATTTAATTGTAGCATACTCTAACCTACTCTGGACAGATTTAAGTTCGTCTTCACCGTACTCGCCTTCTATTTCTGCGCTGTCTTTGAACTTTCCAACGGTGACGGTTGTGCCGAGTCTAAGGTGATACATTACGCTATCGTCATCATCCTCTTCGGAGTCCGGATCGAATAGAGTATACTCCATCAAGTTTTCATTACGTTCCATGATCTGCGCGTCTACAACTACAAAGCGCCTACCACTGCCTTTCTTCATTCGGATTATGACGCCCGGGTCCATAGCATCCGCTAACAGTTCTTGATCTTGTTCGCTGTTATCGTCCTCTTCTTCTTCGGAGGCGTCGTCATCGTCATCGTCCACTTCTTCGTCTTCTTCTGGATCTTCCACTTCATCGCCTGGAGTTTCCGTTGAGGTGTCTTCACCTTCTTCTTCAAATTCTTCTTCTTCTGCCGTGTTATCTTCTTCGGTCTCGGCTTCAAACTCGTCTTCCGTATCTTCTACCCAGGTTTCTTGTTCAGGTACTTCAAGCAATTTCTTAACAGAGCGCTTTAGATTTGTTCGTGTTCGACTACGCCTCTTTATCTTGCCCAACACTTCCTCTTCCGTCAAGTTGTCTAAATCGTACAGCGAGGCTATAGGTTCAGGCGCAGGTATCGCTTTCTTCTCTACTCGCCGGACAAGTTTCTTGACTGGCTCTTCTTTAATCTTGGGAGAGCCTTCTAATTCAACGATACCCGTACGCTGTTGCGCTAAGGGCAGGGGCCGAGAGGCTTGTACGATTTCGGTATACAGTTCATGCGAAATAAGAACACGATTTTCGCCTTCATACAATATATAACCACCACGCGCGGGTGTCATGTAACGCATACCAACAAAGTCGCCAACGTTTAGAAGCGCACGGACTTTGCCCTGCTTCTTCGTCGTTACTTTTATGTTACTCTCTTTGAGTTGGCGCCATTGGTAGTCTTCGAGGTCTATCTGGTAAGACTCCAATACCCGAGCTTTGGGCGTCCTGTAGTAATCGTTGGTGCGCTTGTTGGCCACGATAGTCTTTTCGTGTGTGGCCACTTTACGCCGACGTACAAAACCTTCGTCTACTTCGTCTTCTGTAGGGGGCGGTCCATCGTACGGCATACCGTGTTTCATTATACTGGTGTGCGTCTTCTCCGATATACCACGGTAAAGAACGTGCATACTATCGGCTTTCACCAGCTGATAAGTATTAGATCGGGTTCTACGTACACCAAATATATCACCACGAGCCAACCGCAGTTCATGTTTTTGATTGTAGCCGGACAGTTTAAGCTTGGTCTGCCTTTTAAAGACAAGCCAAGCGTAGTCGTCCGGATTAATATTTGCGGCTTCTATGAAGAACATGTTGCCTCTCCGGTGCGAAACAAAGTAGGTCAATTGGTGAGTTTACATTATTGAAATTCGAGAATAGTCCACGACATTTGATCGATGCCTGAGAATGAGGTACGGTAAACATACCAATCTTCAGGGCCGGAACCATCATCGTATGTGACAGTTAGCGGTCCCGATGTGCCACCAAAGCCACCATCTTCCCACGTAGCGCCTTCCCATCCGCCGGGATAATTGGTCGCATTGTCGCGTATATCCGCATAGCCTTGAGATACGGGATAAGCGAAATAGGCGTATTCCGGGAATGGTACAAACAGATCAATATCAATAGGGCCCGTGCCGCTATAAGAGTTCGTCAACTGCGAGTCGATAAAGTCTTGCGGGCCGGTCCATCTAGTGTACGGAGTGCCTGCTTGGTTTGGGTCTGTCTTACCGCCGGTGAAATCTGTATCAGCGAACTGTGCTAGCCCCCAGAGAACTTTAAGTGCTGTCTGCGGGCTTGCGGCGTTCCATATAGCTTTCCAGGCTCCGCTATCTTTCAAAAATAGCTGCGTAGGTATCTTTATAGTGCCGTCGCGTACAGGAACTGAAGCCTGCAGTAAAGACTTCCAAACTCCCGCAGTCTTTATAAACAAGGACATGCTCGTAGCCTCTTTGATTTGATTTGTGTGGAACTCTATGTTATATTATTGAAATTATATACGGTTCTCTGTGGAAAGTTACGCGACAGTATTCATAGAGCCGGAGGTATCGGAAGGTCCGGAACAGCACCTACTTCCAGACTTGTAAAATTAACGGGTATTAACTCTCCCCTATCCGTTAGAAGGACGGGTAAATCCATAACCATATCAAAATCGACAATAATCACACCAGCATCGCGTATTCCGTTAAACACGTTTGCGTATGTGGGATTCGTTTCACCCCATACAACCATTGAGCCATTTTCCTTTAACGCTAGGCAAAACTCTTCACCTATGACAGCTTTCACATACCCAGCATCTTGAGGATACGCAGTTGCCGCAGGCGTCCGGGACAAGCTTGACGTGGTCCATACATGGATGTTTCCGGCCGGAGTTATCCCGCCCGCCACAGAGGCTTGAAAGCTTCTAATGACCTTAGCAAACTGTATGTTTGGAACAGCACTTCTTATCCCGTAGACGTCCACATCATGATGTATGAACCCATCAAGCTTGACGCCGTAAATATAACGGCCTATAGTGGAAAGACTGATATATTTATCAGGAAGTTCTGTTTGATCCTTCATAAGGACCACACTACCGTCCGCCTTTATTAGTGCGAAAGAGGCATAGTCGTACTCTATAATATCAACAAACGGACCCATGCTATTTATAGTAGGAGGCAAATAAATCTCGTAGGGTTGGTTTGAATATCCCCAAACCAGCACATCGCCGGATTCCGTTAGTCCTGCATATACAGTTCGCGCAACTGCCACACGTTTGAATTTCACGCCTGCAGGCGGCGGCGTGAATCTTAAATGTTCGTTACTAAATATGTCAATGCGTGTCGCTGAAGTAGACGTTAGGTATTTAGAGTACATTCCCCAAGAAGTTACATAACCTTCCATATCGAGAGCGCTGCCTTTTGCGTGACCATTCCCACCATACTGCGAAACAGTGGGATAACCTAAAGATACCTGCTTATATTTACCCAAGTTTGCGCGAGATATCCATCTATCTTTAAAAATAGAGAACTTTTGCTGAACATACTCGGTACCTGCTACGATATAGGAATCTTCGTATTGAATTTCCCCGGTACCATCTGCCGTAGTTGTAACGTCACCTATAAACACAGCTCCAGAAAATGGAGTTGTTGCATTCCACTCGGGCAAGGTTAGCTCCGCAGGATCGTTATATGCACTTTGCGTCCACAGTGCCCACCAAGTAGCTTGTCCAGAAGACATAGCTTGCTTTATTTCGGTGCCTTGCAAAAAATTAATGTTTATGGTTGTTCCGTGATCTATATAACTGTTTGACGGCGCTCCAGCGTAATACTGTGTCACATCGTCTCCAGGCGCAGTTACGGCTCTGTATTCTATAAGAGCATCGGAAGCACGGACTGATGGAGAGGCAAAGTCGATATCGGTATCCGCAGGCCTAGTGCCTTCATATATAACAAGAACAAGGCCTTCATATTTGTTTATATTACTCGCGTATCTTCTAGGGTAAAATGCGGTTGGAAATAAGGAGGTCATATAGTAATCGTTTAGCGATGCGTTCAACTTTACCATGGGAATTGCTCAGTTTACGGTGAGTGTAAAATCCACTAATTGTATTGGAGAACCTTCTACTGCATCCACGCTATTAACTATAAGGTTAGCAGACCGACCGGAGCTTTGAGAAGCTACACTAAAGCCACTTATAGCCCATGAGTTGCCCTTATATAATGCCCAGCTTTGTATACGTGACGTTTGCAGAGCGGTTGCAGCCGACGAAGAACCTTTTAAAGTCAGGGATTTACCGTCTGCTGATCTTGTAAGTATTATGTCCACGGAACCTAAGATGGCGTAGTTGTATTCTAACCGACTAGAGCCGCGCATAAGCATAGTAGGAGCACAAGCATAGTAACGTAGATTATAGTTAAAGTCCTCTCCTGGAGCACTGCCCACGGAGTTCATTAACTTGCTACGCGCTATAGTGTTAAATTTTACAGCCATGGAATAACCTTATTTGTTAGCTTGTTAGTTGAAAGTCTTCATTCAATGTTACGGGGCCGGAGTACGATGACTTGTTCTGATCTTCGTTGCTAATTACAGAAAAGTCTATGTTCCCGTGTGCTACGTTGGCAGTAGGAGCCGGCGGCACGTAAGGATCCCAAACAGCTTTCCATATTCCATTGTGCTTTGTATATAGCTGGGTAGGCATCCTTAGATAAACAGCGCGAAGTGTTACGTTTTCTTGAACTTGCGCTATCCAGGTACCCTCACTTTTAATAAACATGGCCATAGTCAATGCCCGCTAGGCGAAAGTCGTTGCCCAAAAGAACAAATACGGCCTGTGGAAGCGCCGTATAGGTTTAGTGCATTTAAGCGTTAGTCGGCCGATTCGGGTAATCAACACGGAACGTTACTGGAGAGTAAGTCGGTCCCGGCCAATCAGAGCGATACACATACCACTGCTCCGGGCCGTTACCACTATCATAAGTGACTTCAATAGGACCTTCAGCAGTTTCAAAGTTGCTGAGGTCCTCTTCCCAAGAAGCACCCTCCCAAGCTCCGGGGAATCCGTTTCCTTCATCGGTGAAGATCGCAATACCCAGGGATTTCGGATGAGCCATGTACGTCCAGGTATTTCCATCGACCTGATCATAAACAAGCAGTTCCCCGTCATCGCTACTGGGCAACGTAAATGCGAGACCGTCGATGAAATCTTGAGGACCCGTGTAACCGTTGTCGCTCAATGTTGGGCCGGCGTGTCCGCCATAGCCCCAACGAGCGGCTGCGAATATTTCAAACATCGGATGCCAAGTGCCGCTATTCTTCAGCCACAATTGGAGAGCATCGACGACTGTGCCGCCTGAGTTCAGTGGAACGTCACCGCGTCTTAACTGTTTCCAGGCGCCCGCGTCTTTGATTTTCAAAGGCATAATGGGCTTCTCCAGTTAATTAAGCGGGAACGACAAACCAAATGTCACCATCAACACCGTCAGAACTGCCAGGATCGACAGAAGATACGGTGACGCCGGGCATAGAACTAACTTGAGGCACGTTCTGAATAGCCGACCAATCGTGAGCGTGAACGGAAGGAGCAATACCAATTTCCGACAAGGTGGCGTTAGCCCACTCGCCTGCAATGGCATTCCACTTCAACAGTTCGCCGCCAGCAATGTCGGTGATGTTGACGTTTGACAGTCCGTCCAGTGCGTGGTTGTGCGTAGCAGGAGCAGCAGCATCTAGCGCGTCCTGTAGGCCCGTAATGTCCGCAACGGCATGACCGTGGCCCGTAGCTGTTTTACCATCCAGCGCGGCCTGCAAACCAGTCACATCAGCAACGTCGTGGCCGTGGCCAATAGCAGTGTACAAAGCATCCGTAACTGCGGTATCAACTTCCAATGCACCGGAAGTTTCATTCTTGGCCAGACCAGAACCTACGGTAACCAGAGCACTAACGTCCCAGGCTTCAAAGGCAATGGCAGTAGCATTCCAAACGGTAAACGCAGCTTCAGCTTGGCTGAATACGATCATGCCGTCTACTTTAGAGGCAATGTGTATAGCATCCCGCTCGGCATGATCAGCAACTACGCGAAAACCACCGCGCAGGTCCTTGTCGGATAGCAGGAACGGAATACCCGGACTTACTTTTTCAAAACTACTTGCAAATTTAATAGCCATTAAAGACACCTCATCATTTAAAACAGGCGCACCAAAACGATGCGCCACATGTAGGCCAAAGCGAAGTGCTTTGACCAATACTATCTAACTATGCGTTAGAATAATCAACACGGAACGTTACTGGAGAGTAAGTCGGTCCCGGCCAGTCGGAACGGTATACGTACCAAGGTGCAGGCCCTGTCCCGTCGTCGTACGTGACTTCGATAGGACCTTCAGAGGTCGTGTAATTACTCAAGTCCTCCTCCCAAGAAGCACCCTCCCAAGCTCCGGGGAATCCGTTTCCTTCATCGGTGAAGATAGCAGTACCCAAAGCTTTTGGGAATGCCATGTAAGTCCATGTATTTCCATCTGCTTGGTCGTATACTATCAGTTCACCCGATACAGGTGCTAAGTACTCGGTTACCATCCCGTCAATGAAGTCTTGTGGACCAGTGTATCCGTTGTCTGTTAATGTTGGGCCTGCGTGTCCACCGTATCCCCAACGAGGCATTCCGGCTGTTGCAGGAGCTTCTCCGCGAACATTAACGAGGAAGGAATCACTGACTTCAATTCCGTTCTCCGTATAGTCTACGCTAATAGTAGTCGGGGTGTCCGACAATACAGCAGCCGCGGTGAACAGACCTGTGGTTCCAATAGAACCCGCATCAGTAGCGCTAGATGCCCACTGTGCGGACGTTACAGTGGCCGTGGTTCCGTTGTCGTACGTTACAGTGATGCTATACTGCGCAGTAGAGGATTCAGAAACTTCAGAAGGCCCGACGATAACAGCGGATGCGGGTCGTAATACAGTATCGAGCACGTTAACCTGTAGCGTGTCTACTTCCGCGATCCCCAGCTCGGCATATGTCGCGCGGAGGGTTACTGTGGTGTTCCCAACAAAATCTCCGGTCGATGTAAGAACACCCGTAGCCGAATCGATTGTTGCTTCTGTGCCTTGCGTAATCTCCCACAAGTCGGACTGTACTGTTGCTGTAGAACCGTCGGTGTACGTTGCCGTCAACGAGTAAGACTCGGAGGAGCTTTCATTGATATCGGCTGCACCGCTGATTGCAACACTAGACAGGTACGGAGTTGTATCTACCACACCGATCGTCTTAGTTCCTGTTACGGAAGTTCCATCGACGTCCCAAGTAGCGGAGATTTCTGATACAATATTCGTACGAGTGTCGTTGCTAGCTGCAACAAACTCGCCCGTTGCAACATCAATGGTACCGGCGGCAGGCACGGTGCTTGTCCAATCAGTAGCCTCGACGGTCTGCACCGAAGTATCATCGAATGTAACACGCAGCGAGTAGCTGGCGGTATTGCCTTCGTCAACAGAGTTCGGACCAAGGACTTCCGCATTAACCGGGTAGACAGTTTCGTCCGTCACGGTCACGGTATGCGTATCACTCACCTCTGCACCAAACGCGGAGAAGCTTGCGCTGATAGTAGCGGTAATGTTAGCAGTCAATTGTCCGTCAGCGAGGAACACACCGGTAGTTGCGTTAATAACACCAGCAACAGGATCAGATAGAGTCCAGTCAGTGACGGGCATAACCTGCACAGTACCGTCAGTGAATGTCACTTCCAACGTGTAGGTGGTTTCTCCGCCCTCTACTATGGTGTTGACGCCTAGTATTGTTGCACCTACAGGATAGTTGGTAGCATCGAGAACTGTGACCTGATGTGTATCAGATACCTTGACGCCTTCCGAAGTAAACGAAGCGCTCAAAACAGTAACAGCATCGCCGGAATTACTGAGCGCAGTTAACACGCCTGTATTCGTATTGATTGTGGCTGCCGCGGTGTTGCTGCTTGCCCAGTCAGTAACGGCACGCGCTGTTATAGAAGCGTCGGTCCATGTGACTTCGAACATGTAGGTAGCGGCGGTTTCTTCTTCTACACTAATAGGTCCTATGATTCGAGCGGATGCCGGATACACTGTGCTATCAGTAACGGTAATGCCTAGAGCAGCATTAACCTCACGTCCATCCAGTGTAAACGAGGCGCTAACTTCTGCCGCTACGTTGCTGGACACATTGCTCGGAGCAGTCAACGAACCGTTGCTGGTTATTGTGCCCGCTCCTGAAACATCGAGAGCAAACGTGTTTACTGCCTGTACTGAAGTTGTTCCGTCATCGAAGGTTACACTCAAAGCGTACGCTACGGTTGTGTTTTCGTTAACCGTGGTTGGGCCGGTGATCACAGCGCTAACTGGATACACGGTCGCGTCTGCGATAGTGATTTCCAATGTTTCTGTGAACGGTACACCATCTTCCGTGTAAGTAGCTGTGATGGTTTCTATCACGTTACTGTTAACGTTAGACTTGGCAGTAACTACACCCGACGGAGTGATCGTTGCATTGCCTTGTCCTGAATCGGACCACGTAGCGGCTACATCCTTCGTTGTTGAATCCTGGTAAGTAACACGCAGGATCAACGCTTGAACATCGCCTTCATTCATGGCGCTATTGCCCACGATGTTAGCACTTACTGGGTAGTTCGTCTGATCCAGTACGGTCAAGTCATAGATAGCAGAAACAGTTTCGCCTGCCTGTGTGAAGCTTGCGCTGATCACGGTCTCGGTATTTTGCGCCACATCGGCAGATGCGGTAAACTCGCCCGTAGTAGCAATGATTACGCCGGCTTCGGCAATGGTCGATGCCCAATCCGTAACAGGCACTGTGGAAGTCGTCTGATTGGAGAAAGATACTTCCAACTGTAATGTCAGAGTAGAACCTTCAGCAATCTGAGAAGCGGACGCTAGAATAGTTGCACTGAGCGGATAGATAGTATCATCCGACACTGTGATGTTCTTTTCTGCGTTCGCCGTACGACCGTTGGCGGTATAAGAAGCTGAAATTATTGCGAGCACGTTCTGGTCAACATTCGTAGGCGCAGACAACACGCCCGTTGAGGAGTCGATAACGCCTGCAGCGCCTGCGCTGATAGCCCAATCGGACACAACCACAGTCTGTGTGGTCAAGTCGCTGAAGGTAACAACGAGCGTATACGTTGCCTCGGTGTCCTCGTTTACGGTGCTTTGTCCAACAATTTCCGCGCTCATTGGATAAACGGTAAGGTCGCGAACAACTAGATCAACAGATACGGACTTCGTTGCACCGTTTTCCGAGTACGTGGCAGTCAGTGTAGTGGTCTGATTGTTTGTAGCATCGGAGGTGCTAGTGAATATACCAGTTACTGCATCTAGGCTACCTGCAGCAGGATTACTGCTTGTGAACGTAACAGGATTAATGCCTTGGCTTTCGCCAGACGCGTACAGCGCTGTAACTGTATAGGCGATTGTATTACCACCTTCATCCAGAGTAATAGCGCCGTCAATCCGAAGATCGATTAACTCTGCAATGATTGTAGTATCAATAACGGTCAGGTCGTAAGTAGAGCTCCGTTGTTGATACGAATCCGCATGTGTCCACGTAGCACGAATACGGACCAGAGTATCCGCCAGAACATCGTTCGAAGTAAACATGCCTGTGCTTGTACTGATAGTGCCTGCACCCATTCCTGCGATTATTTCCCACTGTGCGGGTACGCCCAACCGCGTGCTGGCATCTGAGAACAAGGCATCCGCAGTAAACGGAATCGACATACCCTCTTCTACAGTATCATCAATAGTGCCGTTGATGATAAGCTCATCGAAGGTGAAGCCGTCATAAGCAATATCCGCAGCAACCGGTTTACGCCACAGGCCGAGCCACTCGTTAGGCCCATCGCCTTGTTCAGTAAGTACCAAGACTTCACCAATAGCGGGGCTTTCGGCATCCGATATGGTCACGTAGAACTGATTGATACCAGTGGAGCCTGCCAACATTGTAGTAGGTAACAATGGATGCGCGTGGGGTAGCGGAGCACGAGCATTAGTCATCCTAGGATCACTATCCGACGCAACTTGAGGATCAAGAGGATCAGGTGCAATACGATTCAGATTAAACAGACCGCGCAACGTCGGAGAAGCCTCGCGTATGCCAGAGACTTCAACTTCGCCCAACTGGAATGTAGAGCTAAGGTCCCAGAACTGCGGCTCGTCAGTAAAGTCTGAATAGGTACGAAGTTCCGCCCACGTATTACGAAAGCCGTTGAACGGTAGAGCAGATGCGCGACGCAGTGCCTTACCGAAGCTAGGGTTATTAGGATCAGTCACGATCCAAGTCACGTTCAACGGTAGCGTAACGTGGTTAGGTTCATGATATGCCACAACAACGTAGAACAGATCATTCTGCCCAACGTTGATCATGATAGTGATTGGGTTTTCGAAAGCGTGATTTCGCTTGTCCGCTACAGCCCAGAGCCTATCAATAAAGCCTTGCAATGTATCAGCCATGATTGGCCTCCTGTTTATTGAATGTCAGAAGTAAGCAGCTTCCGCCATTCAGCAGTCGTTGCTGAGGTGGCCACTAAGACAGCACCTGGTTCGGGAGCATCGGAACCTTCGATGTTAACAACACCTTCGCTTGTACGCAACATACGCGCAGGCTGTTCAGGGTGACCGTGAGCAGTAGGCATACGTGCGTCAGAAAGGCGCGGATCACCCTCAGCAACAACGACAGGATTGGAAGGAACTTCTGCGGGATGCGACAGTCGTGCGATACCGAGAATGTCGGGCTGCGCAACAGGTGGACCACTGTTGTCGCTTAACCGATCTGTATCAACCACATCATAGTACTGGTCGATAAACACTTCGTCGTATGTGTCAATCAATTCCCAGGTGTGCGTAAATCCAGCAGCATCGTCTGCAATTTTGGATACCCGACGAAGAGCCCCTCGATAGAAACGGTTCTGCGGATCATATACGAACCACGTAACGTTTAGAGGAAGTACCAGAGTCTTGGGCTCTTGCAACGCGCATACGATAACGTGCACAGAAGCGTTGGTCGGATGACTGATACGCATAACAATCGGATTATTCTGGTCAAGGTTGCGCACGTTAGATACGCGCTCGAAGTCCTCGATCAATTGTTGAAGTCTGAGTTCCATAAAATTCACCTTAAATTTAAGCGTGGCCCTCATCGGCCTGGATTGTAGCAGTACCGTCGTTTAATACATACGTAGCGATATGCTTTTTGTTCTGGTAGTAAAGAATACGATCTTGATCGTTACAGCCAGAGTAGGGTACAGCACTTATCCTCGGTCCGAATCGGGAAACAAGAACCCGTTCAAACGATTTACGTTGGATCACTGTATCCATAAACGGAGCACGTTTAGAACCCTTGGATTCCCTTACGTCCCTACGCAACGCAGAAATGCGCCTACGCAATTCTCTTGCCGAATTACTGCCTGTAGTATAATCCTTTCCGATGCGACTAGCATCTTTCAGTTCTTCCATACACTCATCTATAGACATTTCGGATACAGGAATTTCCGCGTTACGTATTCCATTACTTATAGAAATTTGCATATGTAGCCTACGCACCTTCGTTGAAGAGGGAGCCCGTCGGTTGTACGTGTGCTGTCAGATGGATGCGCTTAGCCGGAATAACAGGATCAGCATAAACATCCAACACGATAATACCTGCAGCAATAGACTCCGGCTTGTTGTTGCGCTCGTCGCAAACAACGGCAAAGTCGTAAAGACCGCGCCCGTTTTTGATAGGCTGCAAAAAGCCTTCGGAGATAGACCGCAGTTTTAAACGCAAGAACGTATCGTTAGGATCGAATACGCCCACATTGGCCGCTGTGCTAATAGACTTCTTAATGAAGTTTATCAGACGACGAACGTTTACGTTAGACAATGCACTGGCATGTGCCTGCAACGTTTCTTGGCCCCATACAACGTACCCACGACCGGGCAGGTAGCGAATGACGTTGATCTGTGCGCGGTCAAGTGCATCGCGGTGTCCTTGGTTATACTTCTTACGAATACCGAGAACCTTTAGTCCGCCTCGATTAAGACCTGCGGGTGCAAACCACAACGCACGTTCTGTATCAGTTCGCGCATAAGTACCTGCAACAAGTCCGCTCGGTGGAACGAACAGCTTCTTATTGTTGACGGTATCGCGAATCTCAACCCACGGCCCGTACAGTGCGCCGTAGCTGGAGTTCAGGTTCAGGTCATTACGGCGGAAGTTAACGGCATTAACCACTTCGAAATGCTCATCAGGCATATCAAGAATGGCCACGCAGTCCTGACGATGTTCAGCCAGCGCCACCATAGTACGCATAGTGTTCGGGTGTATGTAACCGCCACCGATGAGGATGTTAACATCAATTTCTTCAGGGTCGTCATACAGTCCCCAGGCTTCTGCAACCTGGTCTTCTGTAACGCGCTCGCCATCTGTGCCGCCTGCAAGGAACTCAAATACGGTGTTCACTACAGGGTAATGTGGGCACAGGGGATTGTTCTTAGCTTTGATATAGCGCGAGAAGGTGTTGACAACATCTTCGACAAACAAGGGCCGGCCATTGCCGTCAACTTCGCCCTGCTTACGGCTTACCAAGAAGCTTTCTACAGGAGTGTTATTTGGGCCGGTGTAATCGAAGTACACTTCAATGAAGAAGTGGAGTGGATCGTGGCCTTCGCCGACGGGCAAACCCTTAGGGTTAGACGGGCGAATGCGGATAGAAATCTTGTTGTTCCAAACACCTGGGTCGTGCGCAGCAAAGAAAAGCATGTTGCTTTCGAGGTCTGCATCACCTCTATTAAAGGCCAGGTTTGTCATCGGGTCTTCTACGCCGAGAGGGACGTTCTGCCCGTCATCGAAGTTTGTCAGACCCAGAATTGGTGTGGTAGAAGAGGGGTCATCTACCGTCAGATACGCACCCGCGGTAAGCGCACCGTTAACCACACGGGTAACATACAATTGCGTGCTGCGGCTAATAAAGGCTTCTGCGCAATACATCATGTACTGGTAACGGCGAGCATCCGGCTGTCCGAAAATCTGCTCAAGTTCTGCGTTGTCGGTTATTAGTACACGTTGTCCTACAGGGCCTTTTTGTGATGCACCTATGATGGCACCAATGCTTGACGATACGGCCGCTACACGTTGAGAAAGATCAATCTCATTCGTGTATACACCGGCACTAGGATATACTGTATTCATTAGGCGAAACTCCTCGATAGCGTTTCTTATATGGCTGTTATAGAAACATGGATAGAACCTTAAGCGTATTACTACACTCTAAATTATATTGTGCTACGCGAAAAGGGCGAGCTTTTGAGCCTAAAAAAGGCACCGTCAGTTTCCCGAGGGTGCCTTCTTGTGTAGTATAGGTTAAGCTGCTTCCGTGCTATATTCCATTTGAGCGAAAAGAGGATTCCAAGTTTCCCGTATGCCTTTTCGACTCATAAATACACCGATATGGCCAGCAGCAACCACGTGCTCCGTAGTGTCAACATATCTAGCTAAGGCTTGAGATTGTTCCGCAGGTGAAATATCGTCTTTCTCGCCCGTTACTACGTGTACGGAGTTTAATTGCTGGAGAACGTTAAGGTCTACGTGCTTACCGTTTACGTGGAGAACATTCTTACCTAGTTTATTTTTCTTGAACAATTCTCGAATGGCCCATAAATACCATCCTCCAGCCAAGTCCTGAGTATGATCATACCACTTGTAGAAACGCGCAGTTTCTTCGCTTGGATTAATGTGGCGCTTGACATAATGCTTAAACATGTTGCTGGACTTCCACGCGTACAGCATGGTCTCTCCAGACATTAGTCCGAACCCCATCCTTACGGTATTTTGATACATTAGCATAGGCATCCGCACGGCTCTGCGTAGTGAACTTTTGCCGACCTTGGTGTCTATAGGAGCACCAGCGATAACCAAAGACTCTACGTGCTCAGGATGCAGTGACGCATAGATAGAGGCCAACCAGCCTCCTTGACACAAACCGATGAGAGTAGCTTTGTTTCCGGTAGCGTAGATGGCTTCACCCAATTGCTGCAACAGGTCGTCAATGGTCTCGTTGCGTCTAACGTACGTACAGCTTTTCCACTCTATTGAAAATACAGGTCCTGAATGGTTGTTAACTGCGCTTTCGATAAGGCTTTGTCCGGGTCCGTAATCCGCAATATTACTATGATGCCCTGCCTGAGGTGGAACAACAAGCACAGGTATGCCCGGACCATCAGAAAATTGCAGGACTCTAATAGCGTCCGTGTCGTAAGACACATTATGCGGTGTTTGCCATACGTTACTGCTACGATAAGTGAGCATTCAGTTCTCCGAAATCTAGTGGATTGTTGCTAAAATTATATTCTTACGGCGTAGAAGGATAGGCGTTTGAACATAAAAAAGGCACCGTCAGTTTCCCGAGGGTGCCTTTTTACTTGTTTGATATAATCTACAAGTCTGTTCGGTCTAGTAGGTCGAGAACTTGTTCTCGCAAGTTAGAGAGGCGATTCCGCATGTCTGCTGCACCTAAGCGTAGAGGACTCCATTCTTCTGAGATGGTTCGCTCACTCGTTGAGTTAACCGGGATTTCGCATTGTTGAAGGATAGGTTTTAATCGATCCGACAATGCGGTAATCACATCTTCCAGACTATCAATATCAGAATTGATGCCAGATAGGGTTTCCAGAATACGCTGGGGCGGGTATTCCTCATCCTCGTTCGAGCCTTGTACTGGTTGATTTCCCCGAGGAGCAGGTATAGCTCTATCGGTGTCTGCTTGAACGCGTGATTTACCAGCTTTCTTTTGTGTAGCCATGATTATTTTTCCTTACTTTTGGTATGGTATATGTACGCCGTTTTGGACGCGCTGCATCATGTAGGCTTCAAACGCAGAATCGTGGAGAGCATCGTGCGGTATCATGCCTTCTGGCCGTTCCAACTTCACATCATCTTCAATTCCGTGCTCATCCAGCCAAGTCCTCGAACACCTAGGCTTGCGATAATGCCAAGGAGACTCAAGGTTGAATTGAAAGAACAGGTCATCCAGCTTGGCTATGTCGAATTGCGGTCCTCTGCAATACCACTTCAGATGCTTCTTATTGAGACCTTTGGCAGCCAAGTATTGGTTAATACGAAACACCACTATCTTAGGTAGCATACCTTTAGCAGTTAGTACCGTAGAGGCTTCTTTACCTTGTGTACTCCACCAGTGTACGGTTTTTGGGTCTACATGACGCCCAGCAGAGACTTGCACATTCTGATCAATAAAAATATTCAGACCTGCGTTTACAAGGTCCTCGAATGAATCTACCTTAGCGTCGTCGAACACTGTTAAACCGACAGATAATACTACGGCCGAGGTTCGTAGGGATAAAGTTTCTGTATCTAAAACTGCCTTCCACATTTTCTATTCCTTATGGCCTTTCAGTAGGTTGATTTTATTCCTGTGAGGCGCAATACGTGGAACAAGTCTGATAGCCTTTCCAGTGTGCCTTGGAATACAACACGTTTCCGTATATCGAACACCACGGACTCACGCGTAGCATTATCGAATAGGATATGGCCAGTCACAGTGTTGCCGGACACAACAAAATCAAAAAGATGAATGTCGGCCAACCGATCTTCGGCAACATTAATAAAGCCTACGAGTCCAGGAAACTCTGCTAGATGTTCTGGCAGCATCTGGGTACCACAGTAATCCCCAACAATAGAATGTGTGCCTCTAAGCGCACCTATATGGGAAGCACTCAATGTCTGTTCTTCTAACGCACCCTGCTCACCTAAGAACTTCCGCACGGTATCGTACATAGACAAGCCTGTGCGTTTTTCGGTACCACCCTTCTTTACATGAATTTCTTGAAACTCTGCCTCTTTGGCGAAAGCAATATATCCAAAGCCACGCAGTCGCATTGAGAAGTTGAATATGGAACTGTCTCGGGTGTCGAGTACGGTCTTTGCGCTGATATGGGTATCCACGTACTTCGCGTTGGCTCCGTCACGGCCAGCAAAAGCGTGTTCGGATTGAATCAGATTCAGTAGCTCTATATACTGACCTTGGTTCAATTCATCGGTAGAGTAAAATACAGCATCGTATTCCGTGTTAGCCATGTGCGTTTGCCTTCTTTATGTTTTTGAGGACGTCCAACAACTGAGCAAGAATAGCCTTGCGGCGGTAAAGGTGTCCGTTAAGTATCTCTCGGTATATGTACTGCGCTGCGTCGGTCTGACCGTCTTCGTGTGCTTTATATACAGCAAACATAGCGCCGTTCTGGATAGCACTTATGTCACTCAATAGATAACCCAAGTTCCTGCGCAAGGCGGCCAAACGCTCTGCTTTAAGCTCCGCGCGTTCGGTGTCGTTTTTACCTCGACGTATGGAACCCGCTATTGCGTATATCTCTAGTAGATGTCTGAGATTATCTGAAAGGAAAGCAGCTTTTGCTTCTACGAACAGGGAGCGCAGTTCTTCGATGGCGGAGGGTATTAGTCCCCGTGTTTTATCCGGATGGCACAACGCGCTTATGCGACGATACACCATTTTTATATCCTTCTTCCGCTCTTTCTTTCGCTTACGTTCTTGTTCGCCAGCTTCAGGGTCTTTAACTTCGGCTGCGGGTTCTTCAACTTCGGAGTCTTCTGGTTCCGAAGCTTTAGTTAGTGCTGCCATTTCTTCCTGCGCGGCTAATACAGCAGTGTCCACTTCGCCTAGGTCCTCGAACTCGTGTGGAAAGAACATTCTATATTGCGTGGCTAACTTATCAAGCCTCTCCTCGAGTTCTGTACGCGATTTCCGCAAGCGTTCAATGTCGGCGTATACGCTACCTAACTCGGAGTCTATATGTGCTTCGTCCAAAATGGGCTGCTCGACAACAACTGGAAACGAGGAGGTGGTTATCATCGTATACGCTCCGGCCTGTATCTTTCTGGAGCACTAGGCAAGAATAGTCTCGCTGCGGTGTAGGCCGAGCGGCGCAGGGATTTGCTCCAGAGTGCGGGATACTCTATACATACTTTTATACGGATCATTGGTATCTTCGCCTACGCAGTACACGAAACTCTCTATAGCTTGGGCCTGCACTATAGAGAATTTTGGATTTCCGTATTGCTCGCGCTCTGCTATAGAGAAAAGCAATTTGGAAATTTCTTTTGTCCACCCATCAGAGACATTAAAGCAGATAGGATACAGGATCAAACACCCAGCTTTAATACCCGCCAAATCAGTGTGCGGAGAATTTGCGTAATAGGCCGTCATCGGAATGTTATTTTCGTGAGGCTGACGCACATGATCAGACTCCCGAGAAAAAACCAAGCTTACGGAGGAACCTGAGTCGTCGTCCCCGTCTATACGGAGCGTCAGAAGGAGTAGTTGATTTTTTGTATTGTCGCTGAGGCCAATCGCTAGTGCTTCGATGGTTTCTTCCAAGCATAACTTTGTGTTAGTCATCTAAAATCTCCGTTTGTATTATCATTCGTGGGCGTTGTTTTTTACGTGCTAAATCTATGGAGTGCTTTGTGCCTTTTGATTCGCCGTCCCAAAAAGCTAGAAGGCGGTCACATGCTTCTACAATGTCAGCGTTGCGAATGAAGCCCGCAGATTTTTTAAATCTTTCCCAGTCGGGCAGGAATATGCAGGTCTCTACATTACGCGACTCTGCCCACTCTTGGGAGTAGGAGTCAGGTCCCTGTGCGCCACCGGAAATAATCAGGCGTATACCGAGATTTTTGTGTATTCGATCTAGTTTCTTGAATACACACTGTCTATCCCTATATTTCCTTGACCCTACTACGGCCAGTGCTATAGGTTTTTCCCCGCACGTCATACGACAACTCCCAGTTAACTAAGGTGGTCTTGTTGGAGTATCGGCATACGGAACGGCAGGTTGGGAATACACCGCGCATCGTGTCCGTATCAAATTTCACTTCACGGTATTCAGAAAATACCTTCTTGGGTGCTCCGACTATTATATCCCATAGAGAACGTTTGTATAAACGGTTACGCGGCGGCGACAAAATTCGATGTGTCCACTCGTTGAATAAAGCATCTGCCTCGCCGTCTATAGGTACTACAAAGGTCACCGTATAACGTAACTCAACACGTAGCTCGCCACACTCAGTAGAGCAATGGATTGCGGAGTCGGGAACAACAGTTATATGGTCTATGGACGTATCGACGATATAGCGTTTGGCCGCGTCTACGATTTCATTTTCGGCTATCTGTCTATCGACGTGCAATACGGGTATGTCAGCTTTCGCGATCAGGTCTTTAACCTTACGTTGAAATACAAGGTCCCGTCTAAGCTCTATAGAGTTCTGGTCAAATGTCGAGGATGTTGCCTTTTCCTTCACGATTATCTGCTCCTAGATAGTAGCCATAGTCCATAGGCAAATGCAATTTCATTGCGAAGAACCACATAGGGTCGCAACCGCTAACTACAATAATGCGCGGTATGCTAGGGTGTTGTTCTATTAGGTCCCGGACTTTCTCTACCTTATGGGCTGTACTGTCTACGTCGATATTAGAGATTATCAACATGCTTGGATTATCGTCAGGGCCTTTATCGCGCAGCTTGTCGCCTAGGCCGCCGTATACTTTGTGCCATAGAGGATAATCCCTATGTACTAAGCGACCTGTCTTTGCCTCATCCTGTGCTGCTATAGCACGATCCATCATATTAACAGCTAACATGCGGGCGCGGAGGTCGGAAGGGAAACTGCCTATACCGATAACTGGCTGGCCACGCAACGGTCGAGCAAATACGCGATTAAGTGTGTTAGCTTGCCGCTTGACTGATATACCTTTCGTTACTATGTTCGGTATATCAGGTTTGATACGTACGGCTGCAATATCAAACTCGAAAGAATTTTTCAGGCCTGAAAAGCAAACACCGTCAACGCCTCTTGAGCGCATAATCTTTTGGCGATTGGACTCAAATCGAAATCGGAGCCGTGGTGCAGGTTCGTCCATGTTTATTCCGTAATGTATATAATTGTATGTAGTCTATTTACACTACTTACTAAAGAGGCCACCGACAGCGGCTTTGGTTGGTCTTCTGTTTTTACGCACTTTGCCTTTGAACTTATCATCTTCCGCGTGGTCAATCTCTATTCCGCTAGAGTCTTCTCCACCCTTGCCCGGTCCTTGTAGTTCAAACATTTCTGCCGCGCGTTTCCGTGCAGTGTCGGTCGGAGCATGTTTGAATTTAACTGAGAACCTATAAGTATTGGCAAAACAACCCAGGGACAGGCCTATGTTAGGATCAACAAACATTCGAATTATAGGCTGTCGCTTACCGTCCAGCGGAGTCAATATACGCGAGGACTCTTGCTTCCAGTTAGGTTCGTTGCTCATAGGCATAACGTAATAAAGGGCACTCCAACGCGGCACGTTAAGACCAAGTTGTACGATGCTTCGGATACCAACAACTACTTTAGTTTTGCCTGACCTAGCACGTTCTATAACGGCTTCGCGGTACTCTTTATTCTTTTTAGTGCCACCACCTGTAAAGCCTTCTGCTACATCGCCGCCTGCAAGGTCGTTGATTCTCTTTACTAGATGCCACACATGATCGACAAAGTGGACGGGTATAAGAATGCTATGGCCTTTTGCAATATCGCGCAGAATGAAGTCCAGGATTTCATCCATTCGTTTTTCGTGGTTCGCTAGAAACTTGCAAGCATACACGAAGCCTGCAGGACCACTAAACTTGGAGCGCGACTTAACATAATCGCATACGTGGACAGTTATCTTAGGCTGTAGCTGCTCAATCTCTACGCGTGAAACTACAGGACCTACAACTTCGGCCAGTATTATATGGCGACCATCTTTGCGCTTATCTGTGCCGGTCACACCGAGGCGTATGCGTGAAGGCCAACCACTAATAACGCGGGCAAATTCGTTCGAGTTGGCGCGGTGGGCCTCGTCAATCATCAACGTGCCAAAGTTCTTGGTAGCACGTTTGAATCTTTCTTCTCCGCGCGTAGTCTTCATAAATTGCTGATAGGTACACACGGCTATTTGTAGTGTATCGAAATCTTCCAATGTCTTTGGAAAGCCATAGAGCTTTACGCCGTGCTTCTCTTCCAAATGCGGAAGATTAGTAAGCTCTACAACGTGATCCAGAAATTGCTGGAGAAATTCGTGCTGGTTAGCCAATAGTATAACGCGGAAGCCTAGGCGTATTGCAAGGTGCAGCATTGTAGGTGTCTTACCCGAACGTGGAGGAGCTACAATAAGACCGTGCTTGTGTTTCCACCAGGAATCTTCGGCTTCTTTCTGATAATCGCGTAACTGGAAGCTTTTACGCATCTTGATGGGGTAATCGAATTTCTTTCTTACGCGCTGGTCGACGAACTTGTATTCCGAAAAGTCGATACCAACCTTCTTCTCTAACTTCAGCCTGTCGCCTATAGGTAGACCCAAATACTCTATGCCATTTTTGTACGTAGTCTTACAGGTTGCGACTGACCCCTTAAACGCAGGACACTGGTCGCACTCGAAATTGTGTCGCATAGGTCTGTTGGGACACTTCTGGCAGGCTTTCTCTTCATACATGTGGTGAGTGTAAGTATCCTGTGCAGCCGACGCGTCGAAGGATTCTACAGGCACATATATCTTATCGCGGACGATGATGGTCTGTTCGTCATACTTAGCCATGTTCAGCCTTCTTTTGGTATTAAGTGTAACAGTCCGCTTATACAGTCATGCTCTATCGTAGGGTCGTCTAGTCTAAGCCCTAATTTTCGCAGATCGTCGGACAGTTCGCAGTATTCAGTCCACTGTTCTTTTGGGGCGCACTCTTCTATGTCGCAGCGAAACCAAAGTCCCCCATCGCTATCTATGTTTACACAATCCCTATACGCGGTATCGTACAATAGATTACGGACTTTTAGGTACATCGTCTTTGGAACAGGACCGGCAACAGGTTCTGAATGTTTATCCCATTCTAGCCTCGGGTAATGTGCGGACGTCCAGATTTCACAGCCGTTTGGGCATAGGTACTTTGTTTTGGAAGGCATACTACGGGTTATACTCAGAGTAGCTTCCATCTCCAGTACACAGGTGTCGCAGAGAAGAGTGATTTCGGTAGCCGTTACTTTTCTTCTAAATATAGGCATACTATTCGTGACCTCGCTGCGGTGGGATGAACGCCAGCTCATCGCAGTGGCTGATCGGCACGGTTAAACCCCTGCCCGGCCTGTCCGCAGCTACTATGTGGAGTGCAGCCACTGTTTTATATTTATCGCGGTATGTTATACCAAGAGCAGTAGCCGTTTCAAAGTCTATGGGCCTCTTTGCCCAAACCCATATACCGTCTACAGCCGTAGTATAGATGTAATACGTACCATCGGTGCCAGTTTTCTTGGAGTGCTTCAACATGGAGGCTTTGTAATCGTTCAACGTACCGGTCCACATCATAAGCTGTCGATTTCTACCCATTTACAGTTCCTCCCGGCGTCCGGATGCCATCTTAACAGCTTCTATAAGATTACGGTACATCCACGCAGCCTTATCAATATCAATGATGACAAGCTCGGCAGCTTCTTTGATGCGCTCTGTGCGATCCACGTACTTGTGGTATTTACTCAGCACATGGTGTTGCATGAAACTGGCACGTTCGCCTTTAGTGCGGATTGAACCTAGTTGATCCGCGTATTCAATCAATAGGTAACCTTCAAGACTGTCGAGAGTTGCTTTCAAGTTCTTTAAAGCGTGAATGCAGGACATTAGAATCTCTGTCAGGCGCGAACGGTTGGCCTGATCATTCAACATGCCTTCCGATATATCGCCGACGAAAGAACCACTAGACTTGTCTAGGTGGCGAGTCTTTCGCGTCATGTGAATACGTTCTATCTCTTCGTACACGGTTTTGATAGGTAGGTTATATTCCGGCAACCTATCAAATGCCGCGTTTAGCTTTTTCACACGCTTGTCGTCGGCCAGTAGCCGTTTCAACCGAAGTAAGTCTTGTTTGTCTGCCATGTTAGTCGTCCAAAACAACAAACTCCGAATGAGTGACGCCTATATTAACCAGTAACGCATCGGAGCTATCGCGGTACATAGATAGGCTTAGCTTATCGCTAGTAAATGGGTACAGTGAGAAATCACCTACAATAACGCCGTCGCCTTCAATGACCATGCGATTGCCGCGTATCTTGAACTTGTCCTTATTCAAAACAAACAACAGTCCGTATACAGAACCGTTAGTGTTTATAATATTGTAGACGGTAGAGTTCTTTGTGGAGCGCACGGGATTCTTGTGGTCGATATTCAGGATAGAAGCTACCACATTACGAAAGAAAGCGACTACATGATACTCGCCTAGAGGTGCTGTACCAAGCTCTTCGAAGGCGTTTAGTTTTCTAGGCTTATGCTCTAACGGATCGGCTAGAGAAAACAGTACGCTAACCTTATTCTTCATAGTACGTGCCGACTAAGAATGCTTTGGTCGTTTTAGTAGAGGCGGAAATCATAAAGCAGGAACTCACACCCTTGTTTCTTTTGCTGAATAGGCGCATAGGTACTTCCTTGCGATCACGCACTTTACCGAATAAGTCAGCGAAGATACGCGGATCAATCATAAATGCCACTTCTTTTTCACCATCGATCTTCACACCCTTTGATACAAACGCGTCGGAGATTTTACCGTTGTCTGTAGCAAGTGCAATATCTACTTTACCGTTACGATTGACCGTGAGCGTGAGGCGAGTATCATCATCCGATATGGTGAACATGTTGTCCACAGTCTGGATAGCATCGGAATTAAACTTCATTTCGACCAGCGGGTTCTTTAGTGTCTTGATATAGCCAGGCACACGGTCGAAGTAATCCTCATCTACCTGAACCGGAGGTAGCGAAATCATGTAGGACTTACCTACGATCTTGAATTGCTTGTTGTCCAAATGAAAGTCGGCATCTTCTTTTTCATCGCTGATAAACTTATCGATCAGCTTGAACGTTACTACGGGCACAGCAAGGCTGAAGTTGTCCGCGGTGTCTACTTCGGATTTGTAATAGGACATGTGGAAGTTATCGTGAGAGCTAACGTCCAGTGAACCGTCACGAACTCGGATAGCGCAAAGTATCTGCTCATCGTTGTAATAGTCTTTCAGGTCTGCGCACTTAACGCCCTTGCGAATCTCTTCCAGCATAACACCGCTGATCGATCCACCACTCTTACTCTTAACTTGCATCATGCGCTTCAGGTGGGGAAGCTGGTCTTCGTCCACTGTATTCGTATTTATGCTGCCTGCATATTTACCTTGGGTGGCCTTGAACTCAAGTCGACCTTTCGAAAAGCTGAATGCTAGCTCGTTACGATTCTTTACTAGGCCTTGGAGAATATTTGGCACAAATTCAAGGGAACCGTTTCCATCTGTTTTTACGTCAGGTACTTGCAGCAAGATAAACGTTTCAGAACTGTATCCAATAACATATAGATTACCGTCGCTGGATACCAGCATGTGGTGCTTATCGTCTTCTCCACTGTTGGAAAAAGAACTCACTACGAGGGCTTTCGCTATGGATGCGGAGAGCTTTTTGGATTCGCAGACAAAGCCAAAATCACTGTTGGTCTTAACTTTAATTGTGTGTTGCATATCGATTCCTTTATTAGTGGTACGTAATGTGTTGTGCATCGTGCCGGATCAAACGCGTGTCTGTTTCTAACTCCCGAGGGTTGCCTTGGTAAAAGAAGAAATCTAGCACTTCTACAGAGTGCTCACCCGAATGGTCGAGGAAGTGAATACACCGTGCGCGGATCAGAGGCTCAAAAGACGTTCCCGCACCCGCGCGTTTTATATGGCGCTTGGCGTGTGCGTTTATAGTTGTTTCTAATATGTTTAGGTAAAACTCGATCCGCGTAAGATCAAATATCAATTGGCCGTCATAACCCAAATAGGTACAGATAGTTTTACACGAGTCTACAGAGTGCCGAACTAAGTCATACACGGCAGTTTTATTTAGGTTGGCTGTCTCCATGAAGACCTGTAATGAAGCATCTACACGGGATTCAATACGTATGGTAGGCACTATTGTCCCCTTTGTTGTTGGCTATGCGGCTTGCTTCATTTGAGTGCCGACCACTTCGATCTTTTCTTTCTTGGATCGGGGGTCTTTATTCATGCCCTCCATCTTAATGCCACAGTTCCACGCTTGCTTTTGTGCCCAAGAAGGCATATCAGCGTACTGTCCGTACATCACATCTTTGTGAGTCTTATTTACATTAATACCATATCCCCAACCCTTCTGCGTCTTAGCCGTACCCTTTATAATATCCGACAACTGGTCCAGGCTATAATTCCAGGCTTCTACGTCACGCTCGTTGCTGCCTATCTCAAAATCAATTTCGAGAGGTACAGCAAAGTCCATGCCGTGGCGATCTTTAGCTACTTCCGCCACTGCGGTAGTCAGCCCATGTTCAATGATGCGAATAGCAGACCAGAAATCCTCATACGCACAACTGAATACGATGGAGTCGTGTACGGAGTTCGTTTGATAGAAGTCCGGATAGTGTCCGGTTGTTTCCAGTTCTTCGAAACGCAATTTCTCTATCTGTCGGCTACCGTTTATCAGGAAGTCTGAGCCCATACCTTGAATAGGACTGTTAACAGTCTGCCGTTCTGTTCTGGATATGCAAGAGTCTGCATTTCTCGCACCCTCTGGAATCAGAAGACCCCAAAGATGACGACGCCGTCCAAGAGGAGATTCAACATGAAGGTTCTCGTGTCCTAGTTTCTTTATTTCATCGAACCATGAAACACCGACGGGATATTTCTTCTTAAACTGGTCGACTAGCTTTTCGATCATATCTACGGTCTGTCCAGTAGACGCTGCTAGACCTTTCATACCTTGCTGGTATATCAGACCAAAGATTACACCTTTAACCGCGTCACGTATTGGCTTGTCAACATCGGCTATCGGTATGCCAAAGAAGTAACTGGCGTTTATCTTGTGTACGTCGCCTTCCGTCTTAACACGGGCGAGCAAGTCTGGATCAGGAGACAACTTATATCGCTCTCGAAGACTGCGACCGTTGTCGAACAGGGCGCCTACGTCCTTATCCCCCGTAAACAAGGACCAGCAACGGACTTCGTGGGCACTGTAATCGACCTTGATCATTATGCGACCTTCTTCTGTTATGAAGAGGCGCTTTATGTGTTTGCCCAACTCAGAGCGAGAAGGAATCTGGTGCAGACTTGGTGCAGATGCTGAGGTTCTTCCAGTAACAACGTCCAAGAACTTGAAGTGTGGACGAATACGGCGATCAAACCTCATATCCTCGTCAACGCCCCAGTTCTTTATAAAAGACTTAACGTAGGAGTTGAAAAGCTTCTTGGCTTTCTGTAGCTCCGTATACATGGCTACTTCTTCACGGTCTTTATATTTAACTTGAAACTGCTTATCTATCTTACCGTGACCATTCTTGCCCGTTTGTATGGGCTTCAGATTCAACACTTGAAAGAACAATAACCTTTGATGTTCTTGTTTGGTAATATCGAATATGTCTACGGAAGATTTACCCCACAGGCCAATCGAAGGCACGCCGCGCTTTTCTGCTAGTATTGAGTTGGCTTTCTTAACACCTTTGGTCTGCTTTAGCTTATCTTCTATATTCAGTATGACGGCCCGGATTGGACTGTCTTTAGTTTTCAGGTAGAACAGGTAATCTATGTCGGTGTATGCACCATTGTACTCCAGTGTGGAGAACGTGTGCAGCATATCGCTTATTTGTTCGGCCACTATGGATTCGAACTTGTCGTACCCTATGTCAGAAGCGCGTTTCATCTGTAGTCGCATGATGTGCAATGGAACAACAACATCGAGGGAACAGTATTCAAGAAGGGCGGCATCCAGGTCTACGGTCGCTATGGTCTTTCGTTTGTCTTTGCCGAACTCTGCCTCGTAGTAGGCCGTACACCCATACTGCATACTCAGGTTCAACAGGCTGTAGTAGTAGAAGCCCGTGACGCCCGACAGAAATTTCATGTTCTCGTCGAGCGCAAACTCTCCGGCAAATAGGTCCCAAACAGCAGACTTGAAATACCGAATGCCTAAGTTATTACGCAACACGGTAAGGTCAAAGTTTGCGTTGGCGTACACTTGGTACTTATTAGTATTTTTCTTCTCAAAATATACACGAAGCTTTTTGGCAATGTATTTCAATTCACTAGCTGTAAACGGACTGTCTTTGTGTAGGTACGGTAAAACAAACGCTCTCTTCGTGGACATGGCAAACTGGACCGTGAGCATTCTATTAGCTCTTCGGTTGAGATTCTCCGTCTCCGTGTCTATCGCAACGTATTTGGCACGGCTTACTTTCTTCAACATCTTATCGAATTTATCAACCGTATCTATCAAGGTCGTCTTGTAGTCGAGCTCGGGCACCTTATAACGCAAACTACCGTGCAAGCCGTTAACTATGTTACGTGCAACATACCCGCTCAATGCCATTTCACTGCCGCTGCCCTGGTCGTTGACCATGGAGTTTAAGCTGAGTGTGGGAACATGCTGAAACGTGTATTTCTTTTTATCGTGCTCTATAGTGGTTGTAGTCGGAACGCCGTACAAGTGGTGCATCTTGCCGGAATACTCGCTTATCTTACTACTGTTCAGGCTCTTGTAGGGGTCTGGACCGAACGTGATAACAATATCGGGCTGATATTCGGATATAATAAACTGTAGGCGCCTGCCGAACTCTTTCTGCGCACCTTCCCGAAAGGTATCAGACTCTCCTTGTGTTTTAAAGGAGTGGTAAGAGATTGCTAACCAGTTGTGATCGTTGAGCCTGTTGGGCTCTTTGTAATACTTGTTGCTAACATTGCACAGGTTGTCCAATAACTTGCCTGTTGCTCCGGATAGAAGTCTTCCAGATTTCAAGTCTTCTGTAGGCACGTAATCCAGCACCAGTAAGATTTTCTTATCGGTCTTTTTGCTGCGGTGCTTAGCCAATTGCACATACCCGAAGTCATTGGGTGGATTACTATAGGCCGGCGAATACTTGAAGCCAAAGTCAAAATACTTGGGCTTTAACATGCAAAACTCCAATGTAAGTGTTCAATATCATTGATAATACTTTACACTTATGCGACGTTAACTGACTACCGTAAACAAAAAAAAGCCCCGAACCGTTAAGGCACGAGGCTTTTTCTTTTGTTTTTTCGAAGTGAATCCGCTATAAACATGAACAGGACTTCGCTAGTTACTTTTCCAGTTAGTCTGCCTATAAGTATACCTTCTGTGAACACCATGTATGTAGGTATTTCACGGACGTTATATTTATCTACAAATAGTTTACAGTAGAACAATTCAGCGCTTCTGGAATCTAATCTGTTCTCGATGGTATTTGCCACGCGATTCACAGTAGCAAACATTACTTCCGATATAGGATTCCACGGAGCGTGTAGGAAAACAAACAGAGGTTTTGCGCCAGATTCTGTTAAGCGGGGTAATAGATCATGATCCGTTGAGCTTAACAGTTTGTGCATAGAGCCAACCTCTGTTATACGGCGCGGCTAACGCATTACGGCACAAGTGTACTCCAATGTGCGATTTTCAGGCGTCAGGCAAGAGTCCGTGAATAGCAAGCACTCTCCGATGCGTCCGATTTGCCCGTACATGACGTACTGTATAGATGCAGGCTCAAACAAGGTATAGTCGTCTTCACCCACCACATTAACAAGTTCTAACCACTCTTGTGAGGGAACAAAGAGTGCAGCATACCTAGCAGGATAGGACAAAACTTCAGCACACTCCACGGGAATAAGTCTACCGGAACTCTTTGCCAACTTATAGTTGTGTGCAAACGAGGCCTCTTGTAGCTTAGCCATATCTGCCTTCTTCAGGTTTAACTGCCGGCGTTCTCTCTTCTTTCTGCTTGCCTGGCCCATAATTTTCTCGCTTATGTTTCGTACTTGATTGGAATAAGGAGCTATTCGTACGCAGCGTCCCGCACACAGGTTGCAACCCTAATCGAGTTTTATATGGAATCTCGATCAACACCGTAAGGCACCACCGGACAACAATCGGTGACCCTTACTCACTTCTACTCGACGCAACGAGTATTCTTTCTGGCGGCTCTTCGCTGTATGGAAGAGGCCAAGCCAATTGAAATCTTTCGGTGTTCTTCTTCTCGGAGCAAATTCTCTTCATGCTCCTCGTTCGCATACGGTTCTTTTTCTTTGCGCACTTTCTTTGATCGACTAGCCTTACGCATTACTGTTTCCCCAAGCTTTTGTTGTTCGTGCGTCATTGAGTTTGCTTATAAAGCCATGAGCTTTAGTAAACAACTTTTGTTTAGTGGGGCCGTAAGGTCTGCGGTACGCACTTACTCTCCAGTAGCCTTGCACATAAACGATATGAGGCTTGTATGCAGAATGCGGCGTGATAGTCTTATTATCAAACATGCGTTCTCCAGGAAAATGGTGGGTCCAGCAAGACTCGAACTTGCGACCAACGAATTATGAGTTCGCGGCTCTAACCAACTGAGCTATAGACCCAAGTGTTTCTACGGCTTTACGCCAGTAGCTTTATAGTGCACGGTTTATCAATTTAGTTTCCGAGTCTTCGGGTTGTAACCTATACGCTTTGCCATTTTTCTGGCACCGTTATCGGACACGCACAGCTTCTCGCCAATTCGTACCCAAGGCATGCCGCTTTCGATAAGCTTAACTAAACGCTGCTTTGCTTTCTTCTCTAGTTTCGGTTTCCCTGTTAGGGGGAATCTATCTCGCATTAAGTCTTTACATGCCAGACTGCAAAAAGTATTCTTTGCTCTGTTCATAGGCCACTTACATGAGAAACACCTTGGGATTTTCTTAGGTCTTTCCAGGTACTTGTCGCTGTATGACTTTATCTTAGTTCTATCTAACCACCGGTGTATTTTATTATGCTGGGCGTTAGAAACAACCAATAAATTCATCGGCCTATTATCTGAACGTATACGATTCAAATGGTGCACAACTTCTGCGCCACGTAAGGAGCGTCCTAAAGATTTCTCCGCAACTAATATGTGTTCGTATACATGATTCAACCATCCGGAACAAGAATTGAGTTCTGGAACATAACGTAACACGTAACCGTTAACTAACGTTAGAAGTTTTGCCATACGACGTTCATACCATCTGAGCTAACGACCCGAATCAGCAGCATCAACCCTAAGGCAATCTACACTGGCCGCTACCCAATAACAGGCGCGACAAATTGAAGTCCGGTGCTGTAGGAGAAACCACCTTTCTTACGATTTTACGATGCTCAACCCTATGCGGGGAAATACGTTCCCCGAATAAAAAGAGGCACGACAGAGTGCTTGGTTAACCATAACAGACAAGCATCCGTCGTACCTAAACCCCAAAACGATAACGTCTATCTAAAGCTTGTTTACACTTTTACGTTTTAGTATCTCTGCCTTGTGCTCATCGGAAAGAGTTGTCCACGCGGCAATTTCTGGCATGGTACGTAAACAGCCAGAGCAAGTATCGTTATTGTCTAGTGAGCATATGCCCACGCAGGGGGATTTCAATTCTGGTGTATTCATGACAGTCTGCCGCGCAGTTATTGGTCCTTCGGAACTAGCTCAAACAGAGTGGGTTGATCGCACTCTACGGAGAAAGCCATCCAAGGGTTTTCATAGTCGTAATATGCTGGTGCAGTAATAGCACCGTGATCCCACTCGTGCCATATCGCAGTATCCGCGAGTATGCGATCCGAACTGCTGATAGTACGATACAGAGTGGCTGTTCCTCCGTTGGTCGGAGCCAGGCTCACTGTTATCCACGCGAACGTATGTGGTAATAGTATCACTTGACGCACACCAGACTCTGGTATAACCATCTTCCGTATAGGCTTCAGAAAGTCCATTATACGTACTTGCTTACCTTTACCATAAATGGGCGTATTAGCGCCCAGGATATTAACGTTCATACTGCACCGCTCTTTAGTCGGGGTTAGTAGCGCCTGTAAGCACAGACGCATTGAATTAGGTGTACGCATAAGCACCGTATGCTTTTAGCCGGGTGGCATGTGCTGATTCGTCACCACGTTGGCCGTACGCGCCAAAGGGTCAGCCTTAAGAAAGGCAGTGAATCGTGTGGTTCCCCGTGGGCAATCATGCCCTACTATTCCGCACGTATGGCGGCAATGAATTTGGGGAAACACGAATACCACGGACAGTTCGCGCGGATGTATGGGTCCTATATGCGAAACAATGTCCATGGAAAAGTTGCTCTTCTGTTACCGCTAATAAGGTCTATGTGCACGGTGACGTTAAAACAGAAGAGCTACGCTATCAAAAGGTGAAACACGTCATGCCAATTAATATGCGCGCCGTACAATACGAGTACCTACGTTCGGCGAATATAGGATCGCTGTGCGAAAACCTAGCGTAGACGTGCGGGGGCACAGAATTGAGCCGCACTAGGTTAGGTCTTAATAGGCTACAGTTCTAAATTACTATCTAGTCTTGTTTTTCTTCCTTCCCTGCTGATTAAATTGTGGACCGTTGAATCGCGATTCCTCTGCGGCTTCTACAGGTTCGCTGTGTGCGAGAGATTCATCTTTCTCGACAGGATCAACAACAGGCGACTCTACGCTGGCTACTTCTGGAATCTTTTCTTGCTGCGGAAGTGCTTCGCGCTTAGGTTCTTCGGCAACCGGCAGATAACCCGCAATCTCATCTTCAGTAAGTCCTACCAGGGTGAACATGCGGCTAGGCTTATCAAAGCGTACACCAACAGGTACGTAATCTCGCTCGCCGAACGGAAGACCGTTAGTAGGGAGTCCGGGCACGAATGCTGATAGGCGTTCCCATTTGCGCTTTGCATCGATAGACGCAGGGCCCCAGATACCTTCACACCTGTGGCGATAGAATCCAAGCTTCGACATTATTACTTGCTGGCGCTGTAGCTGTGTCTTTTTAAGTTGCATTATTATACTCCTTAACTCGTTTAGTGTGGCTCGTTTTCGAGGTTCTGCAATATACGAAACACAGGGTCAGTGGTTTTCTCTGAATAGTGAATACCGGTTAACTTATCTGAGTTGACTGGCACCACACGATCATAGCCTTCGCCGCTTTCGAAGTCGCGGTGAATGTTACTGTAGAAGATAGCATGGTCGGCATAAATATCATGAACCGTTTCGTAGTCACAATCACCGTACTTTCCTTTGGACGCTGCCAATCTGAATAACATAGAACGAATAGAGCAGTGCATGTAAATACATGCGGATTGAATGCCTAACGTCCGAAAATAAAATCCCATACGACGTGCCATATCTGGATTGACCACCAACACTGCCTTCGCGCTGGAATTTACGATTTTGTCTAGGTCGGTTTTTAAAACGCCGTGTTCCGCATCTCGGTAGGTCATCGTACCGACAAATTCATTATTCGCTTTACGTTCCGAGAACTCTTCAGCGCCTATAAGGCTATGTACTTCCACTCCATCGCAGAAGTTGTGGCACTCCGAGGCCGTAGACAAAATAGGAACTTGTATTACGTTGGGGTTGCTGCTCAGCATGGCAAGTGCCATAGTGTTTTTGCCGCTAAACGGCGCACCCGTTATGACGAATATCATTTCAAACCCCCCAAGTTTAGTAAGCAGGGGCCTTTCGACCCCTACACCTTACTTTTTGGTCTTTGCAGCGCGGAATTTAATATTGGTGATTTCGGCTTTCAACTCAGGCTCGTTTTCGATTGCGAACCCTGACTTTTTAAGTTCCGATACCTTGCTGCGTAAGTCTGCTTTACTGCTGGCGAAGTATAACAGGTGGCCTTCACTCGCTTGCCACTTCGCTACTGCTCCAGGTACTGTCTTACCTATGTGCGTCTTGATGATTGGGCACGTTGTTACGTCAACCGCAATCTGCAACCGATCAGGCAATACGATGGGATAAGGACGAATTTCTTTACGCTTAGTGACCTTACGCTTTCGTGTAGCAAAGAAGAAAGGCAGTGTAGACTGCGGCGCCAGGTCCATACGATAAGGTCCTTTAACACCCTCTTCGAAAGAGTCCTGCACTTCGTCTAGCCGTGCGATGCTCTGGCTCGACAGTTCGAAATTCTCCTCAAGGTAGTCGAGCAGCTTGTCGTAGCGGTTGTACCTGTTAACCTCGACGTAGGCATAAGGGCCGGAGTCTTTGAATCCAAATTTCTTCAGCTTCTTGGCATCCGGGTCGGTCGCTTTCAATTCCAATGTTAAGAAACCATGGAAGTATGCAGGGTGAAGCGTAACTGCCATATCTTCATCCATGCGACCTCGCTGTATAGGCGGAACGTCTTTAACTCGGTTGATGCCTTGATTGATGGGTTTACCGTCACGAATGTTCTGTCCGCGCTTCTTGCCATCTTGACCTGCAGCTTTACGTTCTTCCGCTTCTTTCTTCATAGCCTTGCGGCGACGTGCCTCCTTCGAAAGCTCTCGGGCTTCTTCCTTGTCCTTTTGTTTTTGCTCAAGTTTACGCTGCTCTTCGCCCTCTTGGTCTTCTTTCTGTGCTTCGCGCTCAGCCCGCTTAATGCTGGTTTTGGTATATAGAAGGTTATTCACTTTAAATAATTGCTTGGCCGTTGCTGCATCCAATTTAGTTGGAATAAATGCTACGCCCGTATTACTGAGTGTTATAACCTCGTTACTGCCCGCCAACTTAACTTTGAAGCTTGTTATGGGCCGGGTCGCATCCGCCATCTTCGTACCGTCAGGATTTTTCTTAATGACGCGCCTTACGAAGTTCTTACTGGTGCGAATTTCGTCGCCGTTTTCGTCCGTCATAGCCTCAGTTTGATAGCGAACAGTAACGTCAACAATTCTGCCGTAGCCTTGATCCGTCGCTACAGGTGTGCCCACGAGCTTGTTAGGATCACCTAACATATCGGCGTGGTCCTCATTGCTGAGGAAGTTCTTGAGTGAAACAAGTTTCAGATCATCTGGGTCTTCTGCTTTTTGGTTAGCGACGTAAGGTGTCTTGATTTTTCTCGATCCTGGAACCTCGTCCTGGGCTTCCAAGCTCTGCATAGAATGATCCATTGTGACGCGCATCTGGTGAAATTCTTCGCGTCGTATGCCGTTCAAGGCTGAGTATGCTTGAACGTACTCCATGTAGTCAGACAGACTAGCCTTAGATGCCAGGGTTTTTCTGGCCATGCGAATCTCGTCCAGCTCGTAAGAAGCTAGAACATCATCGTAAATCGGATTTTCGGCCTCGTCGAATCTAGCCTTATTGAATACCTTAGCTATCAATCGGGCTTGCTTGGGTACTTCCATAGAGTTGTCACAAAGCACCCAGTCGAGGAATACGGCTTCACGTAATAGCTCGCCTGGCTTACCGCTGTCGATCATAGCTTTAGCGGCTGCGGGATCAGGACGGAAAATACGCGATGCTGATTGATCTAGGTCACCCGGTGCCCAAGGGCTCTCAACACGTATGATACGGCTAGCCATTTGCAAGTTGTGGCCTTCCGCGATACCCATTTCGTTAGCAACAAGAATCTTTACTTTACTATCACTGACAAAGGAGTTCAGGTTGCCCCACTTGTCGTCCTCTTCGCCAGTGAATTTACGAGCAATGCGTTGATAGTGTTCGGGCAGCGCATTGAATATACCATTAACGCTGTTGGTGAAGCGACAGAACACGAGAATTTTACCTTCGGGTTCTTCTTTCCAAGTTTCTACATCGTCTGTAGGAGAGCGACCGCGGGTAGACTCAGGCAGTAACGTAGGTGTCGAGGAATCAACATCTAGTTTGCGACTTAAAAAGAGACGGCTATCGTGGGTAACTAATGTGTACTCGGAATAGACTTTATCTTTGCTCCACACTTCAGGATTAAAGTGCGCGTCTATTCGCTTGGCTACAAATCTAGCTTTGGTGCTGTGGTAATTGTCAACTCCAGCAGCACCAAAAAACGTAGGAGCCAGCGGATCGGCCATTGGATTAGTAACGAGGCGTTCCATGCGTTCCAGTCGAGTAGTCAACTGCGTATCAGACAGGCCCGATAACTCATCGTTCTCGTCCATTTCGAAGTCAGTGCCTTCGCCCTCTTCTCCGTCATCGTCGTCATCACCGCTATCCTCGTCGTCCGAGGCTTTCTTTCTTTTCTTGACCTTAGCTAGAAGGTCCTCTATATCCTCGGTTTCTTTCTTGATTACAGCATCGTAAAGTTGCTGGTGCATTTCACCCAATTGGATCTCTTGCTCACTAGCCCCATCCTTCATGTGGGGTATCATAGGCACAGCAAAGAATGTTTCGATAGGACTAGGCAACATAAACGCCCATTCCTTTTTCTTCATTGTGAT
>Ga0307932_1000050_pt1 | contig 41957 bp, 41 predicted proteins | sample OrgLakmetageno48_FD_201843 | JGI IMG/M metagenome (GOLD analysis project Ga0307932, IMG submission 201843) | Saline water microbial communities from Organic Lake, Antarctica - #48 | ecosystem: Environmental > Aquatic > Non-marine Saline and Alkaline > Saline | place: Antarctica: Organic Lake...
ATCGGCGCAGTCAACCTGGAACTGGGCCTGATTAAGGATCCTAAAGATCCTAACAAGCGTGTGCGCATCAAGACAAAAGCGGATGACTTCACGGACAACGATGCGTATCAACTGATTCGTACCGTGATCAAGGATCAGCTGATCTACTCCCTGGACATCGAGCAGGGCGGCGAACACAGCTGGGTTCAGAAGATGTTCCTGATGGCCACGGCAGACGATGCTCAAGGTCAGAAAGCCCATCAAGCACTGATCGATGCAGCGGATAACCTGACCGGCGGTTTCTTCCGTCAGTTCTTTGATCCTAAAGAACGTATCACAGTACACGATGGTAACCGCATTCAGTTGGGTTACTACGTGGATGCGAAGGGCAACCGTCGCGACCTGCGCGAAGTGGATCATCTGGCCATGCTGAACATGTTTGGCGAGACCAACATGGAAATCGTAGATCGTTTCGCAGATACGTTTGACCGTACCAATGAAGACATGGACATGCGTCTGCATTTCCGGACACAGATCCTGCGCGAAGCGGTTGGTGATGTGCATGTGAAAGGTTACGCAGATCGCGTAAACCTGACACCTGCGTTCATGAACGCCCTCGTAACAGCCTCAGCAAAAGCCGAGCTGTCCATCGATCCGGCAGCCATGCATCAAAGCTTTAACACCTCACCTCGTGGTAACGCGCACATTGCTCGTTTCGCGAACCAAGGCTTCCAAGGCGATATCTACGCGCCAAAAGGGCCGACCTCTGCATTCAATCGCGGTGGTTTCATGGGTGGCGGCGGTGGCCGCAGCAACTGGTAAGCTCTTACCGGGTGTTAGTCTAAAGAAGCCCCCTTAACGGGGGGCTCCTTTTTTTCTTTGTTCAACGATAAGGCATCGCTATGCAACGATTATCGGGTATACACATAGAGCCCGTATCACACGACGGGTTGTTCAGCACGCTCCAACATCAACCTGCCATAGTGAACGATTACGATATCTCCTCAGATGTCGACAAGCAGTCCCTCAACGAGTTGCTCTTTACGGAGTACGATGGAGACACCTTAAGTGCAGTACCCTCATGCTCATGCGGCCATTTAACAGGCGGTGAGTATGAAGGGCTATTATGCCGTGAATGCCATACCACGGTGTGCTCGGTCACCGAACGTCCTCTGGAGTCTGTCCTGTGGATGCGCGTACCCGATGGCATCGATGCGTTCATAAGCCCTGCGGCCTGGCGCAAACTGTCAAAGATCTTGCACATCCCTAACTTTGATACGATGTCGTATCTGACCGATCCTCAGTACACGTGGGGTGGCAAAGGTGCCGCCGCACAAAAGCTGGTAAGCCTAAACTTACCCCGTGGACTTAACGAGTTCCATAGGAACTTTGATCAGATCATCGCGGCCATCTTTGCCTCTACCGCCATAAAACCTACACACCGAAAAGACATAGGCCCCGAGTGGTTGGCTAAGTACCGTGATCGTATCTTTACCCGGTATCTGCCCATCCCCTCAAAGATGGTCTTTATCGTAGAGAAAGCCGGCAGCGGACAGACCATGTACGCGGACATGAAGATGAAAGGGTGTCTGGATGCGATACGTACGATAGGCTCCATCGAGACGGCCACCCTAGGCGTCTCAGAACGCACCAAGAACTCACGTACGGTCAAAGCCATACGCCAGCTGGCGGAGTTCTACTACGCCTTCTACAAGGGCAACATCTCTTCCAAGAAAGGCTGGCTGCGCAAAGCCGTCTACGGGTCCCGCTTAGACTTCACCGCCCGCACCGTGATCAGTTCGATCTTTGGCCCCCACACGTACGATGAAATCATCCTGCCGTGGTCGTTGTCGGTGGAGCTGCTGCGACTTCACCTCACCAACAAGCTGCGCAAACTCAACTTCACCCCCAACGAAGCCAAAGGCAAAATAAACCAATCCATACGACAGTACGATGCCCTGATCAGCGACCTACTGGATGAGCTGATCAACGAGTCCACCCATCAGGCGTTACAGGTAATACTCCAACGAAATATGGCCTAACGGCTAGGTTTCCTCACACCGTAAGGTGTGTGACAAATCCCTTTAATTGCTGGGACGTCCTGTTAAAAGTACACTGCTACAATATCGGCGAAAGCACGGTATGAATGCGTAACAAGTGTGTACCTGGGACTACCGTGGGGCTTATGGCCCCCTATAGCAGCCAAGCTCCTACGTACCGCTGTGAAGCGATATACGGAGAAGGTTCAACGACTATCGCGCAAGCGAGTAGGGCACGCAAGCTATTGGCGGCTCGAAATGGGGGACTCCTGTACGCCCTATGGGCACAGGATGAAGATATAGTCTCGACCTTCCAAGGCAATGCTTGGAGCAGTCCGATAAAGGACGGCGGTGGTATAGCGACCACTGCGAAGGCACGCCAACACTCATCAGAGGCTCAGGTCAGCTTCTCAAAGTAAGGCAGATAGGCCGTGACCCGGATGTCAACACCATCCGCATGTCCGTCCTTATTTGCAAAGCCTTCAATGAAATAGGTAGACTAAGTCTAGATCGTTATAAGTTTGAGAAAGTTTACCTATAGTTGCTTCTGGGAGAAATCCCAGTCGAAGAACTCTTCTAATGGCGGGAACGGGCTAAAGCCTTATCTACTACCACCCACCGGAAACGGTACATTATAGGGTGTACAGTAAAAACGATAAGGATGTACAATGTCTAACCTGCAGCGAAGTCCCTACGTACTGTCGTGACGACAGGATAGGGGATGTGCTCAACGACTATCCCGAGGGGGAGTAGAACGCAAGTGCGCTCGAAATGGAGAGCGCCCTACCTGACTGCCGTGCTTGCACATAGCAAGCACTGTGCACAGGGGGCGATGAGATAGTCTCGACATCTGAGGAAACCTCAGAGCAGCTTACGATCGTCGTGGGACGATCGTGTAGCGGGCAGTGACTAACGATCACTGTTGAAGGATACGGCCGACTACGACGGTATGCAAATGCTGTCTATAATCTTCTTTAATTGCTGGGATACCCTAAAGCTTAACCTACCACTGTCTCGGGGAAACCACGAGATCACGGTTTGACAAATGGTTAAGATGAACAATGGGCAATCAGCAGCCAAGGCCCTACGGAGTGTCGAGAGATACGCTATGGGACAGGTTCAACGACTATCGAAAGGCTACCTATGGGTAGAACCGAGTAGAGTACCCCTCAAGTGAGGCATCCGGTTGGAATACCGGATGGGCATCTTAGGATGCTTGGGAAACGGGAAGCACCTGCCTAGGCAGAGTGAAGATATAGTCTAGTCCGGTATGAAAGTATCGGTACGGCGCATCTGGACAATGACGTCGGCTACCAGTAACGCGGTAGTAAGCCAATGTGTATACAAAAACATTGGCGATAAAATCGGCTCAGGCCGTACAATCCTAACGGACCAGCTCAACTTAACGCTGTTAACGGACGATGTGATGGCGGATCAGTTCCAAGAACTGGCCCCGCACAAAAACGTGTTTGATTTAAACACGCCTTTGAAAGTTAGCGGTAACGTAGAAATACCTGCACCCACTCTGTCCACTGTGGTCAACTGGATGCATAGAAGCTAAACATCAACAATAAAGCAAGGAACCCTACAGTGCTTAATGTGTCTAAGTCGTTTTTCAAACAGCTAGAGAAACTCAAAGGTAGCACTGAATACGCAGAGGCGTTGCGCGAAGACGGCACCTTAATGGTGCAGTCTCATCAAAAGCGTCTCTATCGTCTGTTTTTGGACAACACCACCGGTGATGTGACGTCACGCCTACGTACGGCCTTGACAGCACGCGAATCGTTTAAGGTATGGCTGGAGCCTACCCTGGCGGTTCGAGTACAAAAACAAACCTACACCCAACAGTAAGGAGGTACACGGATGCAAATCATCCACGGGGATGGAGGGTTTGATGCACTGGCTTATGGCGAGACCCACCCAAACGTCGCTCGTTTCATCGGCGAGCAGGCCGGTCAACTCGGTAACTCGGTCTCACAGGCAGGCCGTGGCTTTATGGACTACGTCGGTGGCCTGGTCGATCGGGTCTCACGCAGTGAGATCAGTCAGCGGGTACAGGCACTGGCCTCTAAAGCAGGCACGTTGTTTGACTCTGACACCATTCGACCCCTACACACCCTGGAGGAGTTTCAGCACGCGAAGGCGCGCATGCGGCGTTATGTGATGGCGAACCCAGAACTGCGCAGCATGTTCCATAAGCAGCGCATCGAAGGGTACGGATCTTCCTACGAAGACCTAGAGCCGGATCGTATAGGGGCCAATCACTACGATTACCGCCGTGTTATGGACGGTGTCGTCGAGATCGACGAAAGTGGCGACTGGTCCTCCACGACCTACTTTGACGAGCTGCGTGACGGTGACCGTGACTTGCTGTTGTCAGAACAAGTCAACATCTCACTCACGTGGGAAATGGCCGAGTATCATCTGGCCCGTAAGTGCGGGGACATGACGTCCCAGCAGAACGCACCGCTGTGACGAAAAGAGCACCGTCGGCTGAAGCTGGCGGTGTTCTTACTTATTTTTTTATGCAGGGTATAGGGGGTATTTGCCATGACGATTGCCGTACCAAGTTTGAGCACCCGGGGCTGGGCCACCGACATCAGTGACAAGGCGGACTTGTTGCTGTCGTACTACTTCTCTACAGATTATTTGCAATCCGTGGCGTGGATTGGTCAGGTGTCCTCATTTCACGAGAAGCTAGAGAAACACCAACATCAACCGGAGCAGTTGCGGCAGGCGGTGGAGTTTCAATTAGGGGATTATCTAGGTCGGTATTTCGAGGGTGCCGAGGCCAATGTGGCCATTACGGTGCCCGATAAAGACCGCCCGAACGAGCTTACATTGGAGTTCCGTGTTAAAGTTCAGCAAGGGGGTAAAGTGTATAGTCTAGGTCGCGTGGTGGAAACAATCGACTCTACCATCAAGCTTATTTTTGACATTAACAACGGGTAACCGACCCGTATTGGAGGATGTGGTGAAATACCATCCAGGCGATGACGTGGTTCTAGCGGCCCGACAGCTGATCTACGTAGAACATGCGTTTATGGACGTAGAAAGGTTTCGTAAGCGCTACCTGCCCAGGTTCTGGGAGAACGATGGGGACGTTTACGCGGATTGGTTGAAGCACATCGGCTCCCCGTTTCGTCGGTGCGATTTGGTGTCTCAAGGCCAGAAGATCGGTGAAGTCCCGCCATTGGCTAAACAAGTCGACACCTCCACGGCTGACAGTGGGCGGTACAGCCTCTATGAGCGCTTAGCCACGCTGCAGAACCACATCAAACGCCTGCCTCAAGCGGAAGGGCGCCTCACCGAAGCTGCTTTAAAAGACCTTTTTAAAGACACCGGCCCGGATCCTGAATTAGTAAAAGAATGGGACATGTTGTTCAAAGCCTTTGGTTATCCTGGGTATTTAATCACCACGGATGCCACCACCGACGCCGAGGCTCCCACCGACCGAGTACAGTTCAATGGCTTCGAAGAGCTCTAACACCAAGAACCCAGAGTACTTAAGCGCCGCCTTTATATCCGATATCCATCTGGGTGCTCAAAACACCCAGACGCAGCACATCATCCGTAACCTAGACGCTATGTTCCCTAATAATGAAATCACCGCGCAGCTAGACGTCATCTACATTGCAGGCGATGTGTTTGATCGGGACCTGATGCTCACCGACCCACAAGTCATGGACATACAGCTGTGGATCTTTCGTTTCCTACGGATGTGCAAGCAGCACGACATCCAAGTCCGTGTGTTAAAAGGTACACCGTCGCACGACTGGAATCAGTGCTTGTATTTTGAGCACTGCAACGACCAAGGCAACATCGGGTGTGATCTGGTGTACCATGCCAAACTGGGCATCGAGCATCAGTCGCGCTTTGGGCTGAATGTGTTGTATATCCCAGACGAATGGCAACCTACCACAGACCAGACGTGGGAAGACGTCCAAACAAAAATGATGGAAAAACAACTCACGTCGGTGGATATCGTCATCATGCACGGGATGTTTGGGTTTCAGTTGCCGGAGATTGACCATCTGGACAAGCACAGTGAGGAGCGGTACCTTGGCATTACTGACTTGGTGATTGTGTGCGGTCACGTACACCAAGCCAACCATTTTGACCGCATCTATATACCAGGCTCCCCTGACCGTCTGTGCCACGGCGATGAGGAAGACAAATCCCATCTGCGCATGCGGTTCTACCGGGACCCTAAACAACCCAATCGCTTTACCCCGAAAGACAGGCACATCGAGCGCCTTCGCAACAAAAACGCAAAGGTTTATCAAACGGTGGATTGTGGGGGTCTTACCATGGAGGAGTCGTTGGACAGGCTGCGCCTAAGGGCCGAGTCCGTACCTAGCGACTCTCACCTACGAATCAAGGCCCCAGCGGATCATCCGGTGATCCGAGCCATCACCGTGTTGCGTGGATCTCATCCTTTGATTAACTGGAGCACCAAGCGCGTCACCGACAGTGGCCGTCCCGCTGAAAAACTGGTCAGTGTTCGTAAAACTTACGAAGCGGTTCAGATCACCCAGGACAATATCTCACCGATTGTCGGTGACAAACTAAAAACCATGAGCGACAATGACGTGTTTGTGCAAAGAGCGCTACAGCTCCTAGTGCCAATGACGTAACCACCCAAAGGACACCTGCCCCATGAACCCATTTCCAACCACCAAAGAACGCGAGGTGGGTGAGTTCGGTTTGTCTATTGCCACCGACCTTGCTATCGCAGGCTCATTAGGCAGGCATCCTGACAACCCCCTGACCAGGCGCCCTGTGGACGACTACAGGGAGGTGTGGTGTAACCTAGCCACACTTGTACGCAATGCATACGGAAGCTACGCCACAGAAGACCAGAGGCGCTTAGACTCGCAACACCTGATCGATGACGTCGAGCAGGATATACAAGCCATGATGCCCCTTTACCAACAGATCCTACCCGAGGATCGTCAAGTGGTCATCCGGCTGTATTACAACGATTACAGTAAAGTGAGTGAGGTGTTGTCGCGCGCACGCCCACGAACCATGAAGACCGACTTACAAAAACAGACGTTCGAGCTTCAGTCAGACGCCATTCGGGCGTTGATAGAAGGATATCCAGAAGATGTGGCTCAGTTTCAGTTTCATCTAAAGGGCAACCACAGCAAAGTGCTATTAATGACGCATCATCCGGTGGACCTACTGTCTCGGAAACACTTCCAAGACGTGGCGTTGCTAGAATCCCACACCGGCAAAGTCAAAACGCGGGATAAATGGTACACCAAGTACGGCAAAGACGACGCGTTAAAACGCATCCCCTTTGACCAAGCTATGATTCAAATCTTTGGGGATGGCAACAACTTATTGGCCATGGCCCCTCCGAAGATTCGACGTAAGCTGCTTGATATCGCACAGAAGAAACGGTGGACGTACATGACAACCAAAGAAAAAGTCCTCTCAAACGTCAAATCGTCCAATGAGATAGAGCTGGCCATGCTCTTAACGGACGCGTACCGTTAAAAACCGCGCACCCCCGTAATCGTGTGCTAGCACGCATCTTTACATTACGATCGTAGAACACAAAGGATCCCATGACATGTCAGAAAAACCGCAGTTTGTACCACCCCCAAAAAACGTACTGGACAACCCCAAACTCCGCATAGACGGAGACAAGCTCCCAGGCGGCAAGCGTCGGTCGCAGTTGGCGTTTGAGTTGTTCCGTAACAATCCTCGTATCGCCATTTACTACAATGACGAGTCCACCAAGCAGACGTACGCGCGCATGGAGCCTGACAGCTTTTATTTCTTCTTGGATCAGTTGATTGAAATTGCCCACGGACGGCGTAAAGCCATCAAGATTCGTAACAAACACACCTACGACACCCAGGGCAACAAGCTGCCCGCCCCCGATGTGGTCTCTCAGACCGTCGGCGGCATCGACGAAGCAACAGGCAAAATCTTTATATCGGTTGTAGAAAAAGACAAGCCAATGGTCAAGTTTTACTTTGAACCGAATTTTTGGTACAACGTCGTGGATGAGACCAACACGCCTCTGGCCGATGCAGACATCTCCAAGGCATTGTGCTTGTCTAAGGTGAAGTTCCTTAAGGAGCTCTACCCGATGGTCATGACTCGTACATACGAGCACCCTGAGCGTAAGCCACCACCGGCTGGCGGCTATGGCGGTGGTCAGAGCTCCAGTGGGGGTGGTAATTACGGCGGTCAGCAGAAACAAAGCGACGGCTGGAGCGGTGGGGACAACACCACCCCTGCACCGGCACCTTCTGGTGGTGACGGTCTGTTTGACGACATCGCCATCTGATCGATACCCCGTATACACCTCCCGCGCCATAAGCTCGGGGGGTGTAGTCGTTATGCCCTAAAGGCTGTGCATGAAATAATCTCACACAGACATTATCATATTGCAGTATCCACTACTAATAAGGAGTATTACCTTGGAGATTGTTGTTCAGAAACACCACCAGCGTGGGTTAGAAGCCACGCTGATATCAGACGATAAAAAGGAGTTGATCTGGTCTTTGTCAGCTATGTCTCGCAATCTGGTGCGTGGTCACGAGTTGGTCTTCTTAGAAGTCAACGCGTACTGGGCATCGGTGAGCGCTACTCGGCGTAAACAAATCTTTGCGTTGTACGCCGATATCCATGAGCACATTGATGAAGTGCTTGATGTACAGCAACTGCAGAGGGCGTTGATTGAAAAGATCGCCAAACTGCTGGCGTTGCATCCTGCGTCTGAATTAGCCTCCTTTATACCTACGTGCAACATTACCTACCCCTTGTCGGTGAAACACACCGGCATGGTTCAATTTCAACCCAACAAAACCTACGACATTGTCAAGTACGACCGTCTGCTGGTGTTAGCCACCGCCATACGGGTACTCACGCCTATCTGGAGTGTGTACGTATCGATCATGGATAAGTACGCGCCTAAGAACTACAAAGAACTGATGGCACTGCGACTGCTTACCCAGTCGTGGATAAAAGACTATCAAGGGTTTGCGGAACTGCAAGCGTATGTACGCGCCAATATTCGTGAAGACGAATCGTCTTTGTCGTCGGTCATCGGCGGTGTGGGATCTGAGATGATCCCCGAATGGCTGCTGGCCTTGATCTGCGTACGCCGGCTTGCTACCAAAGGACTGTCAGGCGACGGGGAAAACAACAACCTGGTCAGCAACATCCACTCTATTGTTACGCACACCTTGAACGGAAAAGACAAAACGTTCTCGGGATACTTTCACAACAAAGACTTACGCGGCGACACCGACGATAACCTGTCGCTTCTGGAAGAGTACAAAATCAAGCAGGTCATCACCGAAGGTGACAAAGCCACGTTTGGTGCGTACCTGACTGATCCTGTGGCGGTCGTCCACAAGATCGATGATGGAATAGACCCCAAAGTTATTCTCTCTGCGTGGAAGAACAACCAAAAAGCGCTGGATTGCTCAGTGTCTCCAGGACAAATGCGATTGTTACAGTGGGTGTGTGGACCCGTACTGCCGCCAACCTCCCTGACCATCTTAAACAAACCCAACAAGCTCCGACTGCTGTCCGCTGCGCAAGTGGTGCTGAGGCATTGGGGATACCCTCAGATCGCTGCTTACATGGTGGCACGACGTGTAGACGACGGCATGCAGAAAGTGCAAGTCGCTGAAAACCGAGCCAGGTTTCCTAAAGAACTGTCGGTTAGGATCGCTGGACTGTACCCGCACATCCCACAGCACATTAAATCTCAACGTCATCCTGTCATAGAGGCCATTGTTAAAACCGTGGAGGACTTGTCCTCAGCCGATTGGTTTGTAGAAGCCCCCTCGGCCTTGTTAAACGAAATCGACGAGTACATTGTCGATGGTCAGTATGTGACGCCCGGCGACATACAACGACTCCTGGCGGAGTTGGTCATTTACATCGCCGAACGCAACCAGTAAACCATCACTACCTTTAAGGAGCACACCATGCACACAGGACATGGCACAGGACCGCAGTTAAACGTACAACGCATGATCATGGGTGAAACCGGTACGTACAACGATGTGTATCATCGTCCGTATAAGACCTCACTGGGCGATGAAGAATACGCCGTCATGCGTGAGAAAACCAATGGATTTCAAAACATTGAATCCGAAACCTTAGCCAACTGCGCGGGTGCGTTTCTAAACCCCAGCGCCCAGCCAGGCGTGCAAATTAACATTGACCACGGGTGGGGTGAACGCCGACTGAGGTTCATGATGTCTATCATGTTTGAAGGGCGGTTGTCTAAAACCGAACAGATAGTCACCGGGTACACCGACCGGGCAGACTTGTCATTGACCGGGGAAATGGACCCTAACACGCAGTTCTTCATTAACAACGTAATTACCATGCGTCATGTGGAAAACCGCACGGCAAACGGGGTGGGCTCTACAGCCACCATGTCGGATAACTTTCAGGTGTTGAGGGATACCTCCAACAACCAAAGCGGCATAACGCTACGCCCCACCGACGTCGTACGGACGCAGCAATCTTCCATAGCCATGGAAGGCATGAGGGATCTTCACCGAGGGCAAAACAGTAGCCGAACGGTCTTTGACGGCGACGAAGATGAAAGCGACGTAGTCTACCACGACGCCCGCAACACGTTCAACCCCTCCGAGACCACTCGACTCAGCCGGCGCAAGAACAATCTAAACGCCAACTACATGTCGAACATCCTCAAAGCACACCGCACCGCTCAGTCATCCGACGATGAGTACGACACCGAAGACACGATCTTTGAGAAAACACAAAGCATCTTGGCAGAACCTTACTCGTTCGACAACCCTTTGCTGAAACTGTTAACCGACAACACGGGGTTCTCACAGAACACCTCGTTTACCCTGCATGAAATACGCGCGCTGTGTCCGCACGTGGACAATGTCATGGTGTTGTCCCGTGCCAGCAGCACTGCTCAGCTGATCCCCAATCAGCGTGGCCAGACTGAGGGCTGGGGCGGCAGCGATAACACCACGATGATCGCCAACATCATGGCGTCCACCATACCGGCTCTGGCACTGGATCACATGATCACCAAGATCTGGTTCACCGCCACCAACGAGACGTTCAATGATCAAGTGGTGGTTGAGCTTAATCACTCGAACCAGAGTCCGCCGTTGTCGTTTGTAGAAGGCAAAGACTTAACGCGGCAAATACAGTCGTTTGTTCACCGCATACAGCATTACGTCATGCGGGACATTACGCACAACAACATGGTGGGTGTCAGTGTCTCGGTACGTTACGAGGCCCTGGGTGACACGTTCATCTCGGTGTCGTGCAACGGTGAGCCTCCGGTCGATTACGTCATACCGACGTTCTGTGACAGCCTGTTCTCACCCATCATGACGGATAATTCCAACGACTTGTATTCCCTGTCGGGTGATTTTCAGACGCTGATGGATTACAGTCACGGCTACCCACCGGGTAAAGATAACACGACCAGCATCATTACGTCACCACAGACACAATGGGGGTCCGGTGGATGGGATCAACCCTCGCAGCAGCAACCACAGCAGCCCGCTTACCCTAAGGCTCCACGCACTTTGTTTGATTGACTTTTAAAAGGAAATATCATGTCTAAACGCATCACGATCGACGACACTTTAGGATTTTACAAAACGCTGATGGAAGAACTGGGGATGACCGTCGGGGACGACGGTTTTGCCTATTACGACTTTGGCACTAACGAACGCATCCCGGTAACAGTAGACGACAAGCATCTGTTCCTGCCCACCCGAGACCGGCTTAAGTCCATCGATGCCGATAACACGCTGGCGTTTCACCCACTGTGCCAAAACGTCCTGAGAAGCGATTCTCAAGTGTTCATGGCATTGAAGAAGTACATCACCATCCATTTGACGACCCGTATCCACAAGGCCATACTGGGTTTGGGCGAGTTGGCCCTGGACACCGAGCTGCACGATAACCTCAAACCCCGTCAGGCGGCTTTCTTAACCGAAGTCACTGACTACAAGAAACGCACCCATGTAACCTTGAAGCAACTGCTTAAGCAGTCTAACCCCGACGATCATCAAAAAGCATTGGTGTCACTGTACGTCAAGAAAGGCGGCAAGATAGGCACACGTCAGTATTCTCAAGCGTGTATCGTAAACTTTCCCCTGCGCGAAGCCATCGGTTTCACCGATGGCGTCACAGTGTTTGATGCAAAGTTTTATTCGCACAAGGACAAAGAAGCCACCGAGGCGTTGTTGGATTATGTGATCCCGGATCACACCAAATACTCTCAAGGCAGTACGTCTTCCGTGGCACCGAATCTGGACGCACTACTGAAATCATTTTACAAGATCGGTAAGCATCTGAACGTGCTGTTTGATCGCTACGAAAGCATCATCCCAGCGTTTGAAGGCGCACAACTGGACATGGACTGGTGGGACATGTGCGAGTATCTCAAAGAGATGAGCTTGCAGATACCCGCCCTGAACGGCAACGACGGCGAGTCTCATCGCCCGACGACGGAGGAGGAGCAGCTACTTCGCCAGGCCGCCGCCATTCATACCGGATCTCAGGCCGAACCGGTGGCACCGCCACCTCAGCAAGTAGGATTCACTCACCCACAATCGCCTCAACCCACGCCAGAGCCAGAAAGTGATGAGGGAGGCGTGTCATGGAGTGCTAACAAGCAGGCCATTTATGGTCAGCCACCCCAGCAGCAGCCGTACGGCTATCCGCAGCAACAGCCGTACCAGCAGCAGCCGCCTCCTCAGTACGGCTATCCGCAGCAACAGCCGTACCAGCAGCCTCCTCAGTACGGCTACCAGCAACCACCCCAGCAGCAGCCGTACGGCTACCCGCAACAACAACAACCACCTCAGTACGGCTACCCGCAGCAGCAACCACAAGCGCCGTGGGGTGGTCAACCCAACCACAACTCAGGCTACGTGTCACGTGCTCAGAAATCCAATGCCCCTACAGGGTATCAGGGTCAACAGCAAGACACCACACCACCCTGGGTAGCAACGTCTAACTACCCCACCAACTCGCGGTGGAATCGGTAGCTAAACGGCATAGGAGGAGGGCACCACGCCCTCCTCTTTTTTTGCTAAGCGGCCTGTCCGTATTTCTGATACAGACGATGTATGTCGTGCAGCCAGCGTATGTCATCTTGCTCAGGGATAATCAATGCTTCCCGGTCTACTGTAAACTGATGCGGGTGAGTGTAACCGTTCACGCGCAATATGGCGTAATGGCTGCTGTTCGGGTACCCTAATGCATGCAGTAAGTTGTAGAAGTCGTACTCGTACCGGTTTCGGTGATGATCCTCTAAAGGCACCACCGTAGACCCCGTGATCAGTCGGGCTAAATGATCCTCGATGCGATGACGTATGCGCCCTTGCGTGTAAAGGTCATCAATGTTGTTGGTCATCATGCTAAAAACAGGGGACGCCATATCACCTCCTCGTAAACAAAAAAAGAATAAATAGACATCATGTCTGTGTACGTGTTATAGGATCTCTGATAGATCCCCGACAACCACCACCCATAAGGAGATATACCCATGGTTAAGAAGTACGAGCTGCACCCTGAAATGGTCAGCGTCGGTGCCATGAATCCGTTCTTTAGACACAACTCCTCTCAACGAGGGATGATGTCTATTTCCATGTTGGGGCAGATGCTGTTGACCAAAGGGTGTACCCGACGACAAATCTTCACCGGCGCTGAGCGTGAATACGCCAAAGCCACGTTCTCAGTAAAAGCCCCCTGCGACATGGAGATCGTGCGGATCATTGAGAAGTACCCCAATCGTGCTGGGCAGTTCAGCTTTGAGCACAGCCCACACAAACTGATCATCTACAAGAATTTGCACACCTTAGAATACGGCGTGTTAAAGGCCGAATCCCATCACCATCTGGACACTAAATTCGGGTGGGAGTTTGTGCCGACGGAGGCGGCGGATGAACTGTATCGGGGAAACACGGTCGCTGAGGGCACCGTGTTCTACAAATCCCCTGCGGTGTTGGACGACGGAGACTACGCGCCGTGCCTGGAAACTCGCACCGCTCTTATGTCTGTGCCGGCCGCCATCGAGGACGGCATACAAGTCACAGAGTCTTACTGCAAACGACTGACCACCACCGGGGTGAAATCCATCACCTTCTCCATCGGAAAACGAGGCTATCCTTTAAATCTGCACGGCAGCGACCAGCAGTACCGCATCATCCCAGATCTGGGTGAGCGGATCGGACCCGACGGCTTACTGATGGCCACACGGGAGTACAGTACCGACGCGTTGATTTACGAGATGACACCCAAGGCGTTGCGCACTCCGGATTACTTCTTTGACAAGCTCATGTACATAGAGCCTTTGGCTCGGATCATAGACATCGATATCCGGAAACAAAACAACGTCAACGCCACCCCACCGGGGATGGCTGAGCAGTTGAATCGGTATCATGTGGCGACAAAGCAGTACTATGGCGCCATACTGTCAGAGTATCTACGACTCAAGAAGCAGCACGGCGAGGGACTGCGCATCACCCCGGCGTACCAGGACCTGGTGACCCGGGCCATCGCAGAAGAACGTGGGGCGGCTGACAAAGTCACCAAGTTGCACCGCGGTCAGCCGATCGACGAGTGGCACGTCACGGTCACGTACGAGCACGACATCGTCCCTGGCATCGGTTTTAAGCTCAGCGGAATGCATGGGAATGACTATAGGCTTTGAGGGTTAGCGTTTGATAGTATTCTTTTAAGGGTATTATATAGGTAAAAATGCCACTTAGAGGATTTACGTATGTTTGAGAAATATAAGTACAGACCTGAGAAGTTTGTGCCTGTGCCCATGCCACCGGGCAAAGAACAGCTGTGTATCTCTGAAGACGGCCAGGTCTTCAGCAAGGAAAAAGGTTTACACGCAATAGGTTACAACGAGAAAGGCGTTAAGATCATCAAGGCAGATTTGTGGAACGGGGACAAAGAATACCCCGTGGCACTGTTAACCTTGGTCGCCTACGGTAAACTGGAGCTGTCCCCGGACTATTATCATCTGGTAGACATCTTTTACTTGGATACTAATCCGAACAACCTACACCCTAGTAACCTTGGGTATCGATACACCAAACCGATACCGTGCGAGTTCGAAGAGGGGTTTTACTACATCCCTTTCTTCAACCGATACGCCATCAACCGAGAAGGCGTAGTTAAAAACTGGGTAACCGGTAAGACAATGGCGTTTTATGTGACAAAGCCAGGAATGAATAAAATTAAAGGAGGTTATTATTTTTACAGCATCAAAAGCGACGTGCATCGAACAGGGGTGGGTAGGCATCGCTTAGTAGCACTTACCTTCCTACGTTATCCGGATAACGTGGATAAGTTGGATGTGAATCACATCGACGGCGTACCTGGGAACGACTGGCTAGATAACCTAGAATGGGCAACAAGAGCACGCAACATACAGCACGCGTTCGAGTCGGGCTTGCGTGAGCAGAACTTCACGGTGTACGCTAGGAACGTGTTCACTCATAAAGAGTACACGTTTTACAGCGCAAAAGAAGCTGCCCGACAAACCAACGGCGGCGTACACGTGATCCTTAGACGGATCAAGGACAAAGCTCAGAAGCTCTACACGGGTGGGTGGTTGTTTAAAGACAACCTCGACACGCCTTGGAGAGAGGTCAGTGATCCTTTAATGGAGTTAAGGAGTCTATCCACACCCACAAAAACTTTGTCTAAGAACGTGTTCACCGGAGAGGTACGTGAGCATGAGAGCATCGCGCTCATAGGGCAGGACTTAGAGTTAGAGTCTGTTAATGCCCCGCAGAGTCAGTTGCTTAAAAGATCCACCCATCCGTATTGCGGATACGTGTTTAAACATGCTGATGATCCCACTCCCTGGCCGGAGTTCAGCGAAAGAGAACTGGCTGTTTTTCGAGACAATCCGAAAGGACAAGCCCGTGGCGTTGTAGCGCGTAATGCAGAAGGTGAAGAAAAGTTTTTCACCAGTATCATCATCGCGCACGAGTACTTCAAACATACACTCAAATCAAAAGGCGGTGTCGTCAATGCGATCGCAAGAAATCGCGTCGTAGAGGGCTATCGTCTAACGTACCTTTAAACTCTGTTTGTTCGCTGGGGCCGTAATGCCTCAGTGTATCTTCTTTAATTGCTGGGATCTCTTGCTAGGTCCAACCACCACAACGCGGCGCGAAAGCAGCTCACCCAACGGCGTGACGGTTTAACAAGTGTTGGAATAAAGACAATCAGCAGCGAAGGGCCTACGTACTGTCGTGACGACAGGATAGGGTCAACGTTCAACGACCAACGGATTTGCCACCGAGTAGCTGACGCAGAGCGTCGGCGAAATAGGAAGCACCCGACCTGGCTGCCGCGCTTACACAGTAAGCAGCGTACCGAGGGGGTGAAGATATGGTCTGTACCCGTGCGAGAGTACGGGCGGGTGCCAGGTATCGCACCGGGTGTGGGGTCGTACCCACACTGGACAAAATAGAAAGGCGTTATAGTCGATGTAATTTTAGATGAAGATGCTGCAATCGATGCACGAGGTCATCGGGCAGAAATGATCATGGACGACAAGTCCATCATCAAACGCAGCAACCTGGGGTGTCCGTATGAGATGTACTTCAACAGCGCCCTGCAACACGTAGAGGAAGACATCAAAACGCTGCTGGGGTTTGATCCTACCAAACGACTGACGAAGGAGCATTATGAGGAGCGCCTCACCAACGAGACGGCAAACACCGCCGCCGTAAAAGAACTCTTTGATCTGTATCAGTTGGCCTCACCCATACAACACCGGATCGCTAACGATCTGATGGCCAATCAACCCAACTACGCGGTGGAGTTATTGTCCACGATCCTGCACCAAGGCATACGTCCGTACATGCCACCCGACAACCCCGTGGCGTACGACCAGGCCGTGCGTAAAATACAAGCACGGTTTAAACCCTTGTACGGCCCAGTGACGTATCGTGGTAAGTCGGGCAACATGGTGACGACTAAAGACCCGGTGCGCATTGCCAACATGTACGTGATGTTGCTGGAAAAAGTAGCAGACGACGGGGCGGCGGTGTCCTCATCAAAACGACAGCACTACGGTGTGCCGGCTAAGATCAGCAATTTTGACAAGCACGCCAACCCGTTCCGCCAACAACCCACCCGTGCCGTCGGTGAGTCAGAGGGGCGGAACTACGTGGCCAACGTATCGCCTCGTGCAACGGCGGATATGATTGACCGCTCCACCAACCCCACAGTACACCGTCAGGTGTGTGAATCCATTGTAAGTGCCCCCAACCCTACGTCCATAGCGGCTAACATAGATCGGGCGTTGTACCCGATTGGGTACGGGAGGATACAAATGTTCATCCGTCACATCATGGAATGCGACGGCCTGAAGCTGACGCGCTACCCGCTGTCCGACATCGATAAGGAGTAAACCCACATGAAGAGCTACCCCATCCGTGAGATGGCCCGTATGACGGAGGATGAGATCTGGGCGCTGGACAATAACCGCACCGATCCGATCGAGATCCATTTTGACGACGGCATACTGCACACCCGTGCACAGCCGACGATCTTCTCCTGGTACATCTGGCAACTGTTTAGTGAGTACGATAAATCCCCTATCTTACTAAAGCACCACATCCAAAACACCCGGGTAAGCTCCACCACTCACCTCAACTACTTCACCTCCGCCGTGACGTCGATCTTTGAGGCGTACAACAAAAAGGTGGATATGGACGCGCTTGCTAAGCGCGTGTACGAGTTGACCAACGCGATGTTCAATGCGTTTGTACTGCGCCTGGAAGAAGAAGTGACCTCTATCGATATCCTGGATTTCATAGAGGTCACCGATCACCCTAAAGTGGCCAAGGCCATCGCAGGCATGAAGCCCAACGCTAAGGACATTGAGCGGGTGTACGAAACCGTGCGCACCATCATGATGGACCCTGCTGAGCTTCAAGGCAACGCCGTGGCGGAGGCTATGAAATCCAAACTGGTGAAAGACAACCAGGTCATGCAGTGCATCGTGGCACGGGGCTCGATGGCGGACATTGACGCCAATATCTTTCGTCGACCGATTATGGACTCGTACACCACGGGCATCACAGGCCTTGGTGACTCTATGATGGAGTCACGCGCCGCAGCCAAAGCGCAGATCAATACCACCGGACCCGTACGTGACGCGGAGTATTTTAACCGCATAGAGCAGTTGATTTCTTCGTTCGTCATCGGTGTAGAAGATAAGGACGGTAAGCCGGTACAAGACTGCGGGTCTGTAACGTACCGTGAGTACTGCCTCACCGCATCCGACTTTAAAGACTGGGTGGGCAAGTATTACTTAGACGAGGCCACGGACACCGTCCGTGTGCTAAAGCTAACCGATCGTCATTTGGTGGATCGAACGGTGAAATTCCGCAGCTTGTTTGATTGCAAAATACCCAGCCGTCAACGGGTCTGTCAAACGTGTTATGGGGACTTGTACTACAACATACCCGCCGGCGCTAACCTGGGTCACACGGGCGCCACCGCCACATGCAAAGACGTGTCTCAGATCATCATCTCCACCAAACACTACGCCGCCTCGGCGTTGGGTGAAGAAATCAACTACGGGGATTACGAACTTAAGTACGTGCGATTAGGAACCGACCCTAACCACATCTTACTCAACCCACGGCTAGAGAATTTTGAAGACGTGACATTGACAATAGCCGCTGACGAGGCAGGGCGTCTTTCGGAGATCATGACGGCGGATCTAAACACGATCTCTATCCGACGCATCAGTTCGGTGAGTGAGATACGGTTGGATTACACCAACCAAATGGGGGCAGGTACCGCCGTCATACCGGTGTCCATGGGCACACAGCACAGCTCTTTGTCTAAGTCGTTTTTGCAATACCTCAAAAAGGAACGGTGGGAGTTAACGGAACAAGGCAACTATCAGATCGACATGAAGAACTGGGATTACAATAACGTTGCGTTTGTAATGCCCATGAAACAGATGTCGATGATGGATTTCTTCTTGACGATCGAGTACATACTAAAATCCAAAGCCACCGACGGTGCGGCTAAACGCACCATCATACCTGGCATCAAACACCTCAAAAAGATCGGTGAGCCTTGGGAGGGGTTGCTGTATTTGCACAACGTGGTGCAGCAGAAGTTTCAGATCAACATCGTGCATTTGGAGATCATGGTGCAGGCGTTGCGGGTGATGTCCCTTAAGGATCGGGATTATCGCATACCCCAAGGCCCTGAGCACGGACAGATCGGCGATTTTGGCGAAGTCATTGGAAATCGTTCACTCGGCGCCAAACTGGCGTACCAGAACATCATGGACATCTTTGATTCCCCTGTGGCGGACATCATCGGTAACCGCCATCCCCACCCCATGGACGACCTGCTAATGGGAGACCGTCTAGAGTAACGCGTATACCCCAGAGGTGACTTAGGTCATCTCTGGGCCACTATGCCCTTTGTAGGGCACCACAGAGCCTTCTGGCTTTGTTTTTTGATTGCTATGGCCGCCCATGTGCGTCTGTAGATTTTGGGAGACGACTGTAATGCTATAGCCGCTAACTATGTCGTTTGAACACTCACCTAATACAGCAAGGCCGGATCCATGCCAAAACTACGTATTGATGTCTTCACGCACAATGTGAAGTGCACGCAGTTTGACACCCAGGCCAAACAGGCCTTGTTGTCGTATACCTCCAAAGTCGCCCGCGTAGACCTCGTGCCGGACCCAGAATGGGATCCGCGCAGTGGCCGTCGTCGGCGCATGGTTAAAAAGATCGTCAAAATATACGCCGCACTTCGACAGGATCGTACCGAGTTTCGATTTCACGTCAATCAGTACGAGGAGCTCATGCAGACGCTGTCGGCGCACGGCATCTGGGAGAAAGACATCGAGGTGATCCGACACCCAGAACCGGCGTACGTCCCCCACGACTTTAAGCTGACAGACAAACGCACGCCCCGTGACTACCAGATTGAAAAGATAGAGTACTTAGAAAACGACCAACGATCCAAGATCATGATCGCGCAGACAGGCACTGGAAAATACCAGTGCCTGCACAGTAAGGTCTTAACCCCCACGGGATGGGCGGTTATGGCGGATATGGAAGTAGGCACGGTAGTGGCCACCCCAGGAGGGAGTCACAGCAAAGTCATAGGCGTATACCCCCAAGGTATAAGGTCCATGTACGCAGTCACCACGGTGGGCGGACGGTGGGCTGAGGCGGGACTGCCTCACTTATGGCTTGCTCGTATAGGTGGGACTGAACCTAAAGTAGTCACCACCACCGATCTTCGCGACAGTTTAAGCGGCAGTGCGGTGGTGGAGTTGCCCGTGGGCGTGGGTGACACGGGCAGTAAATGGGAGCCGATTGCCCATATCCGATACACCTCGGATAAGTACGCGCAGTGCATAGAGATTGATTCGCCAGAGCACCTGTACATCACCGACGACTACATCGTCACACACAACACCATGATGGCCCTAAGAGCCATCCATACCCAGAACAAACGGGTGTTTCTGGCCCTGACTAAGAACGTGTACACGGAAAAGTGGATCGACGACGTAGAGGATGCCTACGCCTGTAAGAAAGGGGACATTGTGGTCATCAAAGGCACCAAGCAACTGGCCACCCTGATCGCCTGTGCGCAAAACGATGACCTGGACGCCAAGTTCATCATCTGTTCTATGCGCACGCTGCAGATGTACATCGAGAAGTACGAAGCCGGGGACGATGTGATCGGGGAGTATGGGTGCAATCCGGAAGATCTGTTCCCCACCCTCAAGGTGGGGATACGGTTCATCGATGAGGTGCATGAGCATTTTCACACGGTGTTTAAGCTGGACCTGTACAGTCACGTCTCAGAGACCATCAACCTCACCGCCACACTGATCGATGACAACGTCTTTGTCGAGCGCATGATGCGGGTGATGTTCCCAATGAACGAGAGGCCGCCTAAAAGCCCCTACGACAAGTACATCGAGACCATCGCGTACAGTTATGGGTTCAGCGACGAAGGCCGTCGTGCGATCCCCTACAAGCAGCCGGGTCGTGGGTCTTACTCCCACGTCCGATTCGAGTCCTCGGTCATGAAAGCCAAGAAGTATCTTAACCGGTACTTAGGCTTTATCCAAAAGACCGCGGAGGAGACGTTCTTTGGGGTGCGCCAGGACAAGCAGCGGTTGCTGATCTTCTGCTCCACGATTGCCATGTGCGAAGAAGTGGTCAAACACTTCAAAACCCACTACCCGAAACTGAATGTGGCAAAGTACACCGCAGAAGACAACTACGAAACGCTGTTGTCTGCTGACGTGGTGGTGTCCACACTGCTTTCGGCAGGAACAGCGGTCGACATACCGGACTTGCGTACGGTCATTATGACAACGGCCATAGGGTCACGCCGCCAGAACGTCCAGGCCCTAGGCCGCCTGCGTCGAATGAGCCGATACCCCACCACGACTCCTACCTTCGCGTATTTTGTGTGTTCGGACATAGAAGAGCATCTTAAGTATTATGAAAAGAAAGTGGAAGTCTTTGCTGACAAAACATTGGTCCACAAAGTTGAGCACACCTCATTCAGTTTGTAACCCTAAAAAAAAAGGACACTTCTCTGATGATCAGTCGCGTTTTGCAGTCCACGTTGAAAATCCTGTTGACCACGATAGACCTTATGCCGGATGATAAAACGCTTCAACAGCGTGCGGAGTCGTGGGCATCGGATGCCCTTGGTCCCGATCATGCGCACCCCCACGCGTGCGCCACCAAGTTCTTTGAAGACGCCTGTGAATTGGCGCAGGCCACCGGGGTAAGCGAGGCGACTATGCTGGCCATGGTCAGTCACGAATTTGAACGCGGCCCTACTCGGGGGTTGCGTCACGTTGTCGGCGACACGGCGGTGGCACTAAACGTGGTCGCCGCCAAATGTGGCATAGACCCTCAACGCACCGCTGAGGAGCGATTGGTTGAGTTTTTGCAAAACGCTAAGGATAATAACCTAAACGGCTGAGGGTGGGCTCCGGCCCCCTCTTTTTTTGTTTGGCCATGGTATGGTTACCGTCTCTTACACGAACGTAGAGGCTCTTATGGAACTGACTCACGTCCTTTTAATATCCGTCCGTGGTGCTTGCTATACACGTACGTAGAACGACCTACCCGACGATGATTAGGTTGCTGCCGTTCTCAACCGTCCAGCCATCGTACCCACGTCGTTTAACACACGCCCCCGGAGACTTTATGAGCACAGAAATCACACTGGATGGGGCGGATTTAACCGCCCTGGTGACCAACGCAACTCTTACTCGAGAAAACGCGGAGTCTGCGCTCATTAAAATGAGTCACGCTATTAAGCGAAAGATGTGCGTCCACGTTGCTTTATACACATCCGACGAAAAATCGATGGTGAAGATCTACCCACTGGATCAAAAGCAAGCGGAGTTTGTGAATCACCGCACCGGTGAAACACTTTACGCACCTGCCTCTGAATGGAAAGCGGCGTACGATACCAAACCTTTACCAACGCCGTAGCGGCATAAATGCACCCAGGGCACAGTGCCCTGGGTGCTATGCTCTTTATTACGAGATTTTGTAATACGTCTGCAGGTTTTCCACCATGCGGTCATCCGCCAGCCGATTGATCAGTTTGCGCACGTCAATTTGTTTGCTGGCACCGGATGCCCCGTGATCAGACGTCGTCAGGGTCAGCGTCAGAAGGTCTTCAAACAACACCCGCCGCTCGTTAGACAGTTTCATGCTGCCCACATACCGGTACGCGTAGCGCTCGTTAAACGCGCCTTTGCGATTGTCCTTAACGGTGTCCAGCAGCACTTTCATGTTGCCGCCAAACTCGTCAACGCTGGCGGAGAAAACATTGTTGATCAACACGTTTGCCAGAGCGGATTGCTCACGAGCACCTTGTTCTTCAGATTGCCCCAGGCCTGGGCGCATGTTCTTGATGTAGGTGTTGAGTGTCTGGATCAAGTACTGACGTCCCAGTGGAGCTTGAGTGTCTACCTTGGCAGACTCAGGAGGGGATGTATCCAAGGCCGCAGCAGGTTCAGGTGTTACCGGCTCAGGGGTAGGCGCTTGTTGCGCAGGCTCATCCGGCACGGAGATGGACGCGGTTTCGTCGTAATGTTGTACCGGTACGGTGTTGCCACGCCCGATGGTGTTGTCTCCGTCTTCAGACTTCTGACCTTCCTGTTGTACGGGTTCATCTACCGTGGATTCGTCTTTCGACGCCACTGGCGCTTTGGGACTGATGAATTTCTTGTTGGTTTGACCTTTTTTTGCATTGGTCATAGTGTAACGTCCTCTTTCGTTTTGTCGGAAATAATCCGACCCTAGAAGGTCGGTGGCTATCGCATAAGATCTACAAGACCTTAAAGAATTAACTTAATGTCTGTAAGGGGTTGTACTCGGTGAGTTTCAACGCACTGCCGTGCACCGACCCCATCATGGCCAGCATGTGCTGACTGCCCACCGCAGCAGCCAACTCACCCAGGGCCTTAGGGCTGTTTCGACTTTGCTCACCCATGCACGTTACACACAGATTAGCACCGGACGTCCGGCAATAGATAGGGGATCGAATGGCCAGGGTTTTCCCTGCCATCGACTTAGCACGGTCAGCGTCCACAAGCACCCGTTCTTTTTTGTCGTTTAATTCAAAGAATCCCACAAATTCTTTGTAATTCTTAGCGGTCACCGGATAGGTCAGTGTCATCACCGAGCCACAGTCCTCTTCCGCCACAGTCGCGTTTTGAAACGCACGCAGATAGAACTTGACCGACTCACCGCCCAAGGCGGTGTTAGCGCCCCGGTTGAATGCCCCTAGGCGTTGGGTGGTCAGCATCGCGGGTAAGTCGTCTATGTTAATGCCTTCGCTCAATGACGTTGCGGTCAGGTGCAGTTTGGTGCTGTCTTTTTGTTGCTCAGCGCCCAGCATGTAGTACAAACGTTTACGTACGATAGAAAACGATTTGTCTTTGGTGTAGAACCCGGCCGATGGCGAGTTAGCGATCCACGCCCGATCCATCTTCTCAAGCTCCGCGTCGATGGTGGCGATCACGGACGGATCGTTTAAGCGATCCTTGTACTTTTCCAACAGTTCTTCACGCAACGCAAAGCGGTCTGGGTCGCCAGTGAGGGTTTCCCGTGAGGCGGCGGTGACTGTTACCTGAGTCAGCCCTGCAAGCGCCGTTACGTTATCACAAAACCGTAGGTAGGGCTTGACTTCTAGCTCACCGTCCCGAGCCCATGCTGCCAGCTGAGTCTCTATGTCTTTTAGGCTGACTCGGCCCGATTGGAACTCGATGCGATCCCCCAGGGGGTCGATGAGGCATTGCATATTCACCAAGGCGTTACCGAACGTGGTATTGACCGCGGTTTTAACATTAAGAAGATCTCCTGGGTTTAATGCCAGGGCCTGCCGGGGTCTGAGTAAAGGCTGATCGGTAAAGCCTTCTTGCAGATAATCGGGTTTGCCGGTAACAGGGTCGATGAAGAAATGCCCACGCGTGTCGCGTTGCACTAAGTAAGGCGCGTAGTCCTCAGCCCGCCCGCCGGGTGTAAATAAGCTGAACAACGACAGTGTCCACGACCGGCGCTTATAAGCGCCGGCATTTAAAGCTGTCAAGAAATACGTCTTGAGGTCCATGTCAGGCCCTTATTCCGTGGGGTGGATGCGCTGATGCATGATCTGCTGAGCGCTTTTAGTGACGAGGGGGTTGTCGGTGTATCTGGACAGCGTGTCAGATACCCATTCGTTGATTTGAGATTCTTCCAACCGAGACCCTAAGGCAACGCTCACCAGCTCATGTGGCCAACGGTCTTCGGGCAAATCTAACACAGACTCATTCAGCGCACCCCACAGGGTCTCTACCGGCAAACCCAGCTTCATGCCTTGCTCGATCACACCGAGCACCAGGATAGAAGGCTCTGGTTGCTTTTCTCGATAAGCCATCAGGCGTTCTTTTACCCAGGGTACGGCGTGTTGTCTGACGCTGTCGGAGGTGTCCTCGTCGTAATCCTCATCCTCGGTAGCGTCGTTGCCTGCGACGACGGCCTCTATGGCCGCCAGCGCCTCAATGTCCACACGACGAATCTCATCCAGGTAATCCTCTGCCTGAGAGTTGCATGCATAAGCCACCAACTCCCCCCAGGTGTCCTCGGGGTTCTCCGACGCCTCTAATGTACCGATCACAAACGCATCGCCCCCTAAAGACTGATAGTAATCGAGTGACCGCAAGTAATCGCACGCATGGGCCATCGTCTGCGGATACACATCCATCCGATGTGCCAGCAGTATGGCGTTGACTTGATCAAACACAATGCTGTCTAAAAAAGCCAGGACCTCCCCCGAGTCCCGGTCGTCAGCGGCCGCTAACAAAGAATCGATCATACTGATGTGTATGTCCACACCGAATGTGTCAAAGTACGAAAGCGCTGCCGTATAAAGATCTTCAAGTTCTTTACTGACAGTGGCTTTAAGGTAGAACGATAAAGACTCCATTTACAAGTACCTGCGTAATAGGGTTTAAAAAACACTGACGGCAACAATCCATATGAATTGGCCGAGTCCGATAACTTTTACCACATAAGAGCCCAGCACCATGACCAAACGCCGACCGAAGACCGTTGTTAAGAAGACCCCCCATGCCGACGTGCTCATGCCGGATGGGTGGGGTGAAGTAGAAACCATTTCTAAAACCTGTTATCAACGACTGAGCATTTGCTCCATCGTAATACCCGTCACCGAGGCGTTCCAAAAAGACCCAACATTAGTCAACGGCAATTTGGACGTCTCACGGGCGTGCCTCGCCCTCATCAAAGATGTCCCCAGTTTAAAAGCCGACCTGGATGCCATTGCCCAACGCCATCAGCATAACAAAGGCGATGTGTGTGAACCGAAAGATTTCCTAGCAACCATTGAAATCGGCCAAGGCTACAGTGAGTGGTTGGATCGTTTTGAACGCCTGGTCGACCCCAACTTAAACGTGGTCGCACAGTACATCGACAGCCGTGGCAATAAGGAGCCCAGTAATGGATGAGAACGCGCAAGAGCCGGACAACAAACACCCTCAGGTCGGGGACTACACCGATCCTCGCACCGAGATTACCCCAGAGCAGTTAGCCAAGTACAAAGTCCATGAACGACTGGCGTACATCCTCAACGCCACCGCCAAGCAACTGATGGACGTCTCTGAAAAGACCCCTATGCACGATCTGGGTGAGGGAGACGCGGTGGAGGAGTACGTTCGAGCGGCGCAGCTCGGACGGCAAAACGGCTGGGACGACAGTCAGTACGACGGCGTGTTTGATCGTGCTGGCGCGCAGTGGGTGCAGGTGGTCGAGGCCGACGGCGAACGTCTGGCCATCTCCAAACCCGGCCTGAGCCTCGGCACGGACAACAAAGTGTCCGGTGACACAGCACAGTTCCTAGCCCGTGAGGCGCTGGGCAAAGGCTCCATGGTGCAACTGCCCCTGTGGCGCACTGGCATGTGGGTCACCCTCAAAACACCTAAGTTAATCGATCTAATCGAGTTAGATCAACGGCTATCCACCCACAAAGTCAACCTAGGGCGTGCTTTGTACGGCAACATCTTTTCCAATCAGATGGTCTACACCCTGGGCATCTTGTTTGACTTTGTATTGGATCATGTCTACACCAGCACACTGAAATCACGCCGTAAAGACGACATGCGTCAGCTCATACTGTGCACGGACCTTATGCAGCTGATGAACGGACTGTCCTCAACGATTTATCCCAAAGGGTATCCGTTTGAGCAGCCGTGTGTGGCGAACATCGAAACGTGCCAGCACGTGGACACCGCACAGATCAATCTGGTGAAACTCAGCTGGACCGACCGCAACGCGTTGTCCGACGAGCAGTTGCGCCATATGGCCAACCGGGATGCACGTTACACCACCGAAGAGATCAAATCGTACCAGGGAAAACACCAGCAGGGCTTCAGTACGTCACGGGATCTGACCGACACCTTTCGCATCGTCTTTAAAGAGCCTTCTATGGACCGGTACTTAAGGGCAGGCTATGAATGGATTGAGTCCATCACCGCCTCCTGTGAGCGGGTGTTTGACAAAGACGCCAGCACTGGGCAGCGCAATCAGTACATTGAAGACCAGGCGTCCAAGTCCGCCATGCGCCGATGGAGTCATTGGATCGATAAGTTTGTAATCGGGGACAAAGAAATCACTGAGCCCTCAACGATCGGTCAGATTGTCTCGGACAACATCTCCCCCGACGAGGAGTACCGTGGCATCATGTCTGAGGCGGTGCGTGAGCTGATTGATCACTCCACCATCACCGTGATAGGCATACCGAAGTACACCTGCCCAGGGTGCGGTACAGAGCCTGAAGGGCATCCGATCTATCCGCAACTGATGGCGATAAACCCGGTATCGTCTTTTTTGCACCTGTTGGGCCAGCGTCTTATTACTCTTACCGACGAGAAGTAGATGAAGAACTGATACACCACCACGTCACATCCCCAGGGTTTGGATTAGAGGTCCTGCGTCAGCGCGAGCCGACGTTACTCGATATCCTGTGGTCCGAGGCCACCGTCACCGACCCCATTGCGATACAGATCCTATTGATGGAGGCGTATGAGACCGTCTATGAGATCTGTGATCACGATGGGACAGCGTACGACAACCCGTTGTCGCTGGTCACCATGCACCCTAAGGAAGACACAGCGACCTACAGTCGTCTGTATGGGGAGCTGATGCGGTTCTCTCGTGAGGAGACGTTCCGGGATATGTGGGGGTTGTCCATTACGGACCTGCTCCAACTGCCTAAGGATGTCGTCGATGAGATGTACCGCATTACCCGTGAGGCGATGGCGGATAGGAATCAAGACGGTGAGTCCATGAGCCGCAAGCTCATGCGTGAGGCACAAAAGGTGGGACGATGAGCAACTACCGTGTCCGCACAGGATCCGTGTTCGACGATCAGACGTATCAGACCGTGACGTGCACGATCAACTGCGTCGGCGTGATGGGCGCGGGCATTGCTTTGGAGTTTAAAAAGCGCTATCCGGAATTGTTCCGCCGCTACCAATCTGACTGCCAAAAGGGCTACGTGCTGCCTGGTATGTCGTTAAGGTATCAGATCGAGGATAAATCCATACTGTGTTTTGCTACAAAAGACCACTGGCGTCAACCCACCCAGTTGGGGTGGGTCGCGTCAGGACTAGACGCCCTTGTCCGTGCCGGTGACACCATCGGCATCACCTCCCTGAGTCTGGCCCCTTTGGGGTGTGGGCATGGGGGTTTGTCTATTGACGTTGTAGAGCCCCTCATCCAGGCCGCAGCAGAGCGTTTGCCGTATCCCGTAGAGTTGGTGTTGTATTGATCCTAGGTGCCTTGTGGGAGACCACAGGGTGTCTAGGACCCTATGCCGCACAGGCATGAAACCAAATCATCTCAGATATACATTATTAGTAGGATAGATACACACGTATCTACCCCTGTCCACCTCGGACTCCACGAATAAGGAATTTACGCATGAGCTTTAACACCTACCCCGAATTAGAAATCATCCAGGATAAAGTGGATGCAAAAATCCACTGCAGAAACTGCAAGTTTGACGAGCTGTTTGAAACCGCTTCCCGGGAGTATAACGCATGAACTGCCCCAACGAAGCCGTCAACCTGTTCCTCGACGATATGGATCAAGATAGACTCAGTATAGCCGGGTTGGAGGATTCACTGTCACCGTCCCAGCAAGCCTACCTGGCGGTCCTAGACGCTCACCAGGAGCGTCGTCAGGCGCACATCGAAGCCATACGTGAAGGCATGATGGCCCGCATGAACCACCCCAAGTAAAGGATCTAAACCATGGTTACTTTTATGTTTGTTGCTGTGCTTCTTGTTGTATACCTGGTCATTCACGCCATCGATCGCACCCGCGGCATCCACGTTGCCCTCATTGAGCAACGCCTGACCGACGGCAGCTGGGCGACCCACGAACTGGTGCGCCGTGGGAACCACCTGCGACTGATGACGCTGGTCTGGAACCACGACTGGACAAGGGTCCGTCGTCGTCGTATTTTGACCACGTGCCCCGGCACCGCGTCCACCCGTGAGGCGATCTCGCGGCTGAGTGCGGCAAGTGGCCTAGAGCTGCGGGCGGCCAGCGAGACGTACGCGCGTTACGTCTCGATCACCCAGAGCCTTTTCCAGACGGCATAAAAAGGGGGCAGTAAGCCCCCTGATCGTAAACGCGGCGGGAACATTAAGTCCCCGCCACACCACACATACCTCCCTACGAGGCATCACGGGATTAAACCCATGTACAACTGGATCAAAAAGCACCTGCATCACCAGCTGTCCTTACTAAGGACAGACATCGTGTCAGCAGGCTACGGACCGTCCAGTCCGATTTACGGTTTACTCGATGATATCGAGTAAACCATACCATAACGGCATAGCAGGTAGCCCGAGGGCTACCTGCTGCTTATGCCCTGCCTTATTTTTTTGTACGCTCAGACCACTCGATCTTTTTGATACTGCGCCAGCAGCGTCGGTAGGCTAGGCGCCCCTAGGATGTCCTGACAGACCTCGTAGGCGTTCTGCCTAGGCATGGTCAGGTTGTACGACGCACGGCGTTTAATAGCCTCTGGGACGCCGTGTACCTCACACACCTCCCGCAACGTCTGCTCCTTCCCGACGTTAAAGAGTTGTTCTGCGCAGGGATATGCGGAACTCACATCAAGCACCACCGTACCATTAGGTAACGGTTCCATCCATCTCTGAATGAGGTAGACCATATCTTTACCCTCCCCACGGCCTCTCGCGCTTAGGCGACGTCCGTGGCGGATTGGGTATCCACCGTTTCCCCGATTCGCATCAGGTACTCCCTACAAAAGGATGGCCGTTGAACGTTCTCCGTAGCCTGTCGTCCCGACAGTCCGTAGGAGCTTCGCTGCTGATTGTCTCTATCTCATGGCTTTTCAAACCGTAGTACCGTTAGACGAGCTGCTTTCGCGCCGTACCGTGGTGCATGAGCTTAACGAGAGATTCCAGCAATTAGATGGAATTCGACCCCCTACGTTACCGTAGAGGCGGACCTTATTGTGGACTTTAAGTCCTCATTGATCGTAGTTGTGAGCACGTATATACGTGGAAAGATCCGGGTAGTCGGTTAGGCACTTCAGGCCGTTGTCGTCCACCAGGTGCGTGGCCAGTGTGATGATGATGCCCTCGGTGCTGATCACATGATCGTCGTCCTCGACGCGTATCTCCGGGGGTGTGGACGCTATGACCTGACCTTTATCCAACGCGTAAAAGTGCAGAGAGTAACTCGTGCGCTTAGGCTGCCTGGGAAAGATCGTAAACTCGTTCTGTTTGGAGTTGATGTTGATGGTGGTGGACAGATCTTTCTCTTTCTCATCCAGCATCTCCACCGAGATGCAGTCGAACAAGTTGTACACTAAATACTCGATCTTGTAGCTGGCTTGCATGAATTCGTGCCACTCCAGACCGGGCGTGCAGTGGTCGGCCTGAGAGAACTTTAGCTTACGCACTCCGAGCTCTTTCTTTAGGATCGCATCCAGCGCGTATGAAGGATCCAGCCCCTTGGCCGCTCGGACGATGCGATAGACGCACATCGCATCGATCATGAAGAAGCTGGCGGGTGAGGTGAACTGATGCCACTGCTCCGCCGGCGCCAAGTTCATCTTCTTACCCGAGGCGGTGGTCTTGGACTTCAAGCCTTGTTTGTAGGTGGCGTATCGGTACGGTGGGGGTACTTTAGGGTCGGAGAACATATCGGCCAGGTTGATGCCATCCAGCTCACACCGGGTCATGATCTTAGGCAAATCAAAGTCGATGTTCCAAATGGCAATGAAATCCGGCATCCACACATGGGCCCGCGCAATACACACCTGGGCACATTCACCGGAGGTCTTGCACAACACCACTTCCAAGTCGATGTTGCGCCTACCCCACACATCTCCGCTGTACTCACCCTCCCCTGGGATGTTTGACAAGTACTTCTTAGCCGCCGCCTGTACTTTGCCTTCGACGTCGTCGATCTCCTCGACCCACGGCGCGTAAATAGCCACCACGGCGTTAGAGCCGTACGTCAGTGCACACGATAAGATGACCTCGTTGTTTTGGCGAACGTCGGTTTCTATGTCCAGTACCGCCACGGTGTTTGGGGTAATGGCGGTTGGGTACTTGGTCATGTACGTGTATTTGGTCAAGGCCTCCATGGACACATCCGTGCCGTACAAATACGGCGACGCCCCCAGGCGGCGCATGCCAGGGTTGAACCCCGGCTGACCCAGGGCTTTGGCCACATCGGAGCTCATGCGCGATTGTGTCGTGGTGTACGCGTTAACGTTGGCGCGTTTCTCAAACAGTTTCTTTTGTTTGTGTTTTTGTTGCCCTTTCTTAGTCACATAGAACGTGCGTTTCGGATTCTGTATCATTCGGGTATTGGGGATGTTGGTGCCATCTTTGAGGTGCAGTCGTTCTTTGATGAACACCATGTCTTCGTTACGGTCTTCTATATGCGGCGCATAGAACACGTGTTTGCATTCGTACTCGGCAATGTTTTCGGGGTTGGTTTTACTCACGGCGACACACTCCTGTCTAGTAGCATATCATGCCACGGTTGCTTAATTTACTACGGGTACATCATCGTATAGCCTAAATCCCCACACGCCCAGATAGGGAGACTTACATGTCCTTTGCCCTCAAGACCGCTCTAGAAGCGGTCAAATTCCAAGTTGAACCCTTGCTGTTTGATGCCGTTACCGCACAGATAAAAAAGATTCGCGCTGAAAACGATTACCACACCACCTCACCCGCCATCAAAGAGCTCTCGAATCTGATCCGTAGAATGACCGGCATATCCCTTTCGGTGGCTTTTGAAGAAAGTGCCACGGTGAACGCGTCGGTGTACTTGCCGGACATAGACCGGAACCACCCGTTAATCCAGTCTCGCATGCGGGGCTACATGAACAACCGGGAAGTGTTGACCATGATGCGCAAGCGCACCTTGCCTTCTCTAGGTGGGTCAGTCGACACACTCACAGGCCGTGTGGATGGGCTGTACAGTGAATTGGAATGCACCATCAACCTTACCACCGGCCTACTGAACAGCGCCAGCATGGAGCACGAAGAAATCGCCGCCATCTTTTTGCACGAACTCGGTCACCTGATGTCCTATTTTGAATACATCCATCGGACCGTAACCACCAACTATGCTCTGCTGGCCGTGGCTGAGGCAGTCGTGGGTGAGAACACCACCAAACGGATCGACCTCATCGACGCGACGTCCAAACGTTTCGGGTACGAGGCCGACAGACTGGATGTTTTAAACACCACCACCAGTAAAGATGTGGCGTATTCGGTGCTGATCACTCAGCACATTCGCAAAACCCGCTCTGAACTTGGGGCTAACCTCTACGACCAGCGAGGCTGTGAGCATTTGGCCGACCAGTACGCCGCACGTATGGGGGCGGGTACCGCATTAACCACCGCCCTTGCAAAGATGCACCGTCAAAACCCCAGCCGGTATTCCACTGCAGGGTTTGTGTTGTTTGAAGGCTTAAAAATAATGCTGGTTTTGCTGTCCACGGTCGTGATCAGCCCTTTGGTGCTGATACTGATGCTGGTGTCGTACGACCCCACTGACAAAATCTACGACGACCCAGAAGCACGCATGAAGCGCATCCGTAACGAGCTGCTCGGCGGGATGAAAAACAAAGCCCTCACCAAAGAACGTCGAACGTGCCTGCAAAAAGATCTTGAGATTATTGATCAGGCCCTAAAAAGCTTTAACGATCGCCGGTCGTTTTACGAGTTGTTGTACACCTCGTTCTTACCCGGCGCCCGTCGGCAGCAAAAACACATGGAACATCAGCAGGAGCTGGAGTCGTTGGCCAACAACGAACTCTTTGCCAAAGCCATGAATTTCACACTCATTTAAAAGGATACCCTACATGCGTCACACCAAAGCTTTGATCAACGAGTTGCAGTCTTTGAACATCCCCGTTGAGAAACGCAATGAGTATCTGTGCTCGGCTCTGGCGGTGGGACTCGCCACGCGATTCCCCTTACCCAGCGGCAAGCTCAAAAACGTCCAGTCGTATTTTAACAACGAGCACCGTCGCACTGCCGTAAAGTTTATCAATGCGGTCAACGAAGACATCGTGTTTGACGCCCAAGAGGCCATCGACCTCGTAGGACGCGTGTACGCTCTTCGATACGCGTTTGCGTACGAGCCCCAGGCGTTTAACATCGCCTCGCACCTCACGGCTCTGATGGGCGGTGACCGCCTGACCACACCGGTTAAATACAAAGAACTGTTGGCGGATCCTGCCATCGCCAAAACGGCAGGTCTTATACAGACGTCGGTCATGAGCATCTTTCAGAACTATCTGGAGGAGGAAACAGCGGAAGTGAAATCCCCGGAGGAAGCATGAGCGCTTTAGCCCAACGTTTTAATGCGATTACCCAACAACTGTCTGCGCAAGATAAAGTCAGTTGGTCTTTAGAGGATCAGTCTCTTTTTGATACCTTACTGACCGATATGGAAGTGCATTGTGCCAAGATGCAAAGCTGCACTTCTTTGGAATCACTCATCGCAGAAGCACGCGGGGTGAATCAAGACATTGCCCAGCGTTTTGCTTCTTTTGGGTTTGAAGACTTTGATTTTGAAGCTTACCCTGTAGGTTCGTTCACCGAGCGGCCTTCTTCGGTGAACTTGGACATCACGCTGGAGTCGTTTGACGAGTATAAAAAACTGCTCATCGCAGGCGGCATTGCCGGGCTGCTGCTGCTTATCGCTAAGTTTGTTGAGTGGTTGATCGGACGCACTAAAAACACGGACGCGACACCGAAAGGAAACGTGTCACGGTACGAGGCCTTGACCAAACACATCAAAGGCACCACCAAAGCCCGAGAGGATAACCTTAAAGACGTCAGCCGGGCGGCTCGAAAAGCCGACCGCGATTTGGACAAAGACCCAGGCGCGACCGGTGAGCTGCCAGATCCTGAGATGGACACCGAATTTAGAGTCAGTGATAAAGCGCCTGCCTCGTCTGCCCCGCCGATGAGTGAGGATACCGCCGAGTCGATAAAGAATCGCACGTTGACAAAGTGGCATCAGCACGTTGATCAGTTGACCGTGCGGGCGATCAAAGAAACACTGAAGAACCCCAACGCACAGTTCAACTTTCCTTTTCTTAAAGTAATCGTGGACAACGGCCTGTACAATGCCTTGGCCGACGTGATCTCGGAAATGAACAGCAACCTGGAAGAGATCAACAAAACGTTTGAAAAGAACGTAAAGATCATCGAGACGGGAGACTCGTACACCGTCAAGGAATTGACCGACTTCCGGATAAAAACCCTCAGGGGGATCGTGGACCCCGTCAGTGGCACCACACGGGCAACCCCTGCCGTCGTAGACCGCAACAGAGACACCCGACAAGGCTCTGGCTTTATAAAGGCCAGAGAGCTGATCAAACGTCACGATCAGGTGCTGCAGGCGTTCTCCCAGGTCGACTACCTACCGCTAGACATGTACTCGCCTGAGTTCGATGATCGCGGCGACAACGCCAACCCCTCGATTGTGGTGGCTGAGATGTTCTCTGCTATGCAGACGGTGACCGATGCAAAGATACGTTATGTAGGAGACATTCTGGTGGATCCAGATGTTGTGCTGCAGCGGATACAGACTTGGATTGAACAGCAAAAGAAACAACACCTTGGCAATCCCGATCTTCCAACGATGTATCCTGTTTTCTTAAAGTACATGACCGCCACCGTGACAGATATCATCGCTACATACAGCGGGGTCATGAAATTACTGTCGCAGCACAGCACGGAAATGAAGCGTGTCGACTTGTTCATTCGGTTATTTGTGAAGCACTACAACAGCTATGTCACCGACTACACAAAAGGCCTTTATGCAAACCGCGGGTTTAATGACCCACGGGAGTACCGTAAAGAACTCAAAGACATAGAAGCCACCCTTCAAATCCAAACGTAAAAGCCGTGACGGCATAAATGCACCCAGGGCACTGTGCCCTGGGTGCTATGCTGCTTAGACCTCCAAGTGCCGTATAAATTTAACCTGCACGTCGTCTGTTAAGGTAAGTACTTCGTTTGCCAGGTTGACCACACGTTTGCGTATAGACAATCGGTCTTTTGGGCTGACCATGGTGACGGCCTGATAGTCGCTCACCCCACCTAAGCCTTCCACCGAAACGTCCAGTACCGAATCCCCCACCGTGCCCCGTAAGCTGCGAACGATCTCAGAGATGGATACGGTATGACGAGACAGATGTGTCTGGATAGAGCTGCGTGCACTTTCGATGAGCGCTTGGCGTAAGTCCAGATTGGTGTACTGCTGCGCGGTCAGGTGGTATGTTACCAAGAAATCTTGCTCTGCGGCTATGGACGTCCGGGAGTTCTCATCCACGATCACCTCCACCAGCCCAAGTTGATTCTGCGGGTGCAGATACAACTCCGTACGTTCTAAAATTCGCTGAGAGAAGTCGGAAAGATCTTGACTCAACCACTGCGCCACGTAATCCGGTATGGACGACCGGTAGGCCTCGATCTCCTCATCCGTCACAAATTGAAGGGCCCCTTCCACTAAGTACAAGTCGACGTAATGCTTCAGTCCCCGATCGGCAATCAGCACAGGTTCCCCATCGACTAATTTTAAATCCCCTACTCGGTGTTTTTGAACAGGATCGCCTGCCTCGTCCAACACAGGGTCACCGGATGCGTGCAGCAAGTGACCGGTGACGCCGCCTTCCCCATCGTCGGTCAACAATAGATGACCGTCCATGTCCGATTCCCAAACGTCGTTGCTATACAGCAAAGGCTCGTCGGTCTCCCACGAGGCGTAGGAGCGCGTTCCCGGCACGACCCTTGTCTTACACCAGAGTTGTGCCAAAGACACCCCTAGCGTCACCGACAGAGTCTCCCAGGTCAAACCTACGTACGTTGAATCCACGTCCACCAACCAATCCGCTAGGTAGGCGTCTATGTCGGTCTTAATCAACCCCGGTGCTGTGTAGTTCCGAACGTGGTACATGATGTCCCATGTATGACCCAACGGGCAGGGAAGATCGCGTGAGGCTTCGTCGAACATGAGGAAATTGGTGATCAGTAAATGATCCCTACGATCTATTTGGTGCGGCGTGACCACCGTAAAGTCATAGACCCTTTCTCCGTCTACGGTTTCACGCAACACCCCGTTGAGGTAGGCTCTCTGGGTCTCGCCGTTTGGTACAAAACTCAACTGCACCAGCAAATCACTGTCGGGCAATACTTTAACCGCGTCCCCGGATCGGGTGATGACGGTAATGCGATACTCTGAGGCTGTCTTGGTGATGTAAAACGACCCCGTGGTCAACTGCAACTCGGTTGTTTCGTTTTCCATGACGAAGTTTTTATTAGGTATCTTTGGGTTGTCTAAATGATAGGCCCGAGCGTTGTGGTGCCCTTCGATTTCATCAATGACGTAGTAAAACGGCGTGTACAAAAAGTTACGGAGATTCACTTCGCTCGCCACTACCTCGTTGGTGCTGGCTTTAAGCGCGGCCACGTCCTCTGGCAACACCAGCCGGATTTCACGACCGATGTCTTCGTACACAATGCCTGGAACCAGAGTAACGCTGCTCCCGTTGTCCCAGACTTGTGGGTGCAATCTCACAATGTCTAGATCTATTTCCACGTTGCGCACGGTCGCGTTGGCGCCCGTACTTAATGCCCCCGACGGCGGCGGCGGCAGAGCTCGGGCCACGTGATAGATACGGTCTGTGATGTTGTCCACGTATTTGACCAAAGAATACCCACGAAGGTTGACCATGGTGCTCATTTGATGCTGGGTGATGGGTAAGTTGGGGTTGCCTTGCGCGTTGTTCAGAACACGCTCACGCAGGGACTCAAACGACAAGCTGTCTTGACCACCCCCCACTTTATCCAGGCCATAGATCAGGTAGTTGTTAAAGCGCTCCAGCGGTGCACTGAATCGGTTATCCCCCGTGCGGTTCAGATCGCGCCACTCTACCCCATACTGCTCCAGGTTGTACCCCGCCAGGTCTAAGGACAAATCGCCTTGAGTGGTATAAATATCCAAACGTAACTGCCGGCCCACCATGTCTTCGGTGATGTACACCGGCGGCAATTCCGCCCGCACCACGCCATTGGCGACACGCAGTGTCACCGCAGGCCTGTTTAGGTTATGGACAATGTCTTGATGCGTCACCCCTATTTCTGTCCACCCCCCAGGCAGGGACGACGACGCCCAGGCTCGGGCGTAACAAAATTGATCGACGTGCTTTACTTCTTTGATCAGCCCCATGGAGGCACTGATGTCAAAGTAGTGAGGCTGCAGCTGAACCTGCTGCAAGGGAATCGTAATCTGCAAGAAAGGGGAGCTCTGCTCAGGTAGGCGAATCACTTCCCAATCCAGTTGGTTGGAGCTGAGCGTTTGTAAAGGCGTTGGTAGGCTGTTATCGTACACCACCTGCAACCCCCCGTGAGGCATCAGCCGCAACTCGATAGGATACTGCAGAGTAAAAGGATAACCGGCCACTTCAAAGACACTGTGCCGGGGTATAACAAGTTTCCGAATGCGCGTGTCATCTTCTTTAACCACGTTTTGTTTGAGTTCGTCTAAATCCAACGCCAGTATAAACTGACCTTGGCTGGGGGTGGAAAACAACCCCACAAAATCCTGATCGGACAAGTGGTGGTATAGATCCTCGTGCGTGGCGGCCAGGGACTTGTACTGTTTGCGCCACATGGCCGTCATTTCCTGCATCACCATGGCGGTGTTAAAACAACTGCTTTCTAAAAGAAAGTTAAACGGAGTCGACGGATCCACTACCGTGACTTTACCATCGGTGATCTCTTCCAAGTTTTCCAGTATGGTGCGTTGCAAAGACCCAGGGTTGTATTTGAAACGGGCAAGGTTATTAATTAAATCTGACATGGGTATAAATCCTTATGCGTAGGGACGTTTAAATGTACCCACTGAGGTCATCCGGGGCTTTGTTGGGATCGGACGGGGTGATTCGAATGATCGGACCATCACCGCGCCGCGGGTTAGGCGGCGCCGGTGGTTCTCCACCGCCCATCAACTCCTGCGCAATAACATCGTACAGTCCCTCAGGCACGTACCACTCTAATTCCAACGTCTCAACGTTTATTTTTGGGTACGCCAACCGACGGAACAAAGGCCGTTCAGCTTTGCTTAGCTTTATGCAGCGGTTGGCCCGCATGTCGGGGTTGGTCATGTTCATCACGTGATTGAACTCGTGCACCAGGATAGGGTCCTGGTATTCTGCACCTATGCATTTAAACGGGACAGAGATGGTGTCGTTGTCTCCGTTCAGAAACTGATCTGCTTGATAGTTAAACGCAGCCCCCAACGAGATAGCGTAGGGGAAGCCTATGGTGCGGGCGATCTTTGTAACAAACCGTCCGTCGGACGACAACACCAGCCGATATATGCCGGTGTAATAGTCGATGCGGTTCTCAAACAGCATGCGGGTGTAAGGCAGTAGGTCGCCCTGATACACCCCCGTGCCGTAGATGATCCACGTCAACATCAGCAGGGTGATCGGATCACCCTGGATATTGCGGAACGTCATGTTTGCATCCCAGGCTTCCCGGTTGTGAGAAGACCCGTCAAACATTGCCCACGATTCCTTCTGTGCTCCCTCCGATGCCGTGTACGTGTCCCCCACCACATCCGGCCACCCACTCATGGATATCAAGGTGTTTGATAATATAGGCATAAAAACATTGTTAGCGTCTACGAAGGGCGACTCTCGGTCCCGTGCAGCATAAGGGTCAAGCAAAGAGCGAATCATGAAGGGGTAAGTCTGTGGGTCATTGGTCATTAAAGGCGACAACCGTCGATCCAGCGCAAGGTTATCGTATGACAGATTCATTGTGGGTCGTGTGAAAAACACCAACCCTTGAGTATCCGTGTTTTTAGGAAGGCCGGCGCCCTGACCAGGCATGGTGTCCAGGCCGTACATCACTTCTTGGAACGCTCGAGTTTGTGAGCCTTTGCCCACCGTTCGACTGGTGTAGTCCAATGCCGCTTTCAACTCAGACGACCTTTCTTCGTATTGATCACTCATAGTGGGACTAACTCCCGTTCGATTTAATAAAATGGTTTCTTTTTTAACACTTACAGGAGGCACGCCACCGGCGTGAGTCTTATGGCATCATCCGATTTTCTGACCGGTATGCAGTTACTGGGCCGGATCCCCGACCTCGTCAGCCGCACCAGCGTATCATCCTTATCTGAGTACGTTTCTGAAGCGCGTGTAGAGCCACCGGTCTTAGTAGACCGCCGTGCCTCTTCGTTACCGTACATTCAAGACATCATGCACGTGGCCAACAGCCTTTATGCCAGTTACTACCTGCAAGCCTGGGCGTTGTCCGTCGATGTAGGCAGCGTCAACGTGCGTCAAGTGTTAAACTCCCTAAACGACCGCCGTAAACCCTCGGCCGATGTGGGAAAGCTGGCGCAAATAGCCGGTGCCGGCGTGTTCGCCAGCATGGCGTCCAAAGTGTTCTCTGAGGAAGACTTCAAGTACGGCCTTCCATCGTTTGAAGCCCGCGACGACAAGCCTAAGAACGCCGATGAAGTCTTTGCAGACGTGATGCAGGACAGCGCCATGGGCGCAGGACGTGACGCGGCCAAAGGCATCACCGAAGCCGGTAACCTGGCGGTCGGTCGTGTGTTGGAAGTGCAAGTCAAGTCCAATGGACAAGAAGCCATCATCCCGGTGACCGTCCGATTGAACGTTTCTTTGGTTGAACCTGAGCAGTTGACTCATATCTTGACTGCAGGAACTGAGGATAAAAGTGCCAAAGCGCGGTGGCACGGCTGGAGATCCGGCCGGTTAGAGTTTATCCGGGACGTTATATTGCAGCAAGATCTTATTGACAGTCATAAGAACACGCTGATGAAAGACACCTCAGGCTATTACAAAGAGCTTATTCGTAAGCGCAAAGACAACAGCCTGTCGGCCATTCTGTCCTTGAATCCTTCGGTAGCAACGGCGGCGACAATCGTGGTGATCACCTCAGACACCCTGCGCAAAGTGGAATCCGCTTACGGCGCTAAAATGTCGGACCTGAAAACCCGCCAGCGGATGTTCAAAGAAACCTACACCACGCTGATGTTTGTTATTGACACGGAGTGGGAGCAGGTGGATATTTATCATCGTGGCATCGATCAGCCGACGGAGCTGTCAATCCGGGACCTCAAGTCCGCCACCAAAGGATCCGGTCCTGATGTGACCGAGATCATGAAAGCCTATTCGATGGGCCGCACGGTCACTATCTAAGGAGTGTGTTATGGATTTCGGTAAGTACATTAACTCCTTACTCCCATCGCTGGGTAAGGATCGGGTATTGGAAGATATCAGCAACCTGCGGGAAGAACTGCAGGATACGGTTATACCGCCCTACCTCGCAGCCACTGAGTTTTTTAAGCAGCACAGATTCCAAGACAAAATCAGCAAAGACTTGACCAAAGATTTTGAACGCCAAGTGAAGACCACGCACCGCGGCGATATGGTGGCAGTCATGTCAGCCGTTTGGGCAAACTCGGTCGATGGTCTGGATGAATTGGATCGTCTAGTGGATAAGTACTACAGTGCGTCCACTGCGTCCACCGGCATGACGTTTTTGAAAGCTAATGTGCTGCAGCACGTGGAGGCCATGGGCTTTGCGTTTCGTTACGCACGCCGGTTGCTGATGTACTTGTACGCGTTGGAAACCCAGCACTACAGCAAAGACGGTGAAAAGATCAGTGGCAGCTTTTTAACCAAGCCTGAGCGTGAGTGGATGCAGATTCATTACCGTGATTTCTTGCAGGTGATTAACATCCTGGCCATTCCCGCAAAAGACCTCAGTCGCATATACGGACAAGTCCCCGATGCGGTGATCGAACCTGGGCGTGTGGAAGAGATGAAGGCCACGATGGGTACGGCTAAGATCGATCCCCTAAAGCACGGGTTCATACCCAGTGCGCTGTGGCCGATTTATCACGTTCGTATTCGCATTGCCGAATGGCAAGTGGCGCGACGTGACACCGCTCGCGAAGAAGTACGCGCTATGGAGTTTCGGTTGCTAAACCTTAAGAACTTAGGCACCGGCACCACCAACGCGCGCATCGAGCAAGAGATCGCTTACTCAGAAGACCGAGTTTCCAAACTCAACCGCAAGATTGCGAAGTTAGAGGAGGGCTAATTATGAGCATGGCCGCCTTCGTGTCCCGAAGTCAGCATGGATTTTCAATGACCAACGACAAACACGTTGGTAAAAACGTCATGCTTCAACCCATCACCCAGTACAAACTCAAAACCTTGTGGGAGACCACCCGAGATCCCACCAGCAAACACAACGGATGGGCGTACAAAAAACAAGTGACGGATACCGCCTTGGAAATCTTTCGGGCGTATCCCTCTTTGTTAGCGGCCCTGCACATGCGTACGTTGATGCACCAACCGTCGCACTACGAGTTTTTGCACGACTGTTGCCGGTTTTTAGACACCGGCACACGGACGATGTCCGTTAATCACTGGAACACCGTCCTTACGTATGAGGACTGGCCCAACCGTGACTTTGTAAATGACACACCTCGGCAACGAGAAGATCGCCTAATGGCGTTTGCCCGGCGATTAAAAGTCGTTCACGAAAAGCACGGGTCGTTGGTGAGCCAATGGTGCCGACGTCCTGGAGGGTATGTAGATCTTGCTTACACTTTAAAGTTGTTGTTTTTAGCGACAGCTGACTAGGGCACCATTGTATGCAATGGCCCATTACCGCGGTGTATACGCTGCCCGGGCCACATTGTCTAATTGCAATTAGTTAACATCAAATTCTTAGGAGTTCCTAAATATGAATCTTGC
>Ga0307932_1000051_pt1 | contig 41715 bp, 39 predicted proteins | sample OrgLakmetageno48_FD_201843 | JGI IMG/M metagenome (GOLD analysis project Ga0307932, IMG submission 201843) | Saline water microbial communities from Organic Lake, Antarctica - #48 | ecosystem: Environmental > Aquatic > Non-marine Saline and Alkaline > Saline | place: Antarctica: Organic Lake...
ATTTTAAGCACTATTGTTCTAGTTCTAATTCTAGTTATTGTTGTCCAGTTATTATCGCCAAGGAAGAAAAATAATTTTAAAGATTTTCAAAATTTAACTCCGGCAGAAAGACAATCAAAAATTGAAGCGATGGAATCTGGTGGAGTTAGACCTATAGGAAGAGGTACTCGTCCAGAAGGGTCAGGAATAAAAAACAATTAAGCAAGGTAATATGTGGATTCTAAAAGTGATTATTTATTGTGATGAATAATAATTTTTTTATAAATAACTATAAAAGTAAAAAGAGACTATGAATAAAATTTTTAAAGCTATTCGTGAGAATAAATGGACGGCATTAATTGTTATGATTATTATCGGGTTTGGAAGTTATTATCTTTTCCAAAGTTTTAATGAGGGTGATGATTCTGCTCAGAAAAATGAAATTGAGAAAATTGAGAAAGGCGATATTAAAATTGTTGTTAATGGGAGTGGTCAAGTTCAAGCCGAAAGTCAGGTTGACTTAAAGCCTCAAATTGCTGGAGATGGAGTTGATATAATAGAGGTTTTAGTCGAAAATAATCAAGCGGTTAAAGAGGGCGATATTATCGCAATTTTAGATAGTGGCGAAGCTGAAGAAAAAATCAGAGATGCTCAACTGAGCTTGTCGAGTGCTCAAATTCAGTATGCGGAAACGGCTAGAGAATTTGACAACAAGACTTTAGAAGAAAGTTGGAAAAGAGATTCAGCCCAAAATACGGTTGATCAAAAAACTAATGCTTTAAACGATGCTTACGAAGATTTAGCTGATTATAAAATTGAAGCGCCTTTCGATGGAATCGTCACAGGATTAGATGTTGAAGTGGGGGATTCTATTTCTCGTGATGAAATTTTGGCTTCAATTATTACTGAAAAGTTGCAGGCGGAGATTTCTTTAAACGAGATTGATGCAGTTAAGGTTGAAAACGGTTCAACTGCTGTTTTGACTTTTGATGTGTTAGGAGAAGAAGAAGTTTCTGGGGAGGTTTCAAAAATTGATACTATTGGAGGTGTTAATTCGGGGGTGGTCAGCTATGATGTAGTAATTAGTTTTGTTTCACCAAGCGATTTATTGAAACCAGGAATGAGCGTTGAGGTTGATATTGAAACTGAGAAAGCTGAAGACGTTTTACTTCTTCCGGTAGCGGCCGTTAAAGAAGATCAAAAAGGAGGATCATATGTTTTAGTTGCTGGCGCTAATTATTCTTCTGATTCGGCTGAGGCTGATTTTGAAAGAAGGACAGTAGAAACGGGAATTACTGATGATGTTAATGTTGAAATAAAAAGTGGCTTAACGGAAGGAGAGTTGGTCGTGACGGGGCAGGCATCTGCTTCAAACTCCGGTCAGAAGAGCACCGAAGAATCTACTAGTTTGATTCCGACGATGGGTGGCGGCGGCGGTCGTAGATAAATAATTTAGTCAAATAAATTTATGTTGAAATGTCAAAATCTTACAAAGATTTATAAGATGGGTGATAATGAAACAGTGGCTTTGGAAAATGTTTCTTTTGAAATAAAAAAAGGCTCCTTTGTTGCAATTATGGGTCCTTCGGGAAGTGGAAAATCAACCTTGATGCATATTTTGGGAGCCTTGGATAATCCAACTCACGGTAAATATTTATTGGATAACAAAGATGTTTCGAAGCTGTCAGAAGACCAACTAGCTGAAATTCGAAAAAAGCAAATCGGTTTTGTTTTCCAAGCTTTCAACTTATTACCCCGAACAACAGTTTTGAGGAATGTGATGTTGCCTTTAATTTACGAGGAAACTCCGAAAGAAAAAAGACGAGAAATGGCCGAAGTTGCCTTGAAGGCAGTGAAACTGGATCCAAAACGTTGGGATCATTTATCTAATCAGATCTCAGGAGGTCAGATGCAAAGAGTGGCAATCGCTAGAGCGTTGGTGAATGACCCTTCCTTGATTTTAGCGGATGAACCAACTGGAAATTTAGATATTAAAACAGGGGAATTTATTCTACAAACTTTTAAGCGATTAAATAAAGAGTTTGGACATACGATTGTTTTGATTACTCATGAAGAAGAAGTTGCTGATTGGGCCGATAGAAAAATCGTGATTAGGGATGGGAAAATTATTGAAGATGTTAAGAAAAAAGTTAAATAATTATTTAATATTTTTACTTCTATAGTTAGACTTATAGAATTAAAATCAACTTAAAAATGCTTTTATCAGATACAATTTTTGAAACATTTAGTGCTATTACTGCTAATAAGGCTCGATCGGGCTTGACTGTTTTAGGTATTGTGATCGGAATTGCTTCAGTTATTGCGATGTTAGCAATTGGAAATGGAGCCCAAAAAGAGATTACTGATCAAATCGAGGGAATTGGATCGAATCTATTAATGGTGATGCCTGGATCTCAGAAAAGTTTTGGCTATGCAGCCAAAGGTGGCGGTGGAAGTTCAGAAACTTTAACAGCAGAGGATTCTGAGGTAATAAAAGAACAAATCAGTTTAGTAGAGAATGTTGCTCCAGTTTCAAGCGGAAGACAACAAATAGTGTCTTCAACTAATAATAACAATAACACTGTGATGGGGATTACTCCTGAATATTCCGAAGTAAAAAATATTGAAATTAGCCAAGGAATTTTTATTACAGAAAAGCAAAATCAAAATAAATCAAAAGTAGTGATTTTAGGCCCAGATGTAGTGGAGGATCTTTTTCCGGATGAAGAAGAGGTCGTCGGTGAAAAAGTTAGAATTAACGGAGTTAATTTTCTAATAACTGGGATAACAGAATCAAAAGGTGGTTCAGGAATGAAAAACGAAGACGAAAACGTTTATATTCCACTAACGACTTATCAGCAGTATTTTTTGGGTGATAATTATTTATCTTTAATTAATTTGCAAGTAGTTGATCAAGATAGTATGACAGAGGCTCAGAGTCAAGTGGAGGAATTGCTAATGGAAAGACATGGCTTTGATAATTTAGAAGAGGCTGATTTTAGTATTTTAAATCAATCTGATATTGTTGAGATGGCATCTTCCGCTACACAAGTCTTTACTGTTTTGTTAGGGGCGGTGGCTGGAGTTTCTTTGGTGGTGGGTGGAATTGGGATTATGAATATGATGTTAACCAATGTGACGGAAAGAACTCGAGAAATTGGTTTGCGAAAATCAATTGGAGCTAAAAAGAATGATATTAGTCAGCAATTTCTTTTTGAATCAATTGTTTTGACTTTTATTGGGGGTGTAGTTGGGATTTTATTAGGAGTGGGAGTGGCTTTGGGTGTGGCTAAATTCGGTAGTATTTCAACTGAGATTTCAATGTTTTCGATTGTCTTGGCAGTAGGAGTTTCGGCTTTTATTGGGATTGTTTTTGGTTATTATCCAGCCAGAAGAGCTGCTAATTTGAATCCAATTGAAGCTTTGAGGTATGAATAATTTTGAAAATATTTAATATTTTCAAAATTTTTTATAAATTAAAAAAATAATAGGGTAAGTTATTTTTAAAAGTTTTCATTGAAATATTATGAACAAAAATAAATATTGATTTAATATTAGTGTACATCATAGTGTACACTGTAATGTACACTAATTTAAAAACTATTTTTAAAAAAATTAAAAACTAAAATTTTTATAAAAAAAGAGACACTCCCATAGAAGTGGCTATTTTAAAGCAATGATAGCTAAGATTCTTCTTTCTTATTTTTTACTAAGTGTCATTATTAAAACATAGACAACATATAAACCAATAACAATATAAACAATTCTAGATAAAATTGACATTTCTCCGAAGAAAGTGGCAACTAAATCAAATTTAAAAAATCCTATCAAATCCCAATTTAAACCTCCAACGACCAAAAGAATAATAGCTATCCAATCAAAAGAAGTTAGTTTTTTCATAAAAGTCATCTCTTATCTATTTTTATCTTGATTTACTTTCTCCGTCTTGTGATATAAAACATTGAAATATTTAAAAACACTTTCAGTTAAATGAACTGAAAGTGTTTTTGATTGATAGCATGCTAAAAGGCAGAAGCAATATCTTCAATTTCTGAGCGATAAATTTTAATGTATCTTCCTTCTAAATCTCTTCCAGTAATAGGGTCATCGAAAATTTCCAAAGATGAGCCTAAAAGAAAAAATCTCTTGCCGTCTTTTCTTCTGATTCTGATATTCTCTTTACTGATAAACAAGTTAAAGAACTTTTGATCTAATGTTTTTTTCATGACCCCCTCCTTTTTTAAGATCAATTTTCTGATATGCTAGACTGCTATGAAAAATTTGTGAATAGTTATCTCAAATTTAAAGTTGAATGAAGTCCAGCAGTGTAGCCAGTAGTCCAACAAAGTTGAAGATTATATCCGCCAGTGGGACCGTCTAAATCGATAATTTCACCAGCGAAGTATAGGTTTTTGATTATTTTTGATTGCATAGTTTTTTGATCGATTTCGCTCAGTGAAATTCCACCAGAAGTGACAATGGCATTATCAAAACCAACTAAATCTTCAACATTAAGGGTTAGTTCCTTGAAAAGATAGAGAAGAGTTTTTCTTTCCGTTTTTGAAATTTCAGCTACTTTTTTATCGGGATCGATATTGGAAATTTCTACTATCACCGGAATCATTTTTTGAGGCAATAAATCGTCTAACGAATTAGCAAATTTTTTAGCACTATATTTTTCAAAATCTCTTAAAATTCTTTGGTCTAACTCTTTAAAATCCAAAGCAGGTTTAAGATCGATTAATATTTTGACTGTTCCTTTTTTCAATAGTTCTCCCACTTTTTTGCTAATCTCCAGAACGATTGGACCGCTTATTCCGTAGTGGGTGAAAAGCATTTCACCAAATTTTTCGGCTTGCTTTTTGTTGTTTTGAAAAACGCTGAGATTGACATTTTTCAAAGAAACACCTTGAAGTTTTTTGGACCATTTGTTGATAATTTTTATTGGTGTTAAGGCTGGGATTGGTTTTATAATAGTGTGACCAAAATTTTTGGCCCATTGATAACCATCTCCAGTTGAGCCAGTTATGGGATATGATTTTCCTCCAGTGCAAAGGATAAATTTTTTAGCGGTGATTTCTTTTTTAGCGGTGATGATTTTCTTAATTTGATTGTCTTTAATTTCAAAATCTTTTATCTTAGCTTTGCGAAAAAAAACTATTCCATTTTTGGTTAAACTAGTTCTGATTTTTTCGATAATTTCTTCGGCCTTGTCTGATTCTGGAAAAATTCTTCCGCCTCTTTCTATTTTTAATTTAATTCCCAAGTCTTCAAAGAATTTTTTGGTTTTAAAGACGTCGAATTTTTTAAAACTAGAAAGCAAAAATCTTCCTTTTTTTCCAAAAGATTCGGTTAAATTTTCTAAAGTTAAATTTTCTTGAGTTATGTTACAGCGACCCTTGCCAGTGATGGACATTTTCTTGCCTAGTTCTTCATTTTTTTCGATTATTGCTACTTTAGCTCCTTGTTTAGCAGCACAAAAACTAGCCATCATTCCTGAAGCGCCTCCACCAATTACTACAACATCAAAAGAGTGTTGTTCTTTTTGTCTGGGCATAAAATTATTTAATGAAATATCTTTAATATGATATACTAAATTAATAAAATAAGCAATAAAATAGCTGAATTATGAAAATAGGATATCCTTGTATTAACACTAGCGTTGGATGTACTGCTAATCGAACTTTCAGGCTGAGATCTTATTCAGAAGAATTGTTAATTGAAAAAATTTTAATTAATTTAGTGTGTTTGAAAAAAACTTTGCAGTATAATTTAGATAAAGGTTTTTTGTTTTTTCGAATTGGTTCTGGATTAGTTCCGTTTGCTTCACATTCAGTTTGTCAGTTTAATTGGCAGAAATATTTTAAAAAAGATTTTCTTGAAATGGGTGAGTTTATCAAAAAAAATCAGATTAGAATTTCGATGCATCCTAGTCAGTTTGTGGTGATTAATTCTAGCAATAAAGAAATTGTCAAGAGAAGTGTTCAGGAATTGAAATATCATTGTGAGGTCTTAGATTTAATGGAACTAGATTTAACCGCTAAAGTTCAAATTCATATTGGAGGTGTTTATGGTGAAAAAGAAAAATCAATTGATAGATTCATTGAAAACTATCAAAGCTTGTCTTCGGAAATTAAAAAAAGATTAGCGATTGAAAATGATGATAAATCTTATACAGCTAATGATTGCTTAAAAATAAGCGATCAAACTAAAATTCCAATAATTTTTGATACTTTGCATCATGAATGTTTAAGCAATGGGGAAGATTTGAAAGAGATTTTTTTTAAAATCACTAAAACTTGGAAAAAGAAGGATGGGTTGCCGATGGTGGATTATTCCAACAGAGCTTCTGAAGACAAAAAATGTCGACATGTTCAAACTCTTAATCCAAAATTGTTTGAAGAATTTATTGAAAAGACTTTTGGATTGGATTTTGATATTATGTTAGAAATTAAAGATAAAGAAATTAGCGCTGAGAAAGCTCTAAATGTTTTAAAGACTTTGAAAAGAAACAGTTAGGGAGCGTTTTGTTAATAATTTGTTTGCATTATTTTTTTATGTTAAATTAAAATTAAGATTGAGACAAATTGTAATATTTAAAAATATAATGAAAAATATAATGAAAAATAAGTTAATTTTTTTGGACACTGAAACCACCGGAAATGATTTAGTGAAAGATCGTCTTTGTCAGGTAGCCTATGAAGGAGAAGAAGAATTGGAGGTAAAAAATTTTAAGCCACCTATTCCGATTTCAGTTAAAGCAATGAGTGTTACTCATATTACTAATAAAATAGTAGAGAAAGAAAAAGCTTTCAAAGACAGTAAGTTCTCTAAAAAACTACAGAAAATTTTAAATGAAAATATTATGGTAGCTCATAATGCTAAATTCGACATTGCAATGCTTGAGAATGAAGGCTTGAAAATTGGAAAGTTTATTTGTACTTTTAGATTGGCTAGGTATTTAGATGATGATGATAAAATTCCAGAATATAATTTGCAATTTTTGAGATATTATTATCAAACAGAAATTAATGCAACTCCTCACACCGCTGAAGGGGATGTTAAAGTATTGAAAGCGATTTTTGAATATATTTATGAATTAGCTAAAGAAAAAGCACCTAAAGCTTCAAGGAAGGAAATAATTAATAGAATGATAGAAATATCTTCCAGGCCAGTTTTTATAAAAAAATTTCCATTTGGAAAATATATTGGCGAAAGAATCGAAGATATTTTTAAAAAAGATCGAGGATACTTAGAGTGGCTTTATAAGATAAAAAAAGCAGAAGGGACTGATGAGGATTGGATTTTTACCTTAGACCATTTTCTGAAAAAGAAATAATTCTAGATAGGAATATTTATTCCTAATTTTTTTAAAAGAAAATCATAAAGAATAAAAAATATTATAAATAAAAAGAATATTATTATAATTCTAAAATTGTATTTATTTTTTTGATAGATTTTTCTTTGTTTGTGCTGGGTTTTGTTTAGTAGCTCATCTCCGAATTCGATTGAGATAAAAGTGCCAATCATAGAGATTAATATAATACTCCAGAAAGGGAAAGGGTTTTCAAGGATATATTTAAACAAATTTAATATTTTGGTTTTTTCGTAAATATTTGGTTTAAATAAAACAGCATAAATATTTATTGATAAAGCAAGAGTCCAAACGAAAATTTCAGCAATAAACATTCTAATTTTAAGAATCAATCTTAAAGGAAGATCTATTAGAAATCCAGCATCAGCTATGGGTGTACATAAAACGAAAAAAGACCAAGTTAAAATTGCGACGAAAAAACCTTCCTGGAGTCCATATTTTTTAGCAATATAAGTAAAATAAGCTAAAAAAATTGAAAAAACTAGCAAAAATTTCTTAAAGATGTGTTTTTTTGTTTTGTGGCTAATTAAATCTTTAGGTTTAATTTCAAATGAATCAGGTTTTTTGAACATTTGTAATTTTTATTGAAAGTATGTTGTTTTTAATTAATAGCTGTTAATTTGTAGAAAATTTCAGATTAATATTCATGAATAAACTTTAAAATTGTATTAAAAATTATTAAAATTTAGATACGAAAAGGTTAATTAAAAAGATATTAGTATTTATTAGGTCCAATGACTAAAAATAATCCACCTAAAACAGCAAGGCCAGCAAAAATTCCATAAATAATAGTCTGAGGCTCAGTCAAGAAGTCCAATCGGACGAAGTCCATTATAGCAAAAATGGAAAAAAAAATTGGAATTAAGATTGCTGGAGCAAAAACTTGATAAACAGGAACGTCTTTATCATCGGTTTTAAAAGCTAAAGGTAAAAAAATCAAAGCTACTAAAACTGTCAACGATAACCACAATAAAAATCCAAAAACATCCGAAGCTATTAAATTTATGATTGATATCACTAAAGTAACCGCTGGAAGAATTAAAAAAGTTTTTCTTTTCATTTGTATTTGTTTAAAGCTTTATTTATTATAACAGAGAAAAGAATATTTTCAAAATGATTAGTTGTAATAGTTTCTGGAATGTGTTATTTTAAATAATAAGGAAATTAGTTTTAAAATTAGATAAATGCTTAATTTCAAAATTAATAAAAAATATTTTCATAAAAAACTACAAAATAAAATAGTTCAAAAAAGGTTGAAAATCAGTAGTTTGTTTTTAATGGGTTTTTTGTTGGGATTAGTTTTTAAAGTTCAAGCTTCCCAGACAATTTTAATAGGGTACGAAGATTATAAAATTTTAAAAAGCAATGAGAATTTAATTGAAAATAAAACAATTCAGTTAAACAACAAACAGTAAAATAAACCTTATTTTTAAATAAAAAAATGACTGAAAAAAATAAAAATAAGGAGGGAAAAAATAAGGAAAAAGACAAAAAAAAGAAGGATAAGATTAACAGAATTAAAATAAGTTCCAGTCAAGCTGAAAAATCAGGAGAGGGGATGACTTATGATGAGATTCAGAAACAAGAAAAAAAAGACAAAAAAATTAAGAACTTAGCTTCTTTGGCTATTGTTTTATCTGGTTTGTTTATGGGAAGTTTGTTTATCGATGTGATTGAGCTGATAACTAAAAACGGTTACTCAGAAAGAGCTTTGAGAGAAGCGGAAGTTTTTGAGCTAGGCGATAAAACTTGGGTAGCTTATAAAGAACCTGCCATCCAAGTCGATGTTTTAGTAGTTGAAAATGAAGCAGATTGTCCAAATTGTAATGCTGATGAAATTCTGGTCTGGATGAAAAAATTTATTCCAACTATGGTGATCAATGAAGTCAAAGAAACTTCTGCAGAAGGCCGGAATATGATTGAGGAATATAATCTGAAAACTATTCCAGCTTTTCTTTTCGATTTAAATATACAAGAATCAAATTTTTTTAACGAAGAACAAGTTAAGGAGATTTTCAACAAAAAAGAAAAAAAGTTTGTTTTAAGCGCTAGTTCTCTTGGCGTGCCAGTCGGAAAATATTTAGAAGCTCCTTCTGAGAATAAAAATGATATAATAATAGGAAAGCCTGATGCACAAGTTAAAATAGTCACATTTTTTGATTTTCAGTGTCCTTATTCCAAGCTTTTCTATAATACCTTAAAGGAGGCCCGAGGGGAATTTTCAGAAGAACAACTGACTTTAGTTTTTAAAAATTTCCCCTTGGATCTATATGATCAATCATTTAATGCTAGTTTGGTTGGACGGTGCGCTTATCAACAAGGAAAATTTGAACCGATGGCTGACTTACTTTTTGAGAAACAGGAGGAATGGTCAACTTCAGGGGATTTTAAAATTTTCAATCAATATTCTTCCAGAATAGGATTGGATACAAAAAAATTTGATGAATGTGTAAATTCTTCAGAGATGCAAAATTTAATTCAAAAATCTATTGATCAAGCAGATGTTTTTGGAATTAATAATACTCCCACGGTTTTTATTGGAAAAGAAATTTTGACTGACTTGTTTCAAAAAAGTGATATAGTGGAAGCGATTAGTGAAAGGCTGGAGTAATATTTGAATTGAGAATAAAAAAATATATGCACTCTGGATTGGCGTATAAGACATTTTTAATTGAAAATAAAAATAAGAAAATGAAAAAAGAAATATTTGAAATAATAATTTACGGTAGAGGCGGACAGGGAGCCAAAACTACTGCTGAAATAATAGCTCAGTCATCATTAAAAGGAGACAAATATGTCCAAGCTTTTCCTGAATTTGGGCCTGAAAGAAGCGGTGCACCAGTTCGAACTTTTGTTAGAATTTCCGATAAACCGATTAAAACTAGAGAGCCCATTGTTAATCCAGATTGTTTTATGGTTTTGGACGAAACGCTTTTGGAAGTTTTTGAAGGCTTTGAAAAACTAGGTGAAAATTCAGTTTTGATTATAAATACTAAAAAAAATGAGGAAGAGATTCTGAAAAATATTGAATTTAAAGGTAAATTGATTTTGATTGATGCTTCTGGAATTTCAATGAAAATTATAAAAGAAAATCGTCCCAATACTGTGATTTTAGGAAAATTTTCAGCCGTTACTAAAAAGGTCGACTTAGAAGATATAATAAAAGTTTTCAGAATTAAATACTCAGAAAAAATTGGAACAGAAAAAACCAATCTCAATATTAAAGCGATTAATTTTGCTTATGAAGAATAAAGAAACAAAACCTCAAGAATTAGGAGGTGTAATAAAAAATGATGTTAAAAATTATCCCAGAACTGGCGAATGGTCTCAATTCAAGCCAGAAATTTCTGATAAATGTATTGTTTGCAAGCAATGTGTAAAGGTTTGTCCAGAAGGGGTTTTGAGAGTAAAAAAGAAAGAAGGTAAAGAAAAAATAGAAATAGATTATGATTATTGCAAGGGTTGCGGAATTTGTGCTGAAAACTGCCCATTGAAAGCAATATCAATGAAAAATAAGTAAAGAGGCTGTTTTCAAATATCTTTTTTACTGTAAAATTATAATTTTGGCTAAATTTTATAAAAATTTTTTGCCTTTTCTTCAATTAGTAGACAAGGCTGAAACTTCGAAAACTGTTTGAAAAATTTATCTTTAAATTTTAATTTTTCATTGCAAAACCGTATTTGGAGACAGTTTTATAATTGTTAGTATATTAAAAATGAAAAAAGACGATTATTTGATTATTGATTTTGATAGCACTTTTATTAAACTGGAAACTTTAGAAGAGCTGGCTAGGGAGGCTTTGAAGAATAATTCTCAAAAAGAAAATATTCAAGATAGAATAAAAAAAATTACCAGGCAAGGAATGTACGGAAAATTGTCTTTTGAAGATTCCTTGAAAAGACGTTTGGCCTTATTTTCAGCCAATAAAAATGACATAAAAAGAGTTAATTTGAAAATTAAAAACAACATTACTGAATCTTTCAAAGAGAATAAAGATTTTTTTAGAGAAAATGGAAAAAATATTTTTGTGGTTTCGGGAGGATTTAGTGAATGTATTTTTCCAGTTACTGATGATTTTGAAATATCAAGGGAAAATATTTTGGCTAATGATTTTGAATTTAATTCTGAAGGCTCAGTAATAGGCATAAATGAAAAAAATTTAGCCTCTAAGACTCAGGGTAAAGTTAGACAAGTCGAAAATTTAAAATTAAAAGGTAGAATTTTCGTAATAGGAGATGGCTGGACTGATTTTGAAATAAGAAAAGAAAAAAAAGCTGATTATTTTTTAGCTTTTACTGAAAATATACGAAGAGAAAGTGTGGTTGACTTAGCGGATGAGGAGATGATAAATTTCAATAAAGTGATTAAATTTGTAAAAGATAATTAGGATTTAAGACGTATGGATTAAGATGAAAAGCTAAACACCAAATAATAAATAATAAATAACAAATAAGTATTAAATTTAAATTTTAAAAACTTTAGTTTTGAATTTTGAAAATTGTAAGTTGTTGTTTGTCTATAATTTGAGATTTTGAATTTGTAATTTTAAAAATATTATGTTAAATAAAAATAAAAGAGTAGCCTTGTCTGGTGGTTTCGCTGTTGGAGAAGCAATAAATCAAATAAATCCTGACGTAATGGCGGTTTATCCAATCACGCCACAAACTCCAATTGTGGAATATTTCGCTAAAAAACAAGCCGACGGAAAAGCTGACACTGAAATTATTCAGGTTGAGTCAGAACACAGCGCCATGAGTGCTTGTATCGGAGCCTCAGCCTCTGGAGCAAGAACGATGACGGCCTCTGCTTCTCAGGGGGTTATGTATATGATGGAGGTTTTACCAGTGGCTTCAGCAATGCGTTTACCGATTGTGATGGCGGTAGCTAATCGGGCGATTTCTGGTCCTATTAATATTCACTGTGATCATTCTGATGCGATGGCAATGAGAGATACTGGTTGGATTCAAATTTTTTCTGAAAATGTTCAAGAAGCCTATGACAATACTTTGATTGCAATGAAATTAGCGGAAAAAGTTTTATTACCAGCGACTGTTAATTTAGATGGATTTATTTTATCTCACAGTGTGGAAAATTTGGAAATTTTAGCAGACGGCAAGGTTTATAAATTTATTGGTGAATATAAGCCTAAACAGAGTTTATTGGATTTTGATAATCCTAAAACTTTTGGTTCAGTTGCTTTACCTAATAGCTATTTTGAATTTAGAAAACAAATTTATGATGCAATGGAGGAGGCTAGAGATGAATTTGATCAAGTGGTTAAAAAATTTGGGGAAATTTCTGGTAGAAAATATGAAAAAATAGAAACCTATAAAATAAAAGATGCCGAAGTTGTTATGGTAGCAATGGGATCAACCTGTGGAACAATTTCTAGTGTAGTGGATAAGATGAGAGCTGAAGGTAAGAAAGCGGGATTATTAAAAATTAGATTGTTTAGACCATTTCCTTATAAAGAAATAGAGAAAGCTTTAAAAAATATTAAAAGAGTGGTGGTGATGGATAGAAATATGACTTTTGGTAGTCATCAAGTTTTGGCTAGTGAAATTCAAAAAGCTTTGGGTCGAGAAACCGAAAGCGTGGTTTATGGACTAGGAGGAAGAGATATTTATGAAAAGCAGATTGAGGAGATATTTGAGAAAAAAGGTGAAGGAGTTTATTTTATGATGTAAGATGAAATTTAAGCGCCAAATAACGAATAAGCATTAAATTTAAATTTTCAAAACTTTAGTATCGAATTTTGAAAATTATAAGTTGTTATTTATTTGTAATTATAGATTTTGAATTTGTAATTTTTAAATTAATATTTAAACTATATGTCTAAAAATAAAAAAAAATTTTCTACCTCCACTACCTGTGCCGGTTGTCCAATTGGTTTAGTGGCTAGTACCGTTTTAAACGCCACAGACAATCCAATCGCCGTTACCAATGCTACTGGTTGTATGGAAGTCACTACTACTATTTATCCGAACACTTCCTGGAAAGTTCCCTATATTCATAGCGTTTTTGCTAATGCGGGGGCAACTATTTCCGGAATGGAAACGGCTTATAAGGCTTTAAAAAAAAGAAACAAAATTTCTAATAACAAAAGAAAAGAAGTAAAATTTGTAGCCTTTGGAGGAGATGGGGGAACTTATGATATTGGCTTACAATCACTTTCTGGCGCTTTAGAGAGGCGACACAATTTCCTATATGTTTGTTATGATAATGGAGCTTATATGAATACTGGAAATCAAAGAAGCGGAGCCACTCCCTATGGTGCTTCAACTGAAACTACTCCTATCGGAAAAGAATCTTTTGGTAAGGATGTAAAAAGAAAAGATTTAATGGCTATTGTAGCCGCTCACCAGATTAAATACGCAGCTACAGCTAATATCGGATTTTTAGATGACTTTAAAACTAAGGTTGAAAAAGCTTTTGATACCAAGGGCCCGAGTTTCATTTTAGTTTTTTCTCCTTGCCCTAATCAATGGAAATTTCAAGCTCATAAAACAATTGATATTGGTAGATTGGCCACTGAGACAAACTTTTGGCCTTTATATGAAATTATTAATGGAGAATATGAAATTAATTATAAACCTCAAAGCAGAAAGAAGATTGAAGAATTTCTAGGAACTCAGGGAAGATTTAAGCATATCTTTCAACATAAAAATAAAAAGCAAATAATTTTTGATATTCAAGAAAAAGTTGATGAAAATTGGGAAAGAGTGAAGTATTTAGAAGAAACAGGTGCTAGTATCTAGTATAAATTATTAAATATGCGGGATTTTTTTAATTTTAAAAATTGATTGATTTGAGTAAATACCAAGTTCTTATTATACATTGTCCAGCTAATTCTACTTTTATTTTTATTACTCAATCGTGGTTTATCTGCAATGAAAAAGGGAAAATTTCTAGATGAGAAGTTTTATTTAAAAAAATAAAGATGATAATTATTTATACATAAATCATAAAGAACTTTTTGAGATATCTCCTTTCCGTGTTCTTTTTGAACAAAGAAAATACTTTAGCGCTCAAAATTGAAATGGTCTAGTTGATTATTACTTAAAATTAAAAGAAGAGAGACTGAAAAAATAGCTAAATTAGTTTAAAAAAGTAAACATAATTGTCCTTATCTTAATAAATATTAATTAATTGAAAGTAATAGCAATACTTATTCTCAATAGATTTTAAATCAGTTTAATAAGTTCAAAAAAATATTACCTTGAAATGCTTTTGGCAAAAATTATGATTTTAAACAAAAAAATAAAAAAGTGTTTGTTGTTTGTGAGATACAACTATGGTATACATTGAAGTTGGAGCTCTAAACTTAGTTAATTATTAATTTTGAATTTTTAAAATATAGAAATTAGTAATTTGTAAATAATTGTTGTATATTAAGATGATCAATTTAAAAAATTTTTGTCAGTATTTGATAAACGATTACTAGCAGATAATAACCGATAACCTTAGGCTATGGAAATTTTAATAATAATAATTTCAATATTTTTTTTAATCCTATTAGCTGGGGGAATTTTTATGTTGAACCAAAAATTAGCTGAATTGAAAAAAGGGACAGAGGAGGATAAATCGATGTTAATGATACAAGAGAGAATGGGTCATTTATCTCAAGTGATGGACCAAAAATTATCTGAAATAAATAAAATCACTGAAAGTCAGTTGAAAGATAGCAGTCAAGTTTTTCAAAAAATGTCTAAAGGCTTGTCGAAGGAGAGTCGAAGTTTATTCGAACAAATCAATACTCAGTTCAATGAAATGAGTAAACACTCCAATCAATCTATTAAGGATGTGACTGAGAAATTAACTAAACTAGATGAAACTAATAAAAAAGTGGTGAATTTTTCTTCTCAGCTCCAAGATTTACAAGATATTTTGAAAAATCCTAAACAAAGAGGAGTGCTGGGAGAATATTTTTTAGAAGAAACCTTGAAAAATGTTTTACCACCGCACAATTTTAAAATGCAATATAAATTTAAAGATGGGGTGATTGTAGATGCAGTTATTTTTGTTAAAGATAAAATTATCCCAGTTGATTCAAAGTTTTCCTTAGAGAAATATGAAAAACTTTTGAAGTGCAAAAAAGAAGATCGAGAAGGTTTGATTAAGGATTTTAATTTGGATTTGAAAAACCGAATTGATGAAACCTCAAAATATATTAAACCTAAAGAAGGTACAATGGAATTTGCTTTTATGTTTATTCCCTCTGAATCAATTTATTATGATTTATTGATTAGACGAGTGGGCTCAACACATCGAGATTTAGTGGAGTATGCTTTTAAAGAAAAGCATGTGGTGATTGTTTCCCCGACTTCATTTTTAGCTTATCTTCAAACGGTTTTGCAAGGGCTTCGATCTTTGCAAATCGAAGAATCAGCCAAAATGATTCAAAAAAATGTGGAAAAATTAGGACGACATTTAAAGAGTTACGAAGAATTTTTTGGAAAAGTGGGTAATTCTTTATCAACTACTGTTAATCATTATAATAATGCCAATAAGGAGCTAGGTAAGGTTGATAAAGATATTTTACGAATTGTGGAAAAAAAGGACCTAACTTTAGTAGAAAGATCGGATATAGAAAGGCCTAAAAACGATTAAAACAAAGTATGCTTAATTATTTAATACACAAATCTTTTTTGGGTTTAGTTTTGATGTCGGCCAATGAAAAAGGTTTTTGTTGGGTTGAAATAGGTAATTCAAAGGATAAGCTACTTAGTAATTTCGAGAAAAGGTTTAAAAATGAGAAATTTCGCAAAGTAATTAAAACGGATAATAAATATTTTTTAACACTAACAGCTTATTTAGAAGGAATTGGCTCTTGGGAGGTGTTGCCTTTTGATCTAAGGTCAACTGATTTTAAAATAAAAGCTTGGCGATATATGCAAACAATTCCAGCTGGACAAACTCAGTTTTATAGTCAAGTTGCCAAAGCCATTGGAAAGCCTAAAGCTTATAGAGCTGTAGCAAGAGCTTGCGCTACTAATCCAATTTTATTGGTCATTCCTTGTCATAGAGTTATTCCTAAGCTAGCTGGTATCGGAAATTTTAGTGCCAGAATAGAAAATAAACAAAAATTATTAGAAAAAGAAGGTTATTTTATTAAAAATTAAGTTTTGATAATTAAACTAGTTTTAAAAGATTTTAAAAAAGAGATTTGAAATAAATTTTTATACTAATTATAGCAAAACTTAAGACATCTCTTCAGAAAATAAATTAATTAGAGATTGTTCTTAATTTAGTATAATTGATCGTTTTAATTTTTTAGAGGTCTCTCTATATCCCCCGTAAAAAACCTCTCTAGTCATAGAATTATTTTTGCAGAAGACCTGGATTTCAAATTTAAGCTGTATTTTGTTAGATTTTTGGTTTATAATTATTTCAAGTAACAGCAGGATTATAAAAAAGTATGGAAAATTAAATGAAGTTTGGAATGATAAATTTAGTTATTATTTTAAAGAAAGTTTTATGGCAGAAGCCGTTGATCAAATTAAAGAGCGACTGAATGTCTCTGAACTGATTGGAGAATATTTGAAGTTAGAAAAAGCCGGAACAAACTATAAAGCTCTGTGCCCTTTTCACAATGAAAAAACTCCTTCTTTTATGGTGAATGCTGAAAGAAATTTTTGGTATTGTTTCGGTTGTCAAAAAGGTGGGGACATTTTTTCTTTTATAATGGAAATTGAAGGACTGGATTTCAGGGAAGCCTTGCAAAGACTAGCTGAAAGAACTAATGTGGAATTGCCAAAATTTAAACCTACTAATCCAAAAATCAAAAATCAAAAAGAAAAACTTTATGAAATATTAGAACTGTCTTGCAAATTTTATGAATATCAACTGGAAAAATTAGAAAAAGCCAAAGTAGTAAAAAAATATTTGAAAGATAGAAAAATAAAATCTGAAGAATTAAAAGAATTTAGAGTTGGTTTTGCTAGATCTGGGTGGAGGAATTTATTAGAATTTCTATTGAGTAGAAAGTTCGATTTAGCAGACATTGCTCGTTCTGGTTTGGTAGTTCAAAAAGACGAAACAACAGGAGCTTTATCGGAAGATTATTATGACCGATTCAGAGAGAGGATTATGTTTCCAGTGATTGATGTGGTGGACCGAGTGGTGGGATATTCAGCCAGGGTAATGCCTGGAGGAGATGATTCAAGCGCTAAATATGTTAACACTTCCCAGTCTTCAATTTATGATAAAAGCAAAGTAATTTATGGTTTGAGTCAAGCTAGGATGGAAATTAAAAAACAAGATTTCGTAGTAATAGTGGAGGGAAATTTAGATGTAATTGCTTCTTTTAGTGCTGGAGTGAAAAACACAGTAGCCGTTTCAGGGACAGCTTTGACCAAGGAACAAATCAATCTTCTCAAGAGATACACTAAAAATTTCAAACTTTGTTTTGATATGGACGAAGCTGGTCAAAAAGCTGTTACCAAAAGTGTGCAATTATGTTTAATGGAAAATTTAGATGTTGAGATTATTTTATTACCCAAAGGATTTAAAGATGTTAATGATTTAGTGATTGAAAAACCCAAAGATTGGAGCGAGGCAATCAAAAACTCTCAACAAGTTATGGATTATTTTTTCTCTAATATTGTTAATAAAAATGATAAAAATAACCCTAAAGGTAAGAAAAAAATTGCTCACGAGCTTTTAAATATCATTAAAGACATTTCTGACCTTATAGAGCAAAGTTACTGGCTTAGGAAGCTTAGCGAAGAAATAAACATCAAGGAGGATGTATTGACGGAGTTCTTAGAACAGGTTAAATTAAAAGAAAATAAAATTAAACGAAAAGATTTAGATTTACCAAAAAATAAACGAATAAAAGTTGGTAAAGCAGTAATAATTCAATTGCAAGAAGGTTTGCTGGGTTTGGCGTCTATGTTTCCGAAAGAACTTAAATCTGAAATAGAAAAATTTGAAATTGATTTATTGGACGAAAATTGTAAAGATATTTGGAATAAGATTTTAGCAGGAAAAACCAAAAAAATAGCTGATATTATAGGGAGACTAGAAATGCAAACAAAATATACATTTAATCAAGATGAAATAAAGGAAAAGGAGTTAGATTTTAAAAAAGAATGGCAAGACATTAATAAGAAACTTCAAATTATAAAAAAAGAGGAGCAATTATCTAACATAATTAAAGATATCAAAATAGCAGAAGAACAAGACGACGAGGAAAGTCTGAATTTATTAATGGAAGAATTTTCAAAAATTTCTAAAAAATTAGAAAAATTAAAAAAATAATATGACAAAAAAGGATATTGGTAAAAAAGAAAAGGTGATTTCGTCTGAAAAAAAGAAAGATCTTAAAAATAAAAACATTAAAAAACCAGAAAAAAAAACAGTTTCAAAAAAAAGGAAAAAACCTAAAAGCAAGGAAGCTGTTTTTGAGAACAAAAAAATAGAAAATTTAATCAAAAGAGGTCAGCAAAGAGGTTTTGTAACAGAGGAGGAAATTTTACATGAGTTAGGGGACATTGAGAAAAACATTGAAGATTTAGAAATTTTTTATGATGGAGCAGAAAAACATGGAGTTAAAGTTTTGTCTTTTGAAGACGTAATAAAAGGAGAAATTGAAAGAGAAATTCAGTTTAAAGAGGTGAAAAAGCAAAAGAAACAAGATAAAGATAAGAAATTTAATCTTAATTCGAAAACAAAGTCTAAAGCACCAAATTCTATTGTTGAAAAAAGAGAAATTAAAGAAGTAGCCGATTTCAAAGATACTGATTCTATTCAAATGTATTTGAGGGAAATTGGTAAAGTTGACTTATTAACTCAAGAAGAAGAAGTTTCTTTAGCCAAAGCTATAGAAAAAGGTGATCAAATGGCTAGACAAAAGTTGACTGAAGCTAATTTGCGATTAGTGGTTTCTATTGCCAAAAAATATGTTGGTAGAAGTCATAGTTTATCGTTTTTGGATTTAATTCAAGAAGGCAATATTGGATTGTTTAGGGCGGTAGAAAAATTTGATTATCGACGAGGGTATAAATTCTCAACTTATGCTACTTGGTGGATCAGGCAAGCTGTTACTAGAGCAATTGCTGATCAATCTAGAACAATTAGGATTCCAGTTCATATGGTAGAAACTATCAATAAATATATTCAAGTGGTCAGAGGTTTAGTTCAGGAATTAGGCAGGGAGCCTTTACCAGAAGAAATTGCAGTGGAAATGAATTTGGATGTTAAAAAAGTTCGACATATTATTAAAGTTTCTCAAGAAACTATTTCGTTAGAGACTTCTATTGGCGGAGACGATAGCGACAGTGTTTTGAGCGATTTTGTTGAAGATACTGACTCTGTTACTCCCAGTCAAATTGCTTCACAAACTTTGTTAAAAAAACATCTAAATGAAGTTTTGGAACAGTTAACCCTGCGAGAACAAAAAATTCTAAGAATCAGATTCGGCTTGGAAGATGGAGTAATGCATACTTTAGAGGAGGTAGGGAATGAATTTGGAGTAACCAGAGAAAGAATTAGGCAAATTGAAGCTAAAGCGTTGGAGAAAATAAGGTCTATGAAAGGAATGGAAAAACTTAAAGATTACTAGTCTTTTAACAGGATATAGGAAACAAGGATGCAAGAAATAAATAAATTTTAAATTAAAATATTTACATTTCAAACAAAAAATCTTCGATTTTTTAATTTTAATTATTTTAATCTGCTTGTATCTTAGAATTTATTTTTTTAAGTATTAAAAAATTATTATGAGTTTTTTTAATTTTGGAAAAAAGGATGATGACAATGAACCAGCTAATCCAAAGATGAGTAGTATGACGGATAAAATGGATGAAATGATGGATAAAGTGGATACTTCAAAAATGTCTCGAAAAGAAAGATGGGCCTTGAAGCTTTTTAGAAAGATGCCTAAAGCCAAGAGAGAAGAAGCAATGAGAAAAATGATGAATCCGCAAAATATTTTAAAAGAAAAAGATAAAATTATCAAACAATTAGATGATACGGTTAAGGCTGGGCAGATGACTAAACAGGAAGCCGATCAAATGAAAAGTCAGTTGGGATTGAGGTAATGCTTAATTATTCGGTAAATTTCCTTGTCAAGAGCTCTACTGTTTGCTTGTTGCACTAACTTAATATTAACTTGAAAAGGAGTGTAAAATGAAAAAGAAAATTAGATTTGTATTGGAGAAATTTAAATTTAACCGAGAAAATCAAGAGATAGAGCATTCACCTTGTTGTTTTATAGGAATAAAAAAACCAGGATTAATTTTTTTTGAGCTTTTGTTTAAAAAGGTATCGGAATAAATTTTTCAGTACCTTTTAAATTTTAAAAGCCTTTACAGATGTTTATCTAAACGGCTTTTAAGTTTTTTAACGTAAAATTAAATAGGATCTAGGACGCTTCAATATTTTTAAATGTTAAAGTATTCTAGATCCTTATTCTTTGCATTTTTATTTTTTAAATTGACAAAAATATTTTTTTTGCTAATCTGATTCTAACAGAGTTTTGTTCTTTCCATTTTCTAAATATTGACTTGAAAATTAAATTAAAGGAGGTACTAATGACTAAGAAAGTTAATCAAAGGCAAATTCGTCATTTAACAGTAGCTTTAATTCAGTCCAGGTATTATTCAGAAGAAATAGAAGAAGAAGCTAAGATTGATTTGAAGTTTGTCAAAGCTTTGCAACTTTTTTTCGTTGATTCCAAGGGTAAAGATGTTGAAAGGGTTGTTAATGCTTTTAGAACAATTTTGCCGGATTTTTTCAGTGAAATACCCGGGAGAAACTTTCTTGAAGCAAAAACAAAGCTTTGTATCTCTGAATTTTTAATGAAAAATATGGAGTCTATAAAATATAAAGTGGCTCAGGAGATTTTGTTTTATAATTTCAAATTTGATACAGGAAAGATCTACAAAATTCATCCGCAGAAAGTTTAAAAAATCTGCTTCTATAATTCTAACAACAAAGACCAAAATTAAAATTTAATTTTGGTCTTTATTTTTTTGAAATATTTTTAAATAGTAGATTTATTTAAAAAAAGAAGGTTAAAATGCTAAAAAATGTTGTAGAAAATTTAGGAGTACAATATAAATTATTAAGTCTTGTTTTTTAATAAAAGAGAAAGTGGAACGGATTGCTTCAAATATTTTAAAGATCTTAAAAGTTATGAATGTTTGAATTGTAAGACTATAAGCGATTTTAAAAAAAAATTAACAGTGTTTTGGAGTATTTTTAATAAGACACCCTTAAATTGTTTATAAATTGTTAATAACTTTAGATGATTCAGAGAAAATTATAGTTTAAAGTTATTAGAGATATCTCTTTATACATCTTAAATAGGCTGTTTTTTGATAATTATCTTTCATAAAAAGGTTTAATGGAGTGAAATATTTGACAAGTATAGGTTGGTGGTTTAAAATGGTACCAGGTGGTGAAAGGTGGGGAAATTTTGAAAAATATTCAGCACTAGATATCTGACATTCGTTAAATATTCAATAAATTAATAGCTATTTTTATAAATTTTATGTTCATCGGAGAATACAAACATTCAATAGATAACAAAAAAAGATTGGCATTACCTGCTAAGTTTCGAAATGATTTTAAGGGTGGCAAGGTGGTTGTAACTCGAGGACTTGACCAATGTTTATTTATCTATCCGATGGAAGAATGGGAAAAAATAGCTGAAAAATTGGGGAATATGCCGATAGGAGAAAAGGCCACTAGGAGTTTTGTTCGTTTGATGTTAGCTGGGGCAATTGATATTGATTTAGATTCTCAAGGAAGAATCGTAGTTCCGGATTATTTGAAAAAATACGCTAAGTTGGAAAAAAAGGTAACAGTAGCTGGACTTTTCAATAGATTAGAGATTTGGGATGAAGAAGTTTGGGATAATTATAAAATTGGAGCAGAAAAGGATCAAGACAAGATAGCTGACCAATTAGGTAAACTTGGAGTTTATTAGGAGTCAAGTTTTTAGTACATTTCTTCGTCAGATTTTCCGTTACTTGTTTGTCACACCAATTAAGTGTACCTCGCTTGTTGTTCAAATTTGTCTTGAATTGTACTCAAAAATTCTTGGAATTTTTTATTTAAAAATTGAAAACTGAAACATTGTGATTTGAAAATTAATATATATATGCATAAAACAGTTCTATTGAGGGAATCAGTCGAAAATTTAAAATTAAAACCTGGAATGGTAGTAGTGGATGCAACGCTAGGTGCGGGAGGTCATAGTAAATTGATATCAGAAAAAATAGGAGAAAAGGGACTTTTAATTGGTTTGGATTTAGATCAGAAGGCTATAAACGAATTTAAAGAAAAAATAAACAAAGAAAAAATAAAAACAAAAGTATTTTTATTTAAAGAAAATTTTGTTGATATTCCAAAAATATTAAAGGAATTAAAAATAGAGAAAGTCGATGCAATTATAGCTGATTTGGGCTGGAGAATAGAACAAGTTAAAAATAAAGAATACGGAATGAGTTTTCAAGTTGATGCACCTTTGGATATGAGATTAGGGAGAGACGGAAAATTGACTGCCAGAATAATTGTCAATTTAAGGAAGGAGAAAGAATTGGCAGAAATATTTTTTAAATACGGAGAAGAAAAAAATAGCAGAAGAATAGCCAATGCTATCATTGATTATCGTAAAAATAAAAAAATAGAAACCACCAAAGAATTGGAAAAAATAGTAATTGAAAGTAGTAGGGTGAAAAAAGGTTATTTTAATCCAGCTACTAGAGTTTTTCAGGCGTTGAGAATTGTAGTTAATAACGAATTGAAAAATCTGGAAATTTTTTTAGAAAATTCAACTGAAATTTTAAAACCAGGAGGAAGAATAGCGGTTATAAGCTTTCATTCTCTTGAGGATAGAATAGTCAAACGGTTCTTTAGGGCAAATACGGGGGGATGTATTTGTCCCAAAGAACTTCCGGTGTGTGTTTGCAGTCAAGAGCAGAAGTTGAAAATAATTAATTCCAAACCGATTACTGCTTCAAGAGAAGAGTTGGAAGAAAATATTCGCTCTAGGAGTGCTAAGTTAAGAGTAGCAGAGAAGTTTTGAGTACGCCTTACTGTATATTTATTTTTTTCTTAAATTTTGATTAAATATTTAATTTCCATCAACTTTATAAAAGAATTTTAAAAACTAATTTTTAAAAAAACGATGAAAAAGTCGATGCTAATAAAAAACTGTCAAACCTTTAATTCAAAAAAAGAATTGAAAAACAATAAAAGTTTCGAGGGATTTTTCAATATGAGAGTAGTTTTTAAAAGCTTGATTTTAGTAGTGGCTTTTTTTGGACTGGCTTATGTTTTTCAAATAAATAAGTTAGCTACTATGGGTCAAGAAATCAACAGTAAAGAAAAACTTTTAAAGGAATTAAGAGAGAAAAACAAAACTTTTAAGATTAAGATTGCTCAATTGAAATCTAGTTATTACCTGGAAAAGGAAAGGGAAAGATTAAACTTAGTCAATCCTGATCAAGTAAGTTTTGTCGAAATTGATCAAGAAGATTCAGTGGCAATGATAAATTCAGAATTTTAAAAAAACTTGGAGGAGGGCCTCTCCATAAGTTCAAATTTTTATGTTTAAAAATAATTCTGAAAAAAATCAAAATCAAGAAGAAGTTTTTAGGAAAAAATTGAATACCCTATCCTTTTTGATTTTGATTTTGTTCGGAGTAGTTTTTTTTCGTTTGTACACCCTTCAAGTCAAAAGTTATGGTTATTATAAAGAAAAGGCTGATAAACAGCATTTTTCTCACTCTGTTTTAAATTCAAGGCGAGGTGAAATTTTTTTAAGTGAAGACAGTGGCCTAATTCCGGTAGCTACTAACAAGGAGATGTTTACCGTGTACGCTATCCCCGATAACATCGGAGAGGAAGCCGATCTTTTGTCTTACAAGGTAAGCGAGATTTTAAATTTAGAAAAAACGGAGGTTTATGAAAGTTTGTCAAAGAAAGGAGATGTCTATGAACCTTTAAAAAGGAAAACAACCGAAGAAGAAGCCAATAAGATTAGAGAGCTTGATCACAAGGGGATTAAACTGGAAGAAGAAGTTTGGCGTTATTATCCCAATAAATCCCTAGCTGCTCAAGTGGTGGGTTTCGAAGGTTTTAACGATGATGAAAAAACTGGTTTGTATGGAATAGAGAAAATGCATAATAATTTATTATTGGGCAAAAGTGGCTGGTTGAAACAAGAAAAAGATGCAGGCAGTCGTTGGATTTCAGTGGGTGAGAGATTAATTAATCCAGCCCAGGATGGAAATAGCATAATATTGTCGCTGGACTATGCAGTTCAGTTTAAAGCTGAATTGGTTTTAAGAAATGCAGTAAAAAAACATAAAGCTGAGGGAGGAAGAATTATAGTTATGAATCCCCACGATGGCGATATAATTGCTATGGCACAAGAACCAACCTTTGATTTAAATAATTTTTCTGAAGTTGAAGATCTTAGTCTTTATTTAAATTCTAACGTTAATCATGTTTATGAATGTGGTTCAGTGTTTAAGGCTTTCACTATGGCAGCTGGTTTAGATGCTGGAGCAATTGAGGTTGAAGATACTTTTGTTGACACTGGCTCAGTAAGTATCTCTGGCTATACTATTAAAAATTCAGAGGAAAAAGTCTATGGAAAACAAACCATGACTGGAATAATCGAAAATTCAATTAATACTGGAGTGATTTTTGTTGAGAAAAAACTAGGAAATGCTAAATTTTTGGAATATATTGAAAAGTTTGGTTTTGGCAAAAAGACCGGAATCGATTTGCCAGGAGAATTAAACGGGAATATTTCTAATTTAAAGACCAATCGGGACGTTGAATATTATACGGCCTCTTTCGGTCAAGGAATAACGGTTACCCCTATTCAACTGGCTACAGCTTATTCAGTCATCGCCAATGGTGGTGACTTGATGAAACCAAAACTAGTAGGGGCTGTTTTAAGCACTCAAAATCAAAAAAAAAAGATCAAAGAGCAATTTGTTCGGAGGGTTATATCTCAAGATACCTCCAATCAAGTTAGCTTAATGTTAGAGAAGAATGTTACTAATGGACACGGAAAAACCGCTGGGGTTCCTGGCTATCGTTTGGCAGGAAAAACTGGAACAGCCCAAATTTCTGACAAAAAAAAAGGAGGATATGTAGAAGATGCCACCACTGGCTCTTTCATCGGATTTGGTCCAGTGGGTAATCCCGAGTTTGTAGTAGTAGTGATAATCGATGATCCTAAAGATGTTAAATGGGCAGAAAGTACCGCAGGTCCAGTGTTCGGTGAAATGTCTAAATTTATGTTAGAACATTATGGCGTCAAGCCAACCGAAGATTATACTGAGCAAGATTTGGAGAAATTTAAAAGAAGTCATAGTTATTTAAACGCTATGAATCAAGAAGATCAGGACATCAAAAAAGATAATTTAGAGAAAAAAGAATAAATTGAGGCTAATTAAAATTATAGGAAAATACATAAAATGAAAAAAAGAATTATCCAGGAAGTTTTGAAAATGATGGCAAAATTAGTTCTGAATAAAAGAAAGCCGATTGTGGTTGGAATAACTGGTAGTGTGGGAAAAACTACTACTAGGGAAGTGGTGGTTAAAATTTTATCTATAAAATTTAAAGTAAGAGGTAATCAAAGGAACTATAACACTGAAATTGGAGTGCCTTTGACTATATTGGGTTGTCAAATTGATTACAATAAAAATAAAATTTTGCAAATTTTTGGAATTATTTACTATTGGCTTCGAGCGATGGTTTTTGATAAAGAATATCCAGAAATTTTAGTTTTAGAGATGGGAGCTGATAAACCAGGCGATATTAAATATTTTTGTAACTTTATTCCGATAAATGTTGGAGTATTAACTGATATAGGAATTTCTCATTTAGAAAATTTTAAAACTAAACAAAATTTAGCTACTGAAAAAGGTTATTTATTAAGAAATGTTGTCAATAATGGAATGGCTATTTATAATTATGATAATAAGACTGTAAGAGATATTGGGCAGAAGATGTCAACTAGTAGTATAAGTTATGGTTTGGACGTAAAAGCCAAAATGAAAGCTACGGAGATAGTCAATAAAATTGAAATAAATTCAGAGTTTCAAAAAAATGAGGGAATAATTTTTAAACTTGATTATCAAGGAAAGGTTTTACCAGTTCGTTTAAAAAATTGTGCTGGGAAAGGAATTATTTATTCAGTTTTAGCTGGTTTTTCAGTGGGAATTTATTTTCAATTGAATTTAATTGAAATGATTGAATCTTTGGAAAATTTTGTTCCATATTCTAGAAGATTGAATTTAATTAAAGGTAAAAATAACTCTCTAATTATTGATGACTCCTACAATAGTTCTCCTGATAGTTTGGATTTAGCTTTAGATTTAATGAAAGATATTAAAGCTCAGAGAAAAATAGTTATTCTGGGAGATATGTTAGAGTTAGGAGAGGAAGAGAAAAACAGTCATAAACAAGTGGGAGCTAAGGTTGCTGAATTAAAACCCGAGTATTTTGTTGCCATTGGGAAAAGAATGGAAGAAGCAGTTCAAAGTTATTCGAAAATAATTAAGAAGGAGGATAAGGTTATGGTTTTTGAAAACTCTCAGGAAGCTTTAGAAATAGTAGGGAAAATAATTGAAACTGGAGATCTAGTTTTAGTTAAGGGTTCTTTCGGGATGAAAATGAATAAAATAACAGATTATTTAATGAAGTAGATTTTGAAAGACTGTTTTTAATCATATCTCTATAGTGAAAAATTATAATTTTACAGCGAAAAGGGCATTTGATAACAGTTTCATTAAGGGTTTCATTTGAGACTGTAGGGTTAGTAAATTATTTTCTAAAGATTATTTTTAAAATAATGCTGTAGAATAAAATTCTCAAGACTTTATGGAGCCCAATTAAATATTTTTAAATAAATTTTAAAATTTAATGAAGCAAGCTTTCGATTAATTTTAAAGTTTTGCAAAATTTTCAAAAAAGTAGTAGTATTAAGTTATAAAATATTTTTAAAACAAAAAAATGAAGAAACAAAAAAATATGTCTGTAAATAGACGAGGGTTTACTTTAATCGAGTTATTATTGGTTATAGCTATTATTGGAATTTTGGCGGGAACTATTTTGGTTGGAGTTTCTGGTCAGAGAGAAAAAGCTAGAACGGGAAGAGCCTTAGAGACCATGAATTCTGTTTTACCTTACGCAGTGGAGTGTTATATTACTGGAACCGTTACTAATTCTCCTCAAGCTGGGGGAGGAAATATTTTATGTGGAGCGGTTTCTTATCCTGCCTTAGGAGATGGTTGTCAATACAATACCGGTTTTAATCCTGTTGTTAATGGTGAGTTTAGAGCCACTTGTGGGACGCATACTATAATTTGCGATGTTGATACTGATGGTAATTGCGAAGTTAGTTAAAAAATAATTTAGAATTTTAAGCAAGAAATTATTTCCAATGGATATTTTTAAAACGCTAATTAACTGAGTCGATTTTTTAAAGTTAGGCTAGAAAATGGTTAAACAAAAATATATAACAGTTTTAGATATCGGTTCTTCTTTCGTTAGAGTAGTTATTGCGGAGGTTGGTTCTCAGGATAAGCCGAGAGTAGTCGGAGTTGGAAAAACTTCTTCTTTGGGTATGAGAAAAGGAGCAATTATCGATTTGGAGGAGGTAGTTAAATCTATTAAGAGCTCGGTGGAGAAGGCTGAGAGAATGTCTGGGATTCGAGCGGAAGATGTTTTTGTGACGGTTGGGGGAAGAAATTTGAGATGTGTTTCCACTAAAGGTGTGATTGGGGTGGGAAGGGCTGACGGAGAAGTTCGTGAAGAAGATGTGGGAAGAGCTATTGATTCCAGTCAAACTATTAACGTCACTCATAATTATGAAATTTTGCATGTAATTCCGCAGAGCTTTACTTTGGATGATCAAAAGGGAATTCGAGAGCCAGTGGGAATGACTGGCGTTAGATTAGAAATGAGAGGAGTTGTAGTTACTGGCTTTATTCCACATTTAAGAAACATTTCCAAAGTTATTGGAATGGCTAATCTGGATTTAAGCGGTTTTGTTGCCTCACCTTTGGCATCGGCTGAAGCTGTTTTAAATAAAAGACAAAAAGAACTTGGAGTAATTTCTGTTGATATCGGAGGAGAAACCACTTCACTGGCAGTTTTCGAAGAGAGAGAGTTGGTTTATCTTTCCGTTTTACCAGTAGGTGCTAACCACATAACCAACGACGTAGCCATTGGTATGAGAACTGCTATTGATGTAGCTGAAAAAGTTAAAATTAGATATGGATCGGCTATTCCGAGTGAAATCAATAAAAGCGAAAAAATTAACTTAGGTAGTATTTCTTCTGATGAGGAGGGAGTTATCTCCAGGTATCACATAGCAGAAATCATTGAAGCTAGAGTGGAAGAAATTTATCAAATGGTAGAAAAAGAATTACAGAAAATAAATCGTTCGGCTTTATTGCCAGCTGGAGCAGTTTTAACTGGAGGAGGAGCGTGTCTTTATGGTATGGTGGATTTAGCTAAAGATAATTTAAAATTGCCTGTTCAGGTTGGTTTTCCAAGTGGGTTATCAGGTTTAGTGGATAAAATTGACGATCCGTCTTGTTCTGTTATGGCAGGAGCAATCTTATGGATAATGAAAGAAGGAAATCAAATGGAGATTACTAGTATTAAAAAGAGTCCTGTTGAAATAAGAGGTTTAGATTCTTTTTTAAGAACGATTAAGAAATGGTTTAAGGACATATTGCCGGGGGGATAAATTAAAATCTAAAGTGAATATTTTTTAATGCATTTGACTTTTTTTCAAAACTTGATAGAATTTCTTAATATATTTTTTTAATATAATTATAATTTTAATATAAATGGCAGAAGTAAAACCAGAGGTAGAAACATTTGCTAAAATTAAAGTCGCTGGAGTTGGGGGATCTGGATGCAACGCTGTGACTCGGATGATTCAATGTAAACTAACTGGAGTTGATTTTGTGGCTATCAATACTGATGCACAAGATCTGCATGCTTGTTTAGCAGGAGAAAAAATTCATATTGGTAAAAATTTAACTCGGGGATTAGGAGCGGGAATGAATCCGGAAGTAGGTCGTCAAGCAGCGGAGGAAAACAGAGACGAAATCCAAGAAGTTTTCAAGGGTTGTGATATGGTTTTTGTGGTTTATGGAGCAGGAGGAGGAACGGGGTCTGGTGCTGGTCCAGTAATAGCCGAAGCGGCTAGAGAAGCAGGGGCTTTGACTGTCGGAGTAGCAACTAAACCTTTTACTTTTGAGGGAAAACAAAGGATGGTGATTGCCGAAGAATCTTTAGAAAATCTAAAAGACCGAGTGGACACTTCTATTACCATTCAAAATGACAGACTTTTACAAATTGTAGATCGTCAAACCTCGCTTTTAAACGCTTTTAAAATTGTTGATGATGTTTTAAGACAGGGTGTTCAGGGAATTTCTGACTTAATAACCAAACCAGGTATTATTAATGTCGATTTTGCAGATATCAAATCAGTTATTCAAGACAGTGGATCAGCTTTAATGGGAGTAGGAGTTTCTTCTGGCGAAGATAGAGCTCAAAAAGCAGCTAAACAAGCCATTAACTCTCCTTTATTAGACATCTCTATCGAAGGGGCTAAGGGAGTGTTATTTAATATTACGGGTGGTCTTGATTTAACTATGATGGAAATTAATGAAGCAGCTGGTTTGATTACTGAAAATATTGATCCCAATGCTAGAATAATTTTCGGAGCTACTTCAGATGAAACTATTAAAAAAGATGAGATTAAAATTACAGTGGTGGCTACTGGTTTTGATAACAATAAAGCACCTCAAGATAATCTTTTTGGTGATTCAAGGGAAAAGGACGATGATTCAGAAGAGGCAAAGGATGATTTTCGAAAAAGTGAGATATCTTCTTTCGTGGAAGAAGATAATCTCGATGATTCGGCGGATAATGTAAACGGATTTAATGCAGATAATGATTTTAAAAATAAAGATTTAAATTATTCTTATGATGAGAACAAAAAAAGACAAGCCTTAGAAGATGAAGAGAATCCCTTAAATGATCCAGACGATGATATAGATATTCCAGCTTTTATTAGAAAGAAAATGGGGAAGTAAGATAATATAAAGTATTTAATATTGAATTTTGAGGTGGTAATATCGATAGAAACGAAAAAACCAGATTTTCTTACTTTGCTGAAAGCTCAACTTCGCCAAGCCAGGGCGAGGAGAAGAGGATCAAGGGGTTTTATAGATTTTATTTGTAAGATACCCTAGTGTTGTTTACAAAAATTATTAAAAATTACAACAATCAACAATTAAAGTTATTATTTGTCTTAAATTAATTTTTATTTGCAAAAAAATGCAAAATGCAAAAAAACAAATAGCCGTTATTTTTGGTGGTCAATCTGGTGAGCATGAGGTTTCCATAAAATCAGCCAGTCAAGTTATTGAAAACCTTAAAAAAGATAAATACAATATTATTCCCATTGCTATAACCAAATCAGGCTATTGGCTTGTTGGAGAAGAAGGTCAAGAATATTTGGAAAATAATTTAGAAAAAGCTAGTCAAGAAGGTGGTGTGAAAAATGATTTTTTTCCTAAAAATAGAATTAAATTTCCACAAAAATTTCCGACTATTGATTTGGTTTTACCAATTATGCATGGAACTTTTGGAGAAGACGGAAAATTACAAGGTGTTCTTGAAATGCTTGGATTGTCATATGCATTTTCGGGGACTCTCGCTAGTGCGTTGGCTATGAATAAAAATAAAACTAAAATTATTGTTAAATCAACGGGGTTGAAAGTCGCTAAAGACAGGGTGATTTCAAAAAATGAAAAATATAATTTAGAAAAAATTATTAATAAATTAGATTTTCCAATTGTAGTAAAACCTTTAGAATTGGGATCTTCGGTGGGAATAGAATTGGTTAACTCTGAAAAAGAACTTGTTTCAGGGATAGAAAAAGCTCTAGAATATGGAGAAGAAGTTTTATTGGAAGAATTTGTGGAGGGAAGAGAACTAACAGTCCCTGTTATGGGAAATAATAATCCCAAGGCTTTTCCCGTAGTTGAGATTGTTCCAAAAGTTTCTGGTTGGTATGATTACAAAGCTAAGTATGAAGACGGTGGATCTGATCATTTTATTCCAGCAGATATTCCTGAAAAAATTCGTGAAAAAGTTCAAAATGAAGCAGTCAAAATTTTTAAAATTATCGGTTGTTCTGATTTGGCCAGAGCAGATTTTATTTGGAATACCAACAATGAAGAAATTTATTTTCTTGAAATTAATACTATTCCTGGGTCAACTTCTACTAGTCTAGTTCCTCAATCAGCAAAAGCCGAAGGAATGGATTTCCCTGATTTTTTGGATGAATTAATCGAAATAGCAATTAAGAGAAACAAAAGCAAATCTTTATAAAAAAACTTTAACTTTAGATAACTTCCTGGTGGATATTTTTCATCAAAAAGATATTTCAAATAAGTGTTTATGGTGCTTGGGTAAAGGGTCTTGCGAGATTGATCAGATTAAATCTGGAGGAATTTAAAAAGTATAAATAACACTGAAGAATCTAATATTTTATTATTTATACTTCGAAAACTAAAAAATTCCTCCGCCTCAGTAAGTCCGCGTCTCCGCTATACTCACTGAGATGAACCTTAAACAAAACGGGTGGGCTCTGATTTCTCCTTATGAAGAAGAGAGGCCTTCCAAAATTATTATCAAGGTCAGGAAAACTATTGACACAAAAACTTTATTTGTGTAAAATTAGTAAAAGTTAAGTATTTGTCGCTAGACGATATTGTTTTGTTTGGCTTTTTGTTGCTTTTTGTGATAAAAAAACAAATAAAATTATAAGTTTATAAAATATTAATTTTAAAAAAAGTGCCAACAATCAATCAATTAATTAAAAGACCTAGAAAAAAAGTAGTTAAAAAATCAAAGACCACTGCTTTGGAATTTGGTTTTAATTCTATTAAAAATAAACCAGTAAATAACCCTGCTTGCTTTAAAAGAGGGGTTTGTATTAAAATTGGAACAACTTCTCCGAAAAAACCTAACTCCGCTCTTCGTAAAATTGCTAGGGTCAGACTGACTAATGGAAAAGAAGTAACTGCATATATTCCAGGAGTTGGACATAATTTGCAAGAACATTCTATCGTGATGATTAAGGGAGGAAGAACTCCAGATCTTCCAGGAGTTAGATATAAAGTGGTGAGAGGAGTTTTGGATACGGCTGGAGTGGAGAATAGAGTAAAAGGGAGATCCAAGTATGGCACCAAGAAACCCAAAAAACAGTAGAACAGAAATTAATCGTTTGGCAAACTTCTTTGTCAAAACTTCCGCTATTCATTCGTCGCACTATTGAGTGCACCTCACTTGTTGCTCAGTTTTTCCTCGAACTTTGCTTAAACGATAAATTTCTTTACAGTTTGGTTTGTTTTTTGTAATTTTTAATTTACAAAATAAATTACTGCCGGTAGGTAGGTTTATAAATTATAAATTTTATTTAAGTAGTTAATTCCTAAATTAAGTTTAATTAAAATATTTATGTCAAGAAAGAACAAAGTTTACAAAAAGACTTGGTCTCCAGATTCTGCTTACAATTCAATCTTAGTAGGAAGATTTGTGGGTCATTTAATGAAAAAAGGTAAAAAAACAATTGCCGAAAGAATAGTTTATGATGCTTTCGATGAAATCCATAAAAAAACTAATCGAGGTGGATTAAATGTTTTCGAGCAAGCTATAAAAAATGTTTCTCCTTTAATGGAATTGAAAAGTCGGAGAATAGGAGGTGCTAATTATCAAGTTCCAGTTCCAGTTATTGGCGTGAAGAGAACTACTTTGGCTATGCGTTGGATAAAATCTGCTACAGAAAGTAGAAAAGGTAAAAAAACGGCTCTTCTTCTGGCTGAAGAATTAATTGATGCAGCTGATAAAAAAGGAAATGCAATAAAGAAAAGAGAAGATACACATAGGATGGCTGAGGCGAATAAAGCTTTTGCCCATTTTGCTTAGTAGGACGTAACTACATTATTGATGTATTTTTTTATCAAAGCTAAATTTGTTTCTTGATGCACCATAAAAATATATTTTAGGCACAAATTTAGATTTTTTTAAACTGTTTTTAAAAATTTGATTTCCATATAGACCAGTTATTTTTTGGTGGTTTGTTTATAAATTATAAACTTAGTCTCAGTCGTTTATTGAAATATTAATTGATCTAAAAATTTATTATAGTTAATTTATTTAAGTTAAAACATTTATGCCCAGAAATTACTCCATAGAAAAATATAGAAACATTGGAATAATAGCCCATATTGACGCTGGTAAGACTACTGTTACTGAGCGGGTTTTGTTCTACACTGGAATTTCTCACAAAATTGGAGAAACTCATGAAGGAGAAGCCATAATGGATTGGATGGAACAAGAGAGAGAAAGGGGAATTACCATTACTTCTGCCGCAACTACTTGCTTTTGGAAAGATTACCAAATAAACATTATTGATACTCCAGGTCATGTGGATTTTACAGTCGAAGTAGAAAGGTCTTTGAGGGTTTTGGACGGAGGAGTGGTTGTTTTTGACGGAAAAGAAGGTGTTGAACCTCAATCCGAAACCGTCTGGAGACAAGCTGATAAATATAAAGTTCCAAGAATTTGTTTCATTAATAAAATTGATAAAGACGGAGCTAACTTTGAAAGGTCTTTTGAATCAATCATTAAAAGATTATCTCCAAACGCAGTCGCTATTCAAATTCCTATCGGAGAAGAAAGCGAGCATCAAGGAGTAGTTGATTTAGTGAATATGAAAGCTTCTTATTTCTCAGGTAAGATGGGAGAAGTAGTGGAGGAAAAAGAAATTCCAGAAGAATTAAAAGAAAAAGCCGAAGAATGGCGAGAAAAAATGCTTGAAAAAGTTTCTGAATTAGATGACGAATTAATGGAGTCTTATTTAGATGGAAAAGCTTTGCTTATAGATCAAATCAAAAAGGCTATAAGAAAAGGAACTATATCGGGATCAATTCAACCCGTGTTAACTGGGACAGCTCTACAAAATAAAGGAGTACAAAAAGTTTTAGATGCAGTGGTGGATTATTTACCATCGCCAGAGGATGTTTTAAGCATTCAAGGAACAGCAGTTAATGATGAAGAGGAAATTTTAACCAGAAAAGCTAATGATAGTGAACCATTTTCAGCCTTAGCTTTTAAAGTGGCTACTGATCCTTATGTGGGTCAATTAGTTTTTTTTCGAGTTTATTCTGGAACATTAAAGGCGGGATCTTATGTCTACAACCCCGCTAAAGGTAAAAAAGAAAGAATTAGTAGAATTTTAAGAATGCATTCCAATAACAGAGAAGAAATAGAAGAAATTTACGCTGGAGGAATTGGAGCTTTAGTGGGTATGAAGAATACTACTACTGGAGACACCTTGTGCGATGAAAAAAGTCCAATTATTTTAGAAAACATTAAATTTCCGGAAACAGTTATTTCTATTTCCATTGAACCTAAGACCAAAGCTGACCAAGAAAAAATGGCCATAGCTTTGAAAAAATTAGCTGAAGAAGACCCAACTTTTACCGTCAGAACTGATGATGAGACTGCTCAAACTATTATTTCTGGAATGGGTGAGTTACATCTGGACATTATTGTTGATAGATTAAAAAGGGAGTTTAAAGTGGATGCTAACGTCGGGCAACCTCAAGTAGCTTACAGAGAAACTATTAGAAAACTAGCCGAAGCAGAAGGAAAGTATATCAAACAATCTGGTGGACGAGGGCAGTATGGACATTGTTGGTTGAAAGTTGAACCAGCCGAAGAAGGAAAAGGTTTTGAATTTGTGGACGAAATTAAAGGCGGAGTTATTCCAAGTGAATATATTCCCGCTATTAGAAAAGGAATTGAAGGTGCAATGCCTAAGGGAGTTCAAGCAGGCTATCCAATGGTGGATGTAAAAGTGACTGTTTTTGATGGTTCTTTCCATGAGGTAGATTCTTCTGAAGGAGCTTTCAAAATTGCTAGTTCTATGGCTTTTCAATCAGCTGCTAAAAGAGCTAATCCTGTTATTTTGGAGCCAGTTATGAAAGTGGAGGTTATTACTCCAGAAGAGTTTATGGGCGATGTAGTGGGAGATCTTAATTCTAAACGAGGTCAGATTAAAGAAATGGAAGACCAAGGTGACGAAAGAATTAAGACCAAAATTATTCATTCCGAGGTTCCCTTGGCTTCACTATTTGGTTATTCCACTCAGTTGAGATCTATGACTCAAGGAAGAGCAAACTATTCTATGGAGTTTGATCATTATGCTGAAGTTCCAGTTAATATTGCTGAAAAAATTAAAGAAGAGAGAACTTAAAAAGGAAAATTGAACATGAAGACAAAAAGGAAGATGGTAGTTGACTTTTTTTGGAGGACAAACTCTCCAAAAGTTTGTTTCGCCTGAATCTTGTCGGGACGGAATGAGTTGAATAGTTTTTTGAATAAAAAAAGAAAAAAGAAAAAATATTAGTTTGACAAATCATCAGTTTTTGATATGATTATATTAAGTTTTTTTATAAATAAATAATAAGTAAAAATTATTTCTTTGGTGGTTAATCCATTGAAATAAGAAAAATTTTTATGAGTGAAAAATTTGAACGGGGTAAGACTCACGTGAACGTAGGTACTATTGGTCATGTTGATCATGGTAAGACGACCTTGACTGCTGCCATTTTACATTCTATGAATTTAATGGGAAAGTCGGCTTCTCACAAATCAGTAGCAGAAATCGATAAAGCACCTGAAGAAAAAGAACGAGGAATTACTATTGCCACTGCTCATGTTGAGTACGAAACAGACAAAAGACATTACGCTCATGTAGATTGTCCTGGTCACGCTGATTACATCAAGAATATGATTACTGGAGCAGCTCAAATGGATGGATCAATTTTAGTAGTTTCTGCTACTGATGGTCCTATGCCTCAAACCAGAGAACACATTTTATTAGCTAGACAAGTTGGTGTGCCTGAAATTGTAGTTTTTTTGAATAAAGTTGATATGGTTGATGATGAAGAGTTAATCGATTTAGTAGAAGAAGAAGTTAGAGAACTTTTAACTCAATATAAATTTGATGGTGAAAATGCAATTATAGTAAGGGGTTCTGCTTTGAAAGCTTTAGAAGCAACTAATAAAGATGATGAAGCTATTAAGCCAATTATGGAATTAATGGATGTGCTTGATACCAATATTCCTGAACCAAAAAGAGATATCGATAAACCCTTTTTGCTTCCAATTGAAGATATTTTCTCAATCGAAGGTCGAGGAACTGTGGTAACTGGAAGAATTGAAAGAGGAGTTGTCAACGTAGGTGAAGAAATAGAAATTGTTGGTATCAAAGACACCACTAAAACCATTGTTACTGGAGTAGAAATGTTTAATAAAACTTTAGACAGAGGAGAAGCTGGAGATAATGCTGGAATTCTTTTGCGAGGAACTAAAAAAGAAGATATTGAAAGAGGTCAAGTTTTATCCAAGCCTGGATCAATAAAGCCTCACACTGAATATGAAGCAGAAGTTTATGTCTTGACTAAAGAAGAAGGCGGACGTCATACTCCTTTCTTTAAAGGTTATAAACCTCAATTTTACATTCGAACTACTGACGTTACGGGTGAAGTAATTTTACCAGAAGGTGTAGAAATGGTAATGCCTGGGGATACTGTCAATTTGAATATTAAATTAGGAGCTCCAGTGGCAATGGAAGATGGAATGAGATTTGCTATTAGAGAAGGAGGAAAAACTGTAGGAGCTGGTGTTGTTACTAAGATAAACAAGTAATTTTTTTAAAAACTGACTGCTTAGCGAATTTCATTGTCGAGGCTTCTGATATTCATTTGAATCACCAGGAAAGTGCGTCTAAATCGTTTTTCAAGTTTTGTTAGAAATTCAATCAAGTATATAGTTTCAAAAATTTTACACAAAAAAACAGTTCATTTAGAACTGTTTTTTTGTTAAATTGCTAATTGTTTTTCAATTTAATCTTAACTCAAGCATATTTAATACGCAATTAGCGATTTGCCTTGAAATTCAATTAAAAATCTAGCTTTTTGATATGTAAAAGACAGTTTGGTTTTCCAGGCTGTTTTTTCTTTGAAAATTTCGCTTTCCTGTCTGTCGGCGGGCTAGGAACTGTGCTCAAAAACTCAAAATCTGATTTTAACAAGTAAAAATGATCCAAGTAGTCGGTTTTTACTTTTTTATATAAGCGAGTAAAGAGAGGACGGGTGTGCTTTATTGAAATAAAGTTGAGTTGGGTTGAAATTTATTTAAAAATATTTCAAAAAAATATTTCAAATAACTTTACAGGAGTATCAATTAAGCGAAAAAACCAGAATTAAAAAATAAAAACCCCATACAATAAAGTATGGAGTTATTTAGCTTTAATTGTGGAAAAATTTTAAAAACTAGCTTTCCAAAGACCGTGGACGTTACAATAAACTCGGACTTCTTGAATATTTTTTTGGGTGTAAAATTTAACTTCAGTTGAATCACTAGGTTTTAAATATTTTTTACCAATTTTTCCGTCATTAGTCTTTACTTCTATCCATTCAATATAGTGATCTTCCTCCATCGGATGAACATCTTCGCCAACTTTTATTATATAGCCATCTCCACCGCGACAAACATCTTCAGGCAATTTTTCCATAACAGGGAGATGTTTTTCTTGTCCTTCATTTTCCTTTTTTTCTTCTAATAAATTCATTGATTGTCCACAACAAACTAGTTCACCGGCTCCGCTGTGAAGAACTTCTACTACATTACCACAAACACTACATTTGTAGATTTGATTTTGTTTTGTCATAAGATATATTTTAAATTTATTAAGATTAGGATTACTATCTTGAGTAAATTTTGAAAAAAATTTGTCAAAATTACAACTCTCTTTTATTTTTTAACTTCAAAGTAGGATTGCGGATGACCGCAAGAAGGACATTTTTCTACAGCTTCTTTGCCAACATGGCTGTAACCACATTTTCTACACTGCCAAATGACTTCCTGGTCTTTTTTGAAGGCTTTGTTTTTTTGTAAATTTTTTAAGAAATTTTTAAAACGATCTTCATGATTAGTTTCGGCTTTTGCAATGGCTCTTAGACGATTAGCTATTTCTTGTAAGCCTTCTTCTTCGGCTATATCGGCAAACCCTGGATACATAGAAGTGAATTCATAGTTTTCTCCTTCTATAGCCGCTTTGAGATTTTCTTCTGTGGTTCCGTTTACAATTGGAACTTCAGCTGAATCAATTTCTATAGATTTATCGCCCTTGTTCAATTCATTGATCATTCTCATTAACCATTTAGCATGTTCTGCTTCTTGATCAGAGGTCAAAAAGAAATTAGCTGAAATTTCTTCAAAGCCTTCCTTACTGGCAATTTTTCCATAAGTAGTGTAGCGATTTCTGGCTTGAGATTCTCCCACAAAGGCTTTGGCTAAGTTAATAATTGTTTTTTGCATAATTTTAATTTAATTTTTATAAAAACTACTCTTCAATCTTCACTGTAACATTGTTTTGATTAAGTATCAAATATCTAATATTTATTTTTCAGGGTATTTATGAATTTCAATTTTATCTTTATCTAAAGTTATGAAAGAAGAAGGATCGTCAGTCCAACAACCGCAATTATAGTAACTAATACTTTTTTCAATTTTTTGATCTGTTTTGTGAGTATGACCACAAAAGATATAGTCAATTCTTTTTAATTTTCCATATAAAATTGCTCTCTGGGCAACTTTTCTGGAAAGTCTCAGCCAACCTTTGCTTTTTCTTTTAATAAAGCGGCTGATTCTATAATCGTGAAAATCTATTAATTGAATAAAATTATAGATTTGATTAGCTAAGAAACTTAAAATAGCGTTATCAACTAGAAAATTATCAAATTGATGACCATGAATAGCTAAGTACTTTCTTTTTTTATATTGCCATTTATAATTTTTGTAAACTCTGGCTCCGGTAAAACTAGAAAAAATGTTAGTTAAACCTTTATCATGATTACCTTCTACCCAAATAACTTTCGATTTCTTGGAGAGTTTAGTGATTAAAGATAGAAATTCCCAATCAGTTTTAATCAGTTTTTGAAAATTGAGACTTTCAAAAATATCTCCTAAAAGAATAAGTTTTTTAAATTTTGTTTTTTTTAAGAAATCAATGGCGTTTTTACTCCTACTAACGCTGGATCCTAAATGTAAATCAGAAATTATCAGGGTGTGGGTTTTGGTTGAAATCTTGTTCATTCGTTTTTTATTTATAGCCTTCTCTTTTTCAAAGAGAGAATTGAGAGGGTTTTATGAAAATTTAATATTTTTTTAGTAATTCAGATGTTATTTTTTTAATTATAAAACTAAATTTAAATTAAAACAAGAAATATTATATGTTATAAATAACTAATAAAAATTTTTCTAAATTCAACCTCGGTGAACATTTCGTTTGGATCTAGGGAGCGTCTCCAGGTTAAACTGTTTTAGCAAGAATATCCGATTTGTCAGTAAAATTCAAAAGCAAAAAAATTTGCACATTTTCTTTATAATGTTATAATTTAATTTAAGTTAATAAAATTATTGAAAAATATTAATTGAGTAGAAAACTTTTTTCTACTTTCGATTAGGCTTTGGATAGTGGATTCTTTAAGGGCGAAAAATTGAATTAAAATAGTCAAATTGTTTTAAGAAGTTACAATTTCGGATGGTTTTTCTCTGGTGGGAAAAATTTCCAAAGCAACAAAAACCTCTCATATAGCTGAGGTAGATGCAGAAAACCGAATTTTGTTATATGACATTTAAGGGTATTTTAAATTTTTAAAAAAGTTCATAGCTCAGACGGCGGAATTAGCTCTAATTTTGTTGTTCTTTCAGACAGTGGCTTATCAGCGATTGCGGTGGTGGAGTATTATAATGATTGGACGAGTGGGCCGGATGATTATTTAATAATAAGCAGGAAGACAACAAGTGCGATAAATTATGTAAAAGTTTTACATCAGAAAATGATTGGCATACGGGATTTTTTGGGACAGGATTTTTTATAAAATGCGATGTGGATAGAGATATAATTTACAATAGCGAAGATTATACCGTTGTAGGCTCTCTTCTTATAAACGCTGAGTTAAACAGTTTAGATTATATAATAACTTTTCAGTCAGTCGTTAATAATTTACTTCAAATGGAGTCACTAATGATTATGGTGAAACTGGAAATATAACAGACATTTTCTGTAAAGGTAGTTATGAAATTACCGAGATTGATAAATCAGAAGTTGATATATTGAAGCGGATTAGTTTCTGGAGTATTAAAGGAGAGATTAATATAAAGAGAGAGATCAGAGTAATGGTAATACTACTTGTGATATTATATTCGAATGCGTTTTGTAATATTAAATATTTGATTAAGCATTAAATCACAAAGTTTAAATAACAAATAAACATCAAATTCAAAATTCAAATTTTTAAAACTTGAGTTTTTAATTTATAAAAAAATTCCCTCTAACCTCTCTTTAAGAAAGAAAGAAAAACTACTAGTAAAGCTTGATATTGGAAGAATTTGTAATTTGTAAGCAATTTTCAATTTTAAAAACAGAAAAAATCTCTCGGCCTTTCTTTAAAAAAGGGAGACGACGAGTAGAAGTAAAGCTTGGAGAGTAGGCTTCTTTTTTGAAAGGGAGAATTAAGGAGGGTTTTAAAGAAATTGGAAAGGGGTTTTTGAGAAAAATATAAAAATTTTAAAAAAATAAACTCAGTTAAACATTGTTACGAGTTTCATTTGAAATGATTTAACGAATCAAGAAAATATGAAAATAAAAAAAATTGAAAAATTAGCAGTTGGAGTGGTATTTTTTTCTTGGTTGGCTTGGTGGCCAGTGTATTATGCTTTTTGGGGAGATGGAAAAAACTCTTGGTTTCCTGCTATAATTTTATTTATTTTGAATTTTTCTATCTGGTGTTTATTTGTAATTCTGGAAAAAAACGTTAATAAAAATTTAATTGTTTTAACTTTAGCCAGTATTCCAATTTTTTGGATGTTCAAAGATAACTTTGGTTTGATGATTTTGGGGCTTGTCTTTTTCGATTTGTTTTTTTTATTAGGCATTAAAGCTATCAGAGAGGAGTTCGAGGGACGAGTTGAGGTAAAAATTTTTAGAAGTTTACGTTTTGGATTTAAGTTTTTGATTATAGGGTTTTCTATAGTTTTTTCTTTGGGAGTCTTTTCTTTATTGAAAAATGAACAGATTTTTAAAATTTCAACTCCTAAAATTGAAATTGACAAAAAAAGCGCAGGATCAATTTTGGAAACTTCAGGAAATTTTGTAACCGATAAGAAAGTCAAGGAAGATTTAGTGATTTTGCAAAGGGATGTGACTTTATTG